>Ga0247833_1007468_pt1 | contig 11556 bp, 13 predicted proteins | sample LaCruzMarch2015__7_FD_187117 | JGI IMG/M metagenome (GOLD analysis project Ga0247833, IMG submission 187117) | Freshwater microbial communities from meromictic Lake La Cruz, Castile-La Mancha, Spain - LaCruzMarch2015_8m | ecosystem: Environmental > Aquatic > Freshwater > Lake | place: Spain...
ACACCAAATAAAATACAAGATGACAAATCATCTTATGATGCAACTACTCCAAAGCAATATGATAAAGATAATGGCGGATTAATTTCTTTTGTTGGTGATGATGCACTTATTACTCGTCAGGCGCGCGAACGATATAATAATCTAATTAAAATGTACAGAATCAAATTCAAAAAAGAAAAAGCAATTGATCTAACTGAAGATGCTGGAATTAAACCTTATAAAGATAATTTCGGCAATGAATTATTTCTTATTAGTAGTGAACATCTTGTTTATTTTGGTGTTATGAACTCTTGGCTAAAAGAAAAAGTACCTCAAGATAATATAATAGATAAGACAATAGATAAAATAAATAACTAAATAATAAATGTTAAACGATAAATCCCTTAAACTTATTCTTGAATTTGAAGTCGGCGGTGGAGAAAACTATTATAATAAATTTTTAAAAAATCCAGCATGGCCAGGAGAGCAAAGCGGAGTTACGATTGGCGTTGGTTATGATTTAGGCTATGTTAACAAAACAGAATTTAGTGAAGATTGGAAAGATCTTTCTAAAGAAATTTTTGATAGACTATATAAAGTAGTTGGCATTAAAGGATACAACGCTAAGAATCTCATACGAGGATTAAAAGATATAACTATTCCTTGGGATCTTGCACTAAAAGTATTTAATAATAAAACAGTAACTAAATTCTATAATTTAACACGCCAAACTTTTCCTAATTTTGATAATCTTCCAGAAGATGCAAAAGGCGGATTAGTTAGTCTTGTATTTAATCGAGGAGCAGCCTTAGAAGGTGATCGCCGTCGTGAAATTAAATTAATAAGAGATGGTATGAAATTAGTATCTAATTACGATCAAAAAGCATTAACCTTTATAGCTAATCAAATAAGAAACATGAAAAGAATATGGGCTGGAGGAAGTATAGAAAAGGGCATGAGCCGTCGCCGTGATGCAGAAGCTAAGATAATAGAAGAATCATTAAATGTGTAATAATATGCATGAAAAAATTGATATTAATATTACCTTTATTTTTATTAATATCTTGTTCTGAGCAAAATTTAGATAGTAGAGAATTACCAACTAAATATCCCGATACTCCAACTAGTGGTTCGGCATATGATGTTACAGAAGAGTTATATAAAAAATAATTTAAATTAATTAAATTAACGTGTAATATTATTAAATATATGAATTATAATTCAGAACAATATAGCTTTGAATTTATTAAAGCCGCAAGGCCTGGACCAAAATCATCCGCTCAAACACCACCTAAACCATCAGAACGCCGCAAAGGTTCTTCTCGAAATAAACCAGGAAGCGCAGGAACAAAAAGCGAGAAAGCTATTGAATTTTCAAAGAAAGTTATTGAAGCTCTTAAAAATAAAGTAAAAGAACACAATAGTAAAAGCAAAAAGAAAGTTACTCTTGGTCAATTAAAAAAAGTATTTCGCAGAGGCGCTGGTGCATTTTCTTCATCTCACAGACCAGGACAATCAAGAATTTCTTGGGCACTAGCCCGCGTGAACATGTTTCTGAAAATGGTAAGAGGCGGAAAAGTAAAAGATTCTTATAGAAAAGCAGATAGCGATATAGCAAAAGCTTCAAGTAACAATTATATTATAGAAGCTAATTTAGATCCAGATGATGAAGATTTTGATCAAGCAGAAATAGATATTAAAGAATACAATTTAAATGATTTTGATTTTACTAATGCTGATGAACTTTATTTAGAAGATGAAGATGAAGGTTTTCATTTTAATTTTGAGGTATAATTATGGAATTTAAATATAATACAACTTTTGCTAATATTCAGATTAAACCTGTAGTTAGCGAAGAAAAAGATAAATATCTATCTATTGCTTCTATAGCTAATCTAAAAAAATTTTTACCAGATGTAGATACATCTAAAAACATAGATCTTCTTCCTATTGCTTTTGATGCTTGTGTTATTAATAGAGTCAATAAAAATGGTGATGTTGTTAATTCCTTAACTGCAGCAGAGATAGTTAAGAATTTTATTAATAAACCAATTAATGTAGAACACGATAGAACAAAAGTAGTTGGCTGTATATTAACTGCTAATTTTAGTAAATTTGGTAGCAATGATATTCTTACTGAAGACGAAGTTAAAGACATGAAAGAGCCATTTTATATTACCCTTGGCGGAGTAATTTGGAAAATTATTAATCCACAATTATCAAACCTTATTGAAGATAGCAACGATCCATCTAGCGAAAACTATATGAATGTTAGTGCTAGCTGGGAACTAGGATTTAATGAATATGATTTAGTTATTCTTGATAATAACAATAAGAATATAGAAGATGCTAAAATTATATCAGACGAAAAAGAGAAAAATAAATTAAAGAAAAATTTAAAAGCTTTTGGTGGTAGTGGTAAAATAGACAAAGATAAGTCTATTTATCGCCAAGTATTAGGAAACGTAATCCCATTAGGAATAGGTTTAACAGCAAATCCTGCTGCAGACGTACAAGGTGTAGCTACAAAAGATGACCAAAATGTAGAAATTAAGCAAGAAAAAGAAGAGTCCATAGATTCATCTAATATTAATGCTGAAAATAATATTTCACAAAAGGAAGAAAATACTGTAAATGAAGAAGGAGTTATAAACAGAATAATTATGAAAATAGAAAATATTAACCAAATAACAGACGAGCTTTTGAAGCAGGTAACTGCTTCTAGTTTAACTGATTTTATTCAAGACGAGCTAAAGAAAGCCTCAGAAACTTTCGTAGCAGAAAAGAATGAAAAAGATAGCGCTATTAAAGTCGCTCAAGAAAAATACGAAGCACTTTCTACAGAAAGCGAAAAAGTAAAAGAAGAACTAGAAAAAATCAAAGCTTCTCTTGCTAAACTCGAAGAAGAAAAAGTTGCTAAAGCAAAAGAAGAGGCTTTTAGTTTAAGAATGGCTTCTTTTGATGAAGAATACGATCTAAACGATGAAGATCGTCAAGTTCTTGCAACAGATATTAAAGATTTAAATGATGAAACTTTTGCTGCTTATAAAAATAAAATGGCAGTTCTTATGAAAGAAAAAAATAAAGCTGCTAAAAAAGCCAAAGCTTCTGAAATTAAAGAGGAAGTAGTAGCTTCAGCATCTTCAGAACAATCTGCAACCGAAGTTGTAGATGAAGTTCTCGACAATTCTAACGTTGAGAAAAATTCTATTCCAAATTCAACAGCAACCGCTGAAGTTTCGCTACGCGAAAAATACAGCAAAGCTTTTGGTTTTGAAGGATTTGATATTAAATAAGGAGAAATAAATATATGGCACATACACTCAGACCATACAGAGATTACAGCGAACATGATGTAATCAATCTATTTGCTTTTGATGGTGCACAAGACGCTAATGGCGTTATTGCTACCGCAGGCACAGTAGTTAAAGTAGCAGGAAACGGTTTTCAACCAGTAGCAGATTCTACTCTTGGTGGTGGAACTGGTTTCCTTGGAACAATACCAGTTGATTTAGGCGGAACACTTTCCATCCCTGGATTATCTAATGTTGTTTCTAACCGTTACGTTCTAACAGCTAAAGTTCAAGCAGCTAATTCTGGTTCTGCCCCTCTTGGCATTACCCTAATGAGCACTCAAGAGCTTGATGAAAACGGTGAAAAACTAGTTTTCAATCCACGCAAAGCTTCTGAAAAAGGCGTTGTAGTTAGCGGTCAAGGAGTTCCAGTTCTAACTAGAGGCATAATTGTCTATAGTGGAAGTGAAATTAACTCTTCAGCTAATGTTGGCGATGGAGTTTTCATCAGCAATCTAAACGCTGGAGAACTCAGCACAGTAAACAGCACTGCAAATGGTGCCACACCTACTAACAAAGTTGGAACTTTACTAAGTAAGCCAGTTAATGGTATTGCTCTAGTTAAGCTAAGCTTCTAATTTAAGGAAAAAATATAAAATGAAAATTAAACTAAAAAATACACCAGAGCAAGTTGAGCTTGTAAAGGCTATGGGTAGCAGAGATGCTACTGTAGCTCGTGAAGCCACTGAAGCTTTTGCAGCATTTATTGGTCCAGTTGTTAGCAAAGTGCTAATGCAAGCTGGAACAGCAAGCGCTATTTATAGCGATGCACCATATGATGAAGACGATAATCCTAGTCTTCCTTTGGATTTATGGCACGATCAAGGTGGCCAAGATTATGTTACAGTTTGGAGTCAAAGTGTAGCTGGTGGTCTACCATCTTCCGCAGTAGAAGGCTTTAGTGAACTAAAAGTCTCTACTTACCGCTTGGACGCAGCAGTTAGCTTTTTAAAGCGCTATGCTCGTCGTGGTCGTATTGATGTAGTAAGCAAAGCTGTTGAGAGAATGAGCAACGAAGTTCTTGTTAAACAAGAGCGCAACGCTTGGGCAGTAGTTCTTAAAGCTCTTGCAGAAGCAAAAAGTGGTGGTTCAGCAACTCCTAACCAGATTGTTACCTCTGCATCACCAGGAGTATTCAATCTAGGCGATCTTAATACTCTAATGACGCTAGTAAAAAGAATTAATACTTCTTATGCTGGTGGAACCACATCTGATAGTTATGGATTAACAGATTTATTTGTTAGCCCAGAAGTTAAAGCAGAAATTCGTGCTTTTGCTTATAATCCAATTGGTGGAGGTACAAAAACAGATCTTCCAGCTGGTGTTCGTGAAGAGATCTATCGTGGTGCTGGCACAGAATCACTCTATGGAGTAACAATTCATGAGCTAGTAGAACTAGGCGCAAATGCTAAATACAATGCACTTTTTAATGCATTTAAAGGCTCTTTCGCTTTTAATTCTAACGCTGATGAATTGGCAATCGGTCTTGATCTAAGCAAAGAAGCGTTTATTCGTCCAATCGCTCGTAATGCTGATTCTGGTTCAACATTTAGTGTTCTTCCAGATGATCAATTCGCTGGCCGTTCTGAGAAAACTGGTTTCTACGGTTCTCTCGAAGAAGGTCGCGTTTGTATCGATGCTCGCGCAATCGTTGGTATCAAAATCTAAGTTAAATTAGATTAAATTTAAAGGCCCAGTAGGATAATCCCTGCTGGGTCTTTTTTTGTTTAAAAACATTAGATATTACATGTGCTAGATTTATAATATATTAAGGAGATAATATGCCAAAACAAAGAAAAAAATTAGAAGACCTTTCTCAGACTCACGGAAAATTAGAGGATATTCAATATAAAAGCCTAGAACAAGTCTGGGGAGATGATGGCTCAACAAAGTACAAGACGTTAGACGAGTCAAAGTATATGGAATATTTAAATGACCTTAATAAAAGCGATTTACAAACTCATGCAAGAAAAATAGGCTTAATTCCAGTAGATAATCGTGAAACAATCACAAAGAGATTAATAGGTGAATTTAGAAAATTTACTTCTCTTTATAAAGTTCCCAAAAACAAAGAAGACAATACAGAGTTAAATAAAGAAGCAAAAAATATTTTATCTGAAGGAAAATAATTTTTATAATAAAATCATTTGTGGTGTAATATATAGTAATGATTCCTGATAGTTTTTATATTCAACGTGTTAATAGATCTGGAAATGGATTCTTAGAGACGAATTTAAACGCTCTCGCTAGAGCGCTTTCTAAGAATTATTATTTTAGACACCTTCCAACCTTTACCCAAACTACTGGGTATAGTTATGTAGAGACAGGTACTGTTACAGGTTTACGAGTAACTGGTTATGGTACGGGCGTAAATGGCGATATAAATTTCACTGGATTCGAGTTCTTTTCAGAACCATTTTCGTATAAGATTGAAAATTTAAATACATTTAGTGGATATGATTTTAAAGGTGATATTGCTGTAGAAGGAGTTTTTTCACAAAGCCAAGTAAATTTAGGTTTTCAGAATAGAAACTTTAGCGGGTCAAAAGCTAATATGGTTGGGCTTAATAATAATGCAAGCAGCGGGCCACAGAATAAAAGTTATATATTGGGAGGATTAAATAATTTAAATAAATCTGATAACTCAAACATATTTGGATTTAATAATAAAATTGACTCAGCTGACTTCTCAATATCTATTGGAGATAGTAATCAAACTATAAGAGGCGAATATAATAATTTAAATTTAGGTTTTAGTAACTTAATAAGCGGTTTAAACAGCCCAAGGTCTCAAGATACATATAATATTGGTTGGGGAAATAAGAGCGTAAATACTACTGGAGTAAAAGTGTTTGGAGAGGCAAATTCAATTAAATCAGTTCAAGACGCTGTAGTGCTTGGAGAGAATATATTTTTAGAAAAATCAAGTCAAATAAATGCAATTGGTAAAGACCTCTCTATCAAAGAGGCATTTTATGATACAGTTATTGGCACAAATAATATCCTAGATTATACATATAAAAATACCCTTTTAGGTATCGATAGCGAAATTTTTGACTCTTCAAAAGTATATCTAGTAGGCGAAAATAACTTATCTACAGGAGATGATAGTAATTGTATTTTTGGTAGGGATAATCAATCGACCCTAAATAAAGAATCTCATATTATTGGAGATGATAATTTAATTAGTAATTCTAATAATCTAAACTTTTTTGGAAACTTCTCTGAAATCAAAGGATTAACAGATTCTACTGCTATTGGTGAAGTAAACAATTTAAATAATTCGTTTGGTATAACTGTTATTGGTAAAGGTAATAATATAACTGGATTGCTAAATGGTATCATAGTTGGCGAATATAATGCTCAAGGACATTTAAATACAGGAGATAACATATTGCCTCCTACAGGATTAGCTGGAAAAAATTTATATGTATTTGGCAGATCTAATAATGGCAAGAACAACGAAAATTTATTTACATTTGGTGAATCTAATATTGGATTAGATAGCTATAACAGTTACATAATTGGTAATGAAAATATAGCAAGCGAAGCATTTAATTCATATGTATTTGGACAAAGTAATTCTATTTCTGGTTCTCAAAATTATGTTATTGGAAATAATAACGAAGTAAGGTCTGGAGATCGTAATTCTATATTTATTGGAATTAATTATACGCCAACAGGAGCAAATAAAACAGCAACAATTTCTTTAGCAGCTGTTAATAGTAAAATAGAAATTAATCCATCTGACATAAGACTTGATTCTGTAAATAGACCAAAAATTAATGGTGAAAATATTATAATTCAAAGCGAATTTGATACCATAGCAAATTCATTAAATCAAAATGGACCAACTTTTGCAACAAATAAATTTCAAGATCCATATTATGATAAATTAGCTGATAAAATATTTTTATCAAGTTTTGAATATGATTCTGGAGCATCTACTAGTTTAGTATCTCCTAGTCAAGAGTTTGGAGCAACTTCTACTTTATTTTTGAATAAATTTAATATATTCAACACAACCTCTTATACAGGAGTCGGTGGATTTAATGTTATATACGGCAATCATACTAATTCTCAATTCTCTCCAGCATGGTTAGTTGTTGATAACTCAACTTCTGGAGTTTACTATAAAAATGATATTACTCCATTTGATATAACCCCTCAAAGTGGATGGTATGCTACTGGATTTATCGATGGTGATCTTTTGCATACTGGAACAAGTAATAATTTCGGAATTAATCTTGTAATGGGTAGTAGACAAGGATATATGTCGGTTAACACAGCATCATATGGAACAATGTATGTTCCATTCTTTTATTAATTAATTTTTAATTGTTCGTGTAATTTGTTATATGGCTACTTCATATAATATAAATACTATTCAAGGCGATGGCTTGCAACTTTCATTAAGAGTAAAAGATTCTAATAACAATGCAATAAATTTAAGTGGATATGACGTTAGAGGAGTTGTCAAATATGCTTATGGATATACTGGTAATGAGCAAGTTTTAGTTAATTTGAATCCACTTATTGTTTCTGGCAATAATGGTTCATATTACTCATCTGGCATAGTAAATATAAATGTAGATTCTTATGTAACCGCAAGCATTCCAGTAGGAACTTTTGTTTATGATATAGAGCGATTTCCTTATGGAATACCAACTGGTAATTCTATAAAGTTGATTAGAGGAAAGTTTATTGTAAGTCCAGAAGTAACATCTTTTTAATTTTATGGCAGATTTAATTGTAGACGTAATTTTGCCAAATGTAACCACAACGGATGTATTTATTCCTGGTGCAGATGGACCTCAAGGTCCAGTAGGACCATCTGGAAGTTCTGATGTATTTAAAATAATAAAAGTAACTGGACAATCGGATTTAATTCCCACTGGAACAGAAGCTTTAGAATTTATTGCTGGTACAGGAATTTCAATATTAACCAACACAAATCTAAATCCTTATAAATCAATTACAATAGATGCATCTCCTCTCAGTGGTTATTTTGAAGGCGAAAATATAGTTGGATATACTGCTAATTTAGCTCAAGGATCTGATAGCTATTATATTAATTTTCCACAAGCACTACCTTATGCCCCAAAATCTGTTGTATGTGCTTTTCAAAACGTAGTAGACGATATGGCTTACTATTTTACAATAGGCACTATAAATTCTAATGGTTTTAATATTAACTTTAGTGATACGTTGATGAATAACGGATATTACTTAAATATTCAAGTAAAAAAATAAAAAATATGTGTAATAATATGAAAGGAAACAAAAAGTATGATTAGCGCATTTAAACACCTCAGACTTAGCGGATATAACTTAACTCCAGTCCCAGGAGTTTCATACGACGGAAGTTCAGCTCTCCGTCTTGGATTTGGAAATAGCGGCCTTGCTTACTATAGCGAACTTACTGGAATTAGTGGCTATTTGATGTCACAAATTAATTCTGCAAATGCAGATGTTAACAAATTAAATAATTTACAAGGTGATCTTTATATCACTGGCCAAGATGGAATAAGAATAGAAGTAGACGCTGGTCTTGGGGAAATTAAAATAGTAGGAAATAGTGGATATTTTCAAGCTCTAACAGATAGTCTCTCTGCTCGTTTAAATCAAAGTGGCACAACTTATTATAATACTTTTGCTACTCAAACTAATTTATTTGAAACTGGCAAAGCCCTTTCTGAGTATAATACAGCTTACAGTGGTTGGGCAAATGCACAATTTGTTGCAAAATCAAGCAATCAAGTATTTACTAAAGATCTTACTCCAACTAATCTTGATGCATATGCAATTATGTATCCAGTACCATTTTTAACCATTCCAAAAATTCAAGCAACATTAGAAGTAGATCAAAATTCAGATGTTATGTATAATCTTAGCGTTAGAAGTGTTGGTTTAGAAGGATATACAGGATTACTTTCTGATAATATTTTAGAAGCTGGCGCAAAAATACATACTTTCGCTTCCACACAATAAATAATCTAGTGTAATATTCACTAGAATAATAGAATTAATAATTCTTTTAGTCTTTAGTCTGCCCTAAAAAGCAGCAATTTAGCGAAAGCTAATAAAAGGAATAAAAAGTGGCAAATATATTTAAAGCGAAAACTCTTGTAGGCCGCACGGGAATATTTTCTCATGAATTAATTGCTCCAAATCTTGTTTATAATACTGGAGATCAAACTATCTCTGGTAATAATTTCACAGTTTATGGAAGCGGTAATTTTACTAGTGGACTTTTTGTTAATTCTAGCCCAGTACTTACTGGATCTTCTACTTTATATGCAACAACAGTTAATTTAGCTTTAACTGGATCTACTCTTGATACTAAAATAAATAATGTTAGTGGCTATGCTGCACCAAAAGATATAGCAACAACAATCAATATTTCTAGTGATACAATTTCTTTAGATTTAAGTACTTTTAGTTATTTTTTAGTAAATTTAAATAGTAATATCACTACAACTAATTTTAATAATCCAAAAGTAGCTCCTGAAGTTACTAGTTTTGTATTACAATTATCTGGTGATGGCACTATACGATCAGTAACTTGGCCAACTTCTTTAAGATGGCCAGGAAGCACTGCTCCAACTATAACTATTGGCCCTAATAAAGTGGATACTTATTCAATATTCTCTTATGATGGTGGTGTAAGTTATTATGGATTCCCAGCAGGATACAATTCTTAATTATGAAATATTGCTATATAGAAAATAATCAAATAAAACAAACTGTGGATGTTCTTCCTACCAATTGGAGAAACATAAGTAATTTTTATATTTTACCTAATAGTGAATTAAAAAAACATGGATGGTTGCCTTTGGAAGAAGTTGAATATAATGGCACTTTAACAGAAGGACTTCATATAAAAGAAGATAAGGTCTTGCAAGTAATTATGCAATCTTCACCACCACAAATAGATTCACAACAACAAATTGAAGATCAGTGGGCTGGCATAAGATATCAAAGAGATGAATTGCTTTTAAAATCAGATAAATTTGTTTTATTTGATGTTTATGAAAAATTTTCCAATGAAAAGCAGCAAGAGATTAAAGATTATCGTCAACAGTTGAGGGATATTCCTCAAAATTTTGAGGAGCCAGAATATATAATTTGGCCAAAAGAACCATGGGAGTAGCAAAAAAATTAACAGCATCTCAAGCTCGAGGAAACCGTAAATTTCTTTACAGTTGGGGAGTTGGTACAGTTGGTCAACTTGGCGATGGGCTCTTAGCTAGTCGAAGTTTTCCTCAATTGATCAATCAACAACAATGGATAGCAGTTGGCGTATCAAATGCAGCTCCTAGCACGGTATCCAATAGTGCAGCCATGGCAATTGGCACTGACGGATTTCTTTACACATGGGGAACACCGGGTCCGCAAATAGGAAGAGAGATGGATCGATCATCTCCTGTGCAAATTGGCAGCAGCAGTTGGACCAGCATAGCAGCTGGACGTTCTCATAGTTTAGCAATACGCAATGATGGATTATTGTTTGCATGGGGAGACAATAGAGCTGATGGTCGATTAGGAGATAACACTCTAATAACCCGTCAATCTCCTGTGCAAATTGGCAGCAGCAGTTGGACCAGCATAGCAGCTGGAGCGTACCACAGTTTGGCAGTACGCAATGATGGATTATTGTTTGCATGGGGGAATAATATCCTTGGTCAAATTGGAGATGGTAATGCAATAAATCGATCATCGCCTGTGCAGATTGGCAGCAGCAGTTGGACCAGCATAGCAGCTGGATTGAGCCACAGTTTGGCAGTACGCAATGATGGTTTGCTGTTTGCATGGGGGTTTGGTATCTTTGGTCACATTGGAGATGGTAATGCAATAAACCGATCATCGCCTGTGCAAATTGGCAGCAGCAGTTGGACCAGCATAGCAGCTGGATGGAACCACAATCTGGCAGTACGCAATGATGGATTGCTGTTTGCATGGGGGTTTGGTGGCAGTGGTCAAATTGGAGATGGTACTATAATAAACCGATCATCTCCTGTGCAGATTGGAACTAGCAGTTGGACCAGCATAGCAGCTGGAGTGGCTCACAGTTTAGCAGTACGCAATGATGGATTATTGTTTGCATGGGGGTTTGGTGGCAATGGTCGAATTGGAGATGGTACTATAATAAATCGATCATCTCCTGTGCAAATTGGCACCAGCAGTTGGACCAGCATAGCAGCTGGACGTTCTCATAGTTTAG
>Ga0247833_1007472_pt1 | contig 11552 bp, 9 predicted proteins | sample LaCruzMarch2015__7_FD_187117 | JGI IMG/M metagenome (GOLD analysis project Ga0247833, IMG submission 187117) | Freshwater microbial communities from meromictic Lake La Cruz, Castile-La Mancha, Spain - LaCruzMarch2015_8m | ecosystem: Environmental > Aquatic > Freshwater > Lake | place: Spain...
GAGCAACCCCAGACGAAAAAGTTAAAATTGAAAAAATTGTAAAAGAAGCCTCAGTTTATGTTAAACAATACGATTTTAAAGAGCCCAATATTTGGAGCACAGATGTAAATTCTGCCGCACAAAAAATGCAACATTCTAACGTATTAAACAGCTGGTGGGACGGCGCTAACAGAAATGAAAAATTTTCAATTCAACTTATGCCAAAAGAAGACAATGCGCGCACATTAGTAGCTGACAAACAAGTTTTTGAAGGACCATATGCTGAAGTTCCGAAAGTAGCAATGGATGCATTGTATAAGGCCGATATAAGAACAGCTCCTTTGATATTACGTTTCATTGAATATTTTTCAAGGCTATCTGACGCAGGCAAAGGTTTTATATTGAATTACGTGCAAAGAAATCCCACAAAATACCGTGCTGATGACCTTATACCTTATATTGCGAGAGAATTAAACAAAGCGATTCCACCAATTGCTGCAGCTCCTGCGGCTTTGCCACCTGCACCTCCGCCTGTTGTTATTGCTGTTGCAAATCCCCGGGCTGCTTATGAAGCGTTAATTCAAGGAATTCTTATCCCAGATCAACGAGAAATGCTAAACGAATTTATAAACGTTGCTTTAACACCTGGAGTAGATGAATGGCAAACTGACATCATAAAGGAATTTATTAGAAATTATGTTCGCTTACAACCCGCAGGTATGGGAAGAACCGATGTAGAGTTTGGAAATTTTATAGAGCCAGGATTCAAGCAACGTCGCCCCGGACAAAGAGAAATAGATGCATTCAGAGTGCTTCCAATTGATGACAAAATTAATATAATAATGAACTTAAATTTTTGGTTAGATGAGCAAATAGCTAATGGTGTATTTGCATTAAATGCTCCTGTTGTTGCACCTGTGCCTATTATCGCGCATGCGGCCATTGCAGCCCCTGCTGCAGATCCATTTATTGCGAAATTAACAAAAGATCTTATTATAGCTGACTTCACACAAACGGCAGATTCAGCCATAGAAAAACAAAACATTGCAAAAGCAGCAATACTGCTTACGAATTTCAAAGCAATTGGCCTAGAAGCTTTTAATGCAGGCTTGATAACCCAGCAAGAAGTTGAAAATATTAGTAGGTTTGCAACAGATTTTTCTAAATTATCTGACGCGAATAAAAATGCCATATGTACCCACCTTGAGGATTTAATAAGGAATGGAACATATTCTGGAACTTTCCGATATGAAATAGAAGAAATGGTGCCAATACAAGGCTGGATAGATGGTCACTGGGGAGTCGCAAGACATGAACCACAAATAGTTCAAGCGACGAAATCAGAAAATCTTGTAAACTTGCTATTACCTGTAACGTATCCTCCCAGATCAGCAGAAGATTTATTAAGGTGCAAAGCAGAATTGGTAAAAGACACGTGCAATTATTTGCGTGATCAAATAGCGAGCCATTCTATGCAGTTATTAAATGAAGCGCAAATAAGGCAAGAGGCAGCAATTGCTGCTGCAGCATTTAGATGGCATTTCTGGAAAGGCCCCACGGGCAGAGCGCCAGCCAGAAAACATTTTAATATGCCAACACCAAACCCCGGGCAAGCGTTAACCCCAAGAAGCATGCACTTTATAGAATTTTTTATGGATATGGTTATGCCCAAACTTGAAGAGCTCTATTATGCAAATAAAATTACAGCGAATGATATTGCGTATGTGCTGCGTGCTGCGGGCATGGGGTTGTTGGGACTGGAAGAACAAGAACTGTATTTGATACAATTTAGAGCATATATTGATGGCTTTATTCTCGATATTGATGGAAAAATACCACCTGTTGGGTGCATTTTAGCTTCGCTACCTTATTATGGTAATCCTTATCAAAAATTTCCTGATACTGCAGCTAATTCACACCCATTTAAGGAAGTTGAGGTGGAAAAGCAAGTCTCTGATGTAACCCCCTTTCATACCATACATGCAGAAAATCAATTGAGACCTTACAGAGACAGATACAATAAAGCTGTTGACCAAGGAAATTTTACGGAAGCAAAAAAAAATACACTTAAAAATGATGTGATTGAAGGCTTCAAAGCAGCCTTAGATAATTTATCAGGCTTAATAGAAACAGGATTTACTAGTCCAATTTCACTGGGAGACGAACAGAAATTAATACAATTCATTAAAAGCTTTAATACAACATTTTGCTATGATGGGACTACCGACGTAATAGCAGCAAAAGCTATTGAACTTGGTTTAATTGAATCAGCAACGACAGCAGGTGCTGCCCAAGGCCCCGTCACCCCAGAAGAAGCAGAGCAGCAGTTTGCAGCTGCGCTAATGAATCCAGACTCTAAGCCAAAATTGAAAGCAATTTTTGAAGAAATAAGAGCGGATGGAGATAAGAAATTAGATGGATTTATCAAAGCGGCAAGAACGGCAGCAGGAGCACAAGGACCTGATGATTATCCCCCACTTCATTTTACTTATCTACAAAATGCTACTGCTGTACTAAATGATTTCTTTGGGAATGTAGAAGCAATTCGCGAAGTCGTAGGCAAAAATGCAGCAGGAGCATGCGCATTAGCAGACGCACAAATTCTTGCACTTATCTATTGGTCAGCGGCTGCTATTGATGGCAAGCAACCTCCAGCCCCAAACATCGCGAGATTATTTGGATATTAGAATTAGGCACTGTGGATCTCTGATCAAGCAAGAATTGCCAAGCAGCAATCCCACCTTATTAAAAATTTCATAAAATTCTTCTAAATTGCTATAGAAATTCAAAAATCAAGCTGATACGCTTTTTGTATTGTGTTAATTTTTAGAGGAATTTATTTACATGAAACAAAAATTTATACTTTTACTGTTGGGCATGTTTGCGTTATCAACGCCAACAAGTTACGCGGCGGCTGGTTTTGCCACAGAAACTAGCGACGAAGCTCCTGCCACCGAAATAAAACTATTCTCTTATTCATCGCTACAAGAATCAGCGTCTGAAATTGTTGCTGAATTTCACGAGAAGGGCTACATAGCAGTTGAAGGCGTTCCTGGGTTTGGTGATGCGTATCAACAATTTTTAGCAACGGCTCGAATATTCGCAGATCTTTCAAAAGAAGAGCAAGCAGTGTGCACTGGCGCAACTTACGCTGCACGCGGCTGGTCACGGGGTGTAGAAGTTTTCAATGGCAAAACCGACACTTACAAAGGCTCTTACTATGCTGTCGTTCCAAATGATTCAAGCAATGTCTGGCCAGATGAAAGTCTTCCTCAACTTAGAAATGCCTACCAAAATGTTGCGACAATAGTATTGGAAGCTGGCAAGCAAATATTACCTCTTGTTGGCTTCACTCACGAAAATGTTAAAGGCTTAGGGCGGATGCTGCATTATAAATCAGTTTCTGGTAGTGCAGATGATGACAACCCAAATTGGTGCGGAGATCACCGTGACCATGGAGTGTTCACATGTCTATGCCCTGAAGCATTCTACAAACATGGAGAAGTTGTAAGTAGACCTGCAAATAGCGGGCTTTACATTGAAGGTCGCCCTGTTGGGATACCACTTGAAGATGCCATAAGCAGAAATGTTGTGTTTTTCCAAATGGGTGAAGTTATAGAACTGATGACCAAAGGAGATGTACGTGCAACAAATCATTTGGTAAAGAAAGCCACTGATGGTTCTGAACGCTTTGCTTTGGCAGTGTTTGTTGACCCAATTGATGAAGTAATTATTAACTTTGGTGGTTCTTCAGCTGAGATTATTGATAAATACAAAGACCGCCTAACAGCAGAGGAAATTGTTAGTGGTATCGTGACTTTCGATGCATGGAACGCAAGATCACTTGCAAAATATAATCCTAAGGAATTAGCGCCACCTACTGTTTAATAGGTTATAGACGCTGGAAAACAACCCCCAAGGTTAATAACCCTGGGGGTTTTTTACTACTTCAGCGTTAGTGCTTTTGAAAACTTCTCAAAGCCATCTAACGTTGCCACAAAACGTTTCTGATCATCTGGATTTACAAAACCGTTGTCATCAAATGCTTGAAATGACCCACCTAGACTGAACATTTCAGGAAACACATAATTTCCTAACCCTTCTATGGGAACGCGCGTGTGCCAAAGCCCGCGAATACCTGCAATTGGACCAGGACTTGCTGCCATAAGTAAAATTGGCTTTTGCTTCAATGGCATAGGGCGAACTCGTGAAACCCAGTCAATAACGTTTTTTAACACACCAGAAATAGAATAATTGTATTCTGGGGATGCAATAATTAACGCTTGGGCTTGGTCAATACATTTTGCCAGCTTTTGAACATTATCTGGGATTCCAACCGTTTCAATGTCACCGCTATATAAGGGAATAGAAATATTATTTAAATTTGCGATATCTGAAACAGGGGAGCTAAGGTGCTGTGCTGCCATATGAAGCAACTTAGTGTTTAACGAATCTTTTCTTAAGGAGCCTGATAGAAAAAGGTATTTCATAATGTTCAAGTAAAATTAAGACTATAAGCCAGTCTAACCAAAATTATAGTTTTGCAAAACACCTAAATACCAGTTAGAATAATGGTATTCCTTTATAAAAGCATTATATGGATATATCTAAAATCTCAACTCACAGTGTTAAAAACACAAAGAAACTTGGAAAAATTTCAAGTGGTGAGGGAAGTTTTTCGCTTGAGGAAACCGCTGAAATTATTAAATCAGCAGCACCTTCCGAGATTAAATTTAGTTCAATTGATGCCTTATTCTTAAATTTGGACCTACGCCGCAAAGGGCAAAAGCAAGCCGTTGAAAAAAGTGAAAAACTTTTAGAGCAGCTTGATGATTTACGCCTTAGCATTATTACAGGCAGTATTCCAAGAAATACGTTGCAAAATTTATCATCTATATTACAAGATAAAATTGAAACTGTTGCCGATGAACGTTTGCGCAACATTCTTTTGGAAATTGAAACACGCGCTAAGGTTGAATTAGCAAAATTGGAAAAAATGGGTCAGTGATAAAGTAAAAACGCCTTCAGATTTTTACCTTTTCTGTTACTTAAGAAATCAAAAACCCCCCTCAAAAATATGAAGGAGGTTTTATGATATTTGGAGATTTTTTATGAAAACGTTTAGGCTCACCTAAACCATAAACACAAACAATTAGCTAATATTCGTGTTTACTGTATTGTATTTTACCTGAAATTTTTACTTTTACAAGCAATTTGAAAGTTATATAAGAAGTTTTTCTTGCATTCTTCTTTTAGTTTACACCAAAATAAAAATCCCTCAAATTAAGTGTTTATTAATTAATTTTTATTAATAATATGTATTGTTTATTTATTTTTAAATATTAAATGTTAATTTTCATCCCCTAAACATTGCAATGAAGTGATAAAATTAAAAAGTTTAATGATAGCAGGTTTTTTAATAACCCTAGCTGCAGCAAAAGGATTGGCCGCAGCTAATTTTCCTATAGAAGAAGCGCCTGCCCCTGGTTATTTTAATATCATTGTAGCTAAGCTAAGTGTTGTGGACCCTATACAAGATGCTGTGCTGCCTATACTAAGGTCGTGCAGAACCTTAGCAAAACCACTAAAAGCTATTTTATTAGAATCGGAAGAAACAGCGATTATACATGGAGTGGAAGTAACCTATCGGGTTGCCGGATTTCTTCCATTTTATACACATTTCTATTGTACAGGAGCTCGTTTAACAATCGAAATTTTGGCAGACATACTATACAGCCATAGGGATTGTAAAAAGCATCGCTGCAATGCTCTTGATGAACATCACCTGATACGTATGGCAAAATTCAGAGAAAACACGGGACGTTTTTTAACAAGGTCACAAGAATTATTTGAAAATGAAGTGATGCTTAGACAAAGGTCAATGATACAGTGGACTGAAATGGCATTAGATGGCTCAATAATCTTTTTAGAATCACTATACGAAGAATAGTAAACGAATTCGTCTTGTCTAACTCGTGCTGAAAATGTAGGCTCATTGAGATTTAGTCAATACAAAGTAAGATGCATGCCCCTAAAAGTTCCTTCCGTATTATGCTGCGCTGCCATTTTGCAAAAAGCAGATGGTAGGGTATTGCTTGTACAGCGCCCGCTGCATAAATCGATGGGTGGCATGTGGGAATTTCCTGGCGGCAAGGTTGAGCCTTTTGAAACACCGCAAGAAACCATTGTGCGTGAACTGTTTGAAGAAATTGATATAAATGTGTCGATTGATGACATTGAACCTTTCACTTTTGTTTCTCATACTTATGAGCATTTTCACTTAAATATGTTTGCCTATTTGTGCAAAAAATGGACAGGCGAAGTTACCCTTAAGGAAGGACAGCCAGATTGCGTTTGGGTATTGCCCCATGATTTGGAAAATTATCTAGTGCCATCGGCTGATGAACCAATTATTACGCGGTTGATTGAAAAGAGATATTCAACTAAAGAGTGATTTGTATTAAAGAATGACGAACAATCTCTGCAGGGCTTAACCCGCAGAGAATTTAATGGATTTAGAGAGTATTGATATTAAACATCTTCGGGAGCTTCAGTTGATAAAGCATTGTCTGAAACCGCTAAACCTTGCAAACCAGCTTCTAAAGTTGTAGTCGTATGCACTGCCCAAATTGACGGAATGACTACAATATCTTTTCCTTTCATTGCTTCATAAGTAGGTCCTTCGGCACTCTCAAAACCTTGAAGGCCGCGACACCAACTCTGGATAACTAATGGACGACGGCCAAGGTCAAATACTTGATTTACACAATCATTCACACAGATAGGTGTTACAAGACCTCCCATAAGTAAGTTTTCCTTCAAAACAAATTCTGCACCTGTGGAGCGACCACCTTGATCTTTAATAACACCATAACTGTCAGGACCGCCAATTATTCTAGAATTTCCTTCTTCATTGGTAAACACAATTGCTTCCCCATCACCTTTTGGAATAACAAGATCTATCATTTCTTGAGGGAAAAATAGTTTAGTGCCATGGCTGCTCGTGCCAGTTGCAGGATCGATAATACAATGATCAGGCCAAGCCGTATGCAGTTCTTTCGTTGCTGTTCCATCAACATTCGCAAATTCAATATCCATTCTGGTAAATGGATCTACACCCTGATTTCTTGCAAACGCTGAGTTACTTTCAAGATGCGAGTCGGCAGATGATAATGTTTCAATTCCATAAAGTTGTCGAAGCACATAAACTTCAAACACGAAGTTTTCTGTATAGTCTTCATCTGCATAAATTGAGCCTAAAGATCCCCCGTTTGTAAAAGCTTCCTGTGGGTCAACCAGAAGAATTTGTTTTGAATGGTTTGTCATAAAATCCATTATACGGGAGTCAAGTGTGCGTACGGTCGTACTGCAATCTTCATACACTAAACGTACTGTTCCTTCATCAGCATTATCCCAACTTACTGTCACACTTGAAGCAGTCAATTCAGAATTAAAATACATTGAGTTAGGGTACTTTTCGCCAAGAACTTTATCTGAAGACCCCATATCTTCTGACCCTGTAAAGCTTGCTGCAAAAGCTGCACTCATAAAGCATGCTACTAAGGCACCAAGTAACGTTAGTTTTTTCATACAATTAATCCTTATCTATATTCATTAAAACAAGGCATACGGTCATTTTAACCCTATACAAGTAAAAGCCTAACAGTAATTTAAAGTTTTAAAAACAGATCGCTGTTATCTTTCATAAAAAATAATAATATTGAAATATAAAAATAATCATGTTACCATATAAAATAGTATAGTTTGTGTATTCACTATATTGATTTTTGTTTGTTTACTGTAGTGCAACACAAAAACTTCCGACTTAATTCAAGGCCAATCTTGGATTAAGAATAGCGTGGAGGAAATTGCATGATAACCAATAAGCATTCAAAACTTATTCTGATGGTTGCTATTACGCTGACCATAAATCAAAAAATATATTCAGCAGAACAGCAAGAAGTGCGACCGCCTGATGACGAAATCACAGCACCTGCAGATTCAACAAATCAAATTCGTTCCGCAACCAACACAGCAACCTATAGCTTAATCCCCGACTACGGTAAAAATATCAATTCTATGGCGGTAGCAGAATTAAATCGTCACTTGCAGGTGCATGGATATTATGAATTTGCTCCTGCAACTTATGCGGATATTACACGCCAAACACAAAAACATGGTATGCCGATAGATGTATCTTTTAGTCGAGAAACGCAAAGAGCCACTGTTACATGGAACAGAGAAGGAGTATTTTGCTGTTTCCCTGGAAAAGAGAAAATAAAGATATTTGAAACAATACCAATTGCAGCAGTAAACGAACTCAACAATGTTAAGCTACCAATTCCTAGCAAGCGACCAAGCACTACACCACTTGTGCAACCAGTAAGCGCTCACCAAGCTGCTTACGTGCCGGTTGAGAGAAGCGTTTTTGAAAAACCACCCGTTGCAGCAACTCAACAGCAAACACATCCTATTGCTAGACAAATAAATCGATCGCAATCACACAAAAAAACAATGCCCACAGCAATAGGCGTAAACACCCAACAGCAACACAGAATGGCCATGTCAGTAATAGATGCCCGCAATATGTTATATTTCGGGTTTGCTCAATTTACAGAAATTGCACAAAATCACTACATTGCACTAGAACAGTCAAACCAAATAATCAGAGATCTTATGCAGTATGGTCCCGCAAAATTTGAGCCAAGAATTGATAGTAACAGCACCCTATTCCTGGCAGTTATATGGGGACAGTCAGAGAAGTACTATAAAATTACCTATAATGGCCAAAGGTGATTTATGCAACAAAGACTTCTTTGATAATTTCCAAAGCGTAATCAACTTCGCTTTTGGTAATCATTAACGGAGGGGCGAACCGCACAACGGTGTGGTGGGTTTCTTTTGAAAGAATTCCCTTTTTCATTAAAGATTCGCATATTTCGCGCCCTGTTTTTTGAGACGGGTCAAGATCAACACCAATCCATAAGCCACGACCGCGCACCGATTTTATAGAAGGCGCCGGTAAATTTTTTAATTGTTCCAAAAAGTACGCCCCTAAGGTTTCACTATTTTGCAGGTATTTATCGCGTTCCATAATATCAATGGCTTTATGGGCAATAGCGCATGCTAGTGGATTGCCACCAAATGTTGAACCATGGCTTCCGGGGTTAAAAACATCCAGAACATCAGCACGACCTACGAGTGCAGATACAGGGTATAATCCGCCACCCAAAGCTTTGCCTAGGGTAACCGCATCGGGTTTTACGTCTTCATGTTCTGACGCTAACCAGGTTCCTGTACGGCCTAATCCTGATTGGATTTCATCGCAAATTAACAATACATTTTCAGCTTTACAAAGCTGTTCAAGTTTTTTAAGCCAACCCTTAGGCGGGATCACAATGCCGGCTTCGCCTTGAATAGGCTCCACCAACACAGAGCAGGTATTTTTATTAATACGCTTTTGCACCGATTCAATATCACCATAGGTAGCAATATGAAAACCAGGTAAATAGGGGCCAAATTGGTGACGGTAGTCATCATCCGATGAAAAGCTAATAATACCGGTTGTGCGTCCATGGAAATTGTTATCAAAAACAATAATTTCTGCCTGATTATCAGGGATGCCTTTTTTTGAATAGCCCCAACGACGTGCCGCTTTAATGGCTGTTTCTATGGCTTCGGCGCCAGTATTCATAAGCAATGCTTTGTCGTAGTTTAAAAGCGAACATAGTCTTTCTAAGAGCAATGGCATTTTGTCACTAAAAAACGCCCTGGAACACATGGCAAGGGTTTGCGCCTGTTCATGCATGGCTTCAACCAATTCAGGGTGGCAATGACCATGGGAAACGGCCGAATAAGCCGACATCATATCAAGGTATTTTCGGCCATTAGTATCCCACAACCACACACCACTACCCTTGTTCAGCACAACTGGTAATGGATGATAGTTTTGCGCACCAAAACGTGCATCAAGATTTTTTATATGGTGTTCCATGAATCCCCCCTTATTTCGTTTAAGGTTATCATGAAACACCCCTTCTGTTTAGATCAGCAAATTCCAGCTGGAATAGTAGGCCTTACACCTTCTGGAAAAAATCCAAACACTGCTTTTAACAAGCTAGCTGTATCAGTGATGTCGAGCATATTCACGATTTGCACTCTTGTTTGAAGGCATAAAGGTCTTCCAATAGCATCAACAGACATACGACCCTGAGCACGCCTTGTATCTTCAACAAGTTGATATAACCTGTTTAAATTTGCATCTGCAAAAATTGTCGCCAAGCTAGGATTAACTGCTCCTACACATGTAGCAACAAGAGGCGTAGTATACGAAGATGCCATAAGTGCCACAAGGTTTGAAAGATTTGGCAACACGTCGCCATCTTTAGCTGCTGGTACTAGCACATCATTTATGAAGCGGTACAATTGCTGACCAGTACGGGGCTCAATGCTAATAACAGAGCGTCCAACTCTAAATGCTAATAGTGATTCATAGTTAGAAAGTTCTGCTGCTGTGAAAACAGGAGCTGAAACTGCTGCTGCAGGCATTCCTGCTTCACGAATTGCAGGTTCAATTGCCGCGATTAAAGTTGAAATATCGACAATGTCACGAACATCTGCCGCTGGTCTTCTTTCTGCTGCAGCGACTGCTCCAGCACTAACAGCCACTTCAAATAGCTCTCTACCAAAGCAATCTCTGGCAATTCTTCCCAGAGATACTCTATGGTTTTTTGCTAAAGACAAAAGAGCATTCCATTTTTGATCAGCAACAAGCGCGCTAAGCATTGCGCTGCTGGTTGTGGCTTGAGGGAAGGTTTCCGTATTCTCTAAATAGCCACCCATAATTGTTCCCGCATTAAAAGTAGTAGTTGCGGTAGTAAATGTAATATCAGCATCGCAGGCAGCTTGTACAAATTCATTTTTGTGACTACGACGCTCTAAAGGTTGACCAGTTTGTAGGTCTCTCCAAACATTGCCTCTTGCCGCCCTAAAATTCATTAAAGTTTCAACAGTGTCAATTTCACCCACTGAAGGTGTTGCTGCTCCGTACAATGAAGCTAAAATTGGGAATAGTATAAATAAGGTACGCATAAAACTCTCGGTAAAGGCTGTTAATAACCAAAGAATATATCCAGATAGTTAAATATAAGTAAAATATTTATTTATTGTTTATTAAAATTAAAAATAAATTTATTTCTTTTTTTATTTAAATTAACAATGTTTGACAAAAACCTTGCTGTGACTGCTGTTTTTTTCTAGAGTCAGCCAATATAAAGAGAAAAAATAAGGACTAAAAATGTTTTCACTTCAAGGATTTAATGCATTAGTAACAGGTGCAAGCGGCGGTATTGGTAGCGCAATTGCGATTAGCCTTGCAAAACAAGGTGCAACAGTTGTGCTTAGCGGCACACGCGCTGAAGCATTACAAGAAACTGCAAATGAAATACAAAAATTTGGCGGCACCTCACACACGGTACTTTGCAATTTGTCTGACCCACAATCGGTAGAAGAGTTATTTCCCAAAGCAGAAGCGCTATGTGAAAAAATTGATATTGTTGTAAACAACGCTGGCA
>Ga0247833_1007480_pt1 | contig 11544 bp, 9 predicted proteins | sample LaCruzMarch2015__7_FD_187117 | JGI IMG/M metagenome (GOLD analysis project Ga0247833, IMG submission 187117) | Freshwater microbial communities from meromictic Lake La Cruz, Castile-La Mancha, Spain - LaCruzMarch2015_8m | ecosystem: Environmental > Aquatic > Freshwater > Lake | place: Spain...
TCCTTTGCTCGTTAGTAACTTTATTTTTAATCGATAAATACCTCGATCCATTTGCTCTTGCGCTACGAATTTGATTTTCCCATTCACGAGCTGTTTTTTCAGTATAAATTCTATTCAAACCAGCAGCAAGTTCGGAAACTTTATCGTCAAAAATTTCTTGTTTTACAACTGTTGGATCCATGTGAATATCATAGAACGTGACAGAAGAAACTAAAGGAACCATGTTTTCATCCAAGATTTCACCCATTCTTGGATAGCGTTTCACAATGCGTACAGGTATTAAGTCATCTGACTCTTCAAATAAACTTGTTCGACCTTTCCATTGTAAAGTAGCAGTTTTATACAATACCAAAAGCATAATGAGTACAAACCCAAAATAAACAGCATAAGCCCTGTAATAAAGAAAATTTTTATCTTTATTCATCTGATTTTTTTAAACGAATCACTTTTTTAGTATTCTGAGATTCTTGTAAATCCCTTGATTTTAATTTTTCTACTAATTTGTATCTTCTTGTAACAAATTCTAATTTAGATTTTGCTTCGATGTATTCCGCGGCTTTTTGATCTAATTCTCGTTGTGTCTTATTTGTTTCATCTACTAGTTGTTTACCGTAATAACCTTTGGATACAATCACAAGTAATAAACCCATAATAAAAAATATATATTCTAAATTGCTTAAAAAGAAATCTTTAGTTAGAAACTCTCCATTCAATATTTGCATAAAAGCATTCGGTTTTTTGCTTGTGCTTTTTTTGGAACTTGTCTTGTTTTCAGACTGAGTTCCTGTTTTTTCGCCATTTTCGTATGTGTCAAATTCGTTCTCAGTCATTTTTCTCTGCTATTCTTAATTTGGCACTTCGAGCGCGCGTATTTCTTTTTATTTCTTCCTCGTTTGGAATAATCGGGTGTCGTACGATTTCAGTCAACGGTTTTTGAACATTTCCAAAGAAATCTTTTTCAATTTCACCATCAAATGAACCACGTTTCATAAAGTTTTTCACCAATCTGTCTTCCAATGAATGATACGACATTACCACTAATCTTCCACCTGGAGCTAACATTTCAGCTCCTTGTTCCAACATTTGTTTTAAAACTTCTAATTCTTGATTTACTTCAATTCTAATCGCTTGAAATACTTGCGCATAGAATTTATGGTCTTTAAATTTCGGAGCAAATCTTTTGAGTGCGTCCATCAATTCGAAAGTGGTTTTAATTGGATTATCAGCACGTTTCAAAATCAATTCTTGAGCAATTGCACGTGCATTTGAAAGTTCGCCATAATATCTAAAAATGGAAATCAATTGCTCTTCAGAATCTTCATTTACTACATGATAAGCAGAACGATCCAAGAATTGATTCATACGCATATCTAAAGGCGCGTCTTCTCGAATGGTGAAACCTCTCTCGGCTGCATCAAACTGATGTGACGAAACCCCTAAATCAGCAAGTAAACCATCTATTTTGTCGATTTTTAGTAGCTTCAAATGGTTTTTTAAGAAAGCGAAATTGGAAGCAACGAAGTAGAAATTTGGAGCATCTAACCGATTTTTGTTAGCGTCGGCATCTTGATCAAAGGCGATTAATTTACTTTCTGAGTTGAGGTTTTCAAGAATAAGTTTGGAATGACCTCCACCACCGAAAGTTACATCTACATAAACCCCATTTGGCTTGATGGCTAAACCTTCAATACATTCATTTAATAGTACAGGAACGTGGTATTCTAAATTATTCTCCATTGTTTAAGTCACCCATTACTTCATTCGCTAACTCAGCGAAATTTGCCATGTTCGCTTCGATCATCTCGAAGTATTTAGACTTATCCCAGATTTCAATGCGATCGTTGTAAGCAATCAACATTACTTCTTGTTTAAGGCCGACTCTTTCCACGTGAGTAGAAGGAACCAAAACCCTACCTGCATTATCCAAAGTGATTTGTTTAGCACCTTGATGAAACATGCGGTAGAACAAGCGATTTCTTTCGATGAATAAATTTAATTTGGAAAGTTTCGCGCTCAATTTTTCCCATTCTGTCAATGGGTAAAGCGTTAAACAATCCTCAAAACCTTTATTCAACATAAAATCTTTCTGAGCCGCAGGAGAAAGCTGCTTCCGTAATCCGGAAGGAAATAAAAACCGTCCTTTCTCGTCCAGTTTAACTTCAAATTCTCCTACTAATCCTGCCATAGCGTTATAATGGGTAAAATTAATGGTATTTTACCACTTTTTACCACCAAACTTTAAATTGTTAATAACTTGTAACGATCTTGAATAGAAAAGGTTTCTTTTTGCTTAATGATAATCCAATAAAATCTTACAAAATGTAAGTTTTTCACAATAGTGGGAGAAAGTGGTAATGTACTTTAAGTTGATAGTAAAAAGATGAAAGTGAAAAATCAAATCTCAACATCGAAAGAGTTTTAAACTATCTTTACGTCCATGTCAAACACCACCAAAAGCTGGATGCTTTTAATCACACTTGCATGTATTTGGGGTAGCTCCTTTATATTAATGAAAAAAGGAATGTTCACCGAAGCTGGTGGAAATATATTTTCATCGACACAAGTGGGAGCATTAAGAATGTTAATAGCTTCAAGCGTATTACTACCTTTTTCGATTCGAGCGGTTAGAAAATTAAAATCAAGAAGAGATTTGTTGTTTTTTTCTATCGTGGGATTTTGTGGAAACTTTTTTCCTGCCTTTTTATTTACTTATGCGGAAACAGGAATTTCTTCTGGTTTTGCGGGAATGTTAAATAGTTTCACGCCAATCTTTACTATTATTATTGGTTTTGTGATTTATAAGCAACGAATCACTTCTTTTCAAGTTGGAGGAACAATCATAGGCACAATTGGAATTATCCTACTAATAAATGCTGGAAAATCAGTTTCGTTAAATGCGAGTATTTTCCATGTATTGGCAATTGTTTTAGCGACTTTTTTATATGGCGTAAGTTTGACAACGATTAAAAACAAACTCCAGCATTATTCTTCTGTTGATATAACAGCATTGGCGTTTTTAATTGTGTTTTTACCTGCTTTAATTGCTTTTTTTGTTTTTGGAACACCAGCAGTAATAGTTAAAAACGAGCATGCTTTAGAAGGGTTAGGTTACATTTCAATACTTGCAATAGTCGGTACAGCAATAGCTTTATTATTGTTTAATGGTATTATTCGAATGTCTTCGGCTTTATTTGCAAGTAGCGTGACCTATTTTATTCCGGTTGTTGCCGTTATCATCGGATTTTTCTTCAAGGAAAGTTTAAGTTGGGGACAAATCGCATCGATGTTTGTTGTTTTAGCTGGAGTTATTACAGCGAATTACGGACATCTATTAATAAATATTAAGAAAAAATTGTGAATAATTTGTCTTTAAGGAATAAAATCCTATCTTTGCCCTCCTAATTTTAGAATTAATATTTAAAAAACAAGCTATTATGTACGCAATTGTAGAGATAGCAGGGCAGCAGTTCAAAGTGCAAAAAGACCAAAAGATTTTTGTACATCGTTTAGCTTCTGACGCAGGTTCAAAAATCGAATTTGACCGTGTGTTATTGATTGAAAACGATGGTGAAATCAACATTGGCGCCCCAGCTATAGACGGTGCAAAAATCACCGCAGAAGTAATCGACCATGTCAAAGGTGACAAGGTTATTGTTTTCAAAAAGAAACGAAGAAAAGGTTACAAAAAGAAAAATGGTCACCGTCAGCAATTTACGGCGATAACAATTACTGATATTACAGCATAATTAACTTTCCTTTTAAGGAATAAAAAATATAAACGATGGCACACAAAAAAGGAGTCGGTAGTTCAAAAAACGGTCGTGAATCACATAGCAAACGCTTAGGTGTGAAAATTTTCGGTGGACAAGCTGCAATTGCAGGAAATATCATTGTTCGTCAACGTGGAACTCAACACCACCCAGGTGTAAATGTTGGTATTGGTAAAGACCATACTTTATTTGCATTGACTGATGGTTTAGTTGAATTTCGCAAGAAAAAAGACAACCGTTCTTTCGTTTCAGTTGTAGCAATTGAAACAGCTAACGCATAACATTTAAAAGTTTTATCTTTTGTAAAGGCTGACGAGAAAAGTTAGCCTTTTTTTTATTCTATTTTTAAAGAATACTAACTTGGTACATTTTTTCTAAAACCATCCATTCATAGTTTTATACTTTAACTCAACTATTTTTTTTAGATTTATAAATTATTATGTCGCTAAAACTTTCTGGTCTCGAACCACTTATCGTTACACCACAAAGCAATTTCGTAAATGTTGGAGAACGTACAAACGTCACAGGCTCTAAAGCATTTTTGCGCATGATTAAAGATGAAGATTTTGAGGCGGCTCTGGCTGTTGCAAGAGATCAGGTTGAGGGTGGTGCCCAAATCATTGATGTCAATATGGACGAAGGAATGATTGACGGAAAAGAAGCGATGATTAAATTTTTGAATTTGATTGCTTCCGAACCTGATATTGCGCGCGTTCCGATTATGATTGATAGTTCAAAATGGGAAATTATTGAGGCAGGATTAAAGTGTATTCAAGGAAAAGGAGTTGTGAATTCTATTTCTTTGAAAGAGGGTGAAGCTAATTTTATTCACCAAGCAAAAACAATCAAACGATTCGGTGCAGCTGTAATTGTGATGGCATTTGATGAAAATGGACAAGCAGATTCGTACGAGCGACGCATTCAAATTTGCAAACGTTCGTATGATATTTTGGTTGATATTGTTGGTTTTCCAAAAGAAGACATCATTTTTGATCCGAATATTTTCCCTGTCGCAACGGGAATGGAAGAGCACAACAATAATGCTTTAGATTTCTTTAGAGCCACAAAATGGATTCGTGAGAATTTACCTGGAGCTCATGTAAGCGGTGGTGTTTCAAATGTATCTTTCTCATTCAGAGGAAATAACAAAGTACGTGAAGCGATGCATGCAGCATTTTTGTATCATGCGATTTCAAATGGTATGGATATGGGAATTGTGAATCCTTCTATGTTAGAAGTTTACACAGATATTGATAAAGAATTATTAGAATTTGTAGAAGACGTATTATTGAATCGCAAACCTGTTGCAACTGAACGCTTATTAGAATACGCAGAAACGGTAAAAGGAGACGGAAAGAAACGAGAAATCGATTTGACTTGGAGAAATGTTCCGGTGCAAGAACGCTTGAGTCATGCTTTGGTGAAAGGTTTGGTGGAATTCATTGACGAAGATGTAGAAGAATGTCGCAAGTTATACAAACGCCCAATTGAGGTAATAGAAGGTCCATTGATGGATGGTATGAACATCGTAGGAGATTTGTTCGGAAGTGGAAAAATGTTCTTACCTCAGGTTGTGAAATCAGCACGTGTAATGAAGAAAGCGGTTGCCTATTTATTGCCTTTTATTGAAGCAGAAAAAGATGGTGTTAGCTCATACTCAGGAAGAATATTGATGGCAACTGTAAAAGGTGATGTTCATGACATTGGTAAAAATATTGTGGGTGTTGTTTTAGGTTGTAATAACTACGAAGTGATTGATTTGGGAGTGATGGTTCCAGCTGAAAAAATCATTCAAAAAGCAATCGAAGAGAGGGTAGATGTGATTGGTTTGAGTGGTTTGATCACACCTTCTTTAGATGAAATGGTTCACCTTGCAAAAGAAATGGAACGAGCAAATCTTTCTATTCCTTTATTGATTGGTGGCGCTACAACTTCAAAAGTACATACGGCTGTAAAAATAGATCAATATTATACAAAAGGACAAACAGTGCATGTCTTGGATGCTTCACGTTCTGTAACGGTCGTTGAAAGTTTATTAGGACCCAAAAAAGACAATTTCATTAAAGAATTAAAAGCAGAGTATATTCGAGTGAGAGAACACCACGAAAAACACCGAGGTGCAAAAGAATTGTTGAAATTAGTTGATGCTCAAGCAAATAAATTAAAAATTGATTTCAAAGAATCTGATATTACCAAACCTTCGTTTTTAGGTCATCAATTATTTACAAATATTCCTTTAACTGAAATAGTTCCTTTTATTGATTGGACACCTTTCTTTCAAACTTGGGAATTGCACGGACGCTATCCGAATATTTTAACGGATGAAATAGTAGGTGAGGAGGCAACAAAATTATTTGCTGACGCGCAAGAAATGCTGCACAGAATAGTAGCAGAAAACTGGTTGGAAGCGCGAGCAGTTGTTGGTTTATTTCCAGCAAATTCAATAGGTGATGATATTGAAATTTATGCTGATGAATCGAGAAATGAAGTGATTCATAAACAAATTACTTTGCGTCAACAAACGAAGAAAGTCGCTGGACAACCGAATTTAGCTTTGGCTGACTTTATAGCTCCAAAAGAAAGTGGAATTGAAGATTATATCGGCGGTTTCGTTGTTACAACAGGTATCGGTTTAGACGAACATGTTCAACGTTTTGAAGCGGATCACGACGATTATAATTCAATATTAATCAAAGCATTAGCGGACCGTTTAGCGGAAGCTTTAGCTGAATACATGCACCAAGAAGTTCGCAGAAAACACTGGGGATATGCAACAGATGAGGCTTTGACAAACGAAGAATTAATTAAAGAAACGTATCGTGGAATTCGTCCTGCACCAGGTTATCCAGCTTGTCCAGATCACCAAGAGAAAATTGGTTTATTTGAGATTTTAGATGCGACTAAATTAACGGGAGTTTCCTTGACAGAAAGTCTGGCAATGTTACCTGCATCTTCTGTAAGTGGCTGGTATTTTGCGCATCCTGATGCTAAGTATTTTGGTTTAGGAAAAATAACAACAGAACAAATTGAGTCTGTTGCTTTGAGAAAAGAAAAATCGTTTGATGCAATAGCACGATGGTACAATTCCGTTTTAGACAATTAATTTTTTATTAAGTCAAGTGGTAATTGTGCATCTAAAATTTGCTTTTTTACGTCAACTTCCTATCTTTACGTTCCTAAACTATAATTGAATGAAAAAACTATTTTTCTTTGCCTTATTATTTTCAGTTTTTTCTGTTGTCGCTCAAACACCGACAGCTAACTTTACTGCAACTCCTTTGTCAGTTTGTGCAGGTTCTCCTGTAAATTTCACGAATACTTCTTCTGCAAATGGAGCTTCTCCAATTGTTTTTAATTCATGGAATTTTGGTGATGGGGTTTCTTTTGTTGGACAAAATGCAACACATGTTTACGATACACCTGGAACATATCCCGTAACTCTTGTTGTCACAAATGCAAATGGAACAGCCGATGCAGAAGTTAAACCGGGATATATTACTGTTAAACCTGCACCAACAGCAAGCTTTTCTATTCTTGGTCAAGGTTGTACAGTTCCATTAACCTTAACATTTAACAATACAAGTTCTACAGGAGCTGGTTTCACTTATGCTTGGAATTTTGGACCCAATCAAAATTCAAATGTTCAGAATCCTCCATCACAAACGTATAATTTAGTTGGTACCAATCAAATTAGTTTAACTGTCACAAATCCTACTACAGGATGTAGTTCGACAGTAGTTCAACAAATAGAAGTTTCAAATTATCAAGCACAAATAAATTTACCTACTGTTGTTTGTCTTGGACAACCAGTAAGTTTTACCGATAATTCAACAGCGGGAGCAAACTCATGGAGTTGGAATTTCGGTGTAAATCAAGGAACAAGCACCGAACAAAACCCAACTTATACGTATAACACAGCGGGAACTTACACAGTACAATTAGCATCTCAAAACACAGTATCAGGTTGTACAGGTAGTACTTCAGCATCAATAACTGTTCAGCCTACACCTACACCAAGTTTTACAGCTACACCCTTAACAAACTGTGCGCCTTCAGTGGTAAATTTCGTAAACACATCAATAGGTGGCGTTTCTTACTCTTGGGATTTCGGAAATGGACCACCAATTACAGGTACAACTCCCCCAGCTCAAACTTATCCTATTAATGGATCATATCCAGTTTCGTTAACAATGACAACAGCATTAGGTTGTCAGGGGACAACAACAATACCTGCATATATTAATGTTACAGATGTTGAAGCAGATTTTACAGCTAATGTAACTGGAGGTTGCGCACCTTTATCTGTGATCTTCACAAACAATTCAACTTCACCAAACCCTACAAGCAACCCAATTGTTTCTTGGAATTGGAATTTTGGAAATGGTACTTCTAACTTACAAAACCCTCCTGCCCAAGTATATCAAGTTGGGGTCTATGATGTGAGTTTAACTGTTACTACACAATCTGGATGTACAAAAACATTTACAATTGAAGACTATATAAAAGTTGGACTAATAAACTCCGTCAATTTCACTGTTGATACTTTGGTTAATTGTATAAAAACCGATTTTGAGTTTACTTCTTTTGTAAGTACAACACCTTCTAATCCTGACTCAACTGAAATAACTTATTATTGGGAATTTGGTGAAGGTGGTTCCGATGGTACTTCAACTGACCAAAATCCAACTTATCAATTTACTTCTGATACAGGTTATTTTAGCGTTATGTTAGTTGTTGATTACAGGGGATGTAAGGATACACTTGAAATCGATTCACTTATCTACATCAATGCACCTATCTCTAAATTTACACCTGCTGAAACTTTATTTTGTAACCCAAGTAGTTTTCCAGTAGCGCTTCAAATTACTGATGATGCCACACATGGAATTATCAATGACGACGTTCAAATGATTTGGAAATGGGATGATGGAACTCCAAATACCATTCTTGATGACCCAGAACTTGATGATTCAGATTTAGGCTCAGTCACCCACAATTTTGGAGCTTATGGCACGTTCACCGTAGAACAAGTAATCCATAATTACACAACAGGCTGTAGTGACAGTACCACTCGAACAATTGACATTTCGATGGTTGAACCAGGCTTCACACTGAGTAATGATTCTATTTGTCAAGGAGATTCACTTTTTATGTACGATGCTAGTTCTACTTGGATGACACCACCGAATCCTCATCCTTTAGAAACATGGGAATTTGACATGGGAAATAACACAGCTCCAGTAATTATGGGCGATACAGCAAATTATGTTTATCAAACTGCTGGAAGTTATATTATTGAAATGACTGTGACAAATAGTGTAGGTTGTTCTGATAGTATTACATTGCCAGTTAGAGTTTTAGACTTGCCTTTTGCCGTTTTATCTTCTGACCCCGTAATTGGTTGTTCTCCTTTATTAGTTAACTTCACAAATACATCGATTTCGTTGAATAATTTAGCACTTGCAAGTTTTGATTATACCTTTAGTGATGATAATACAACTGTTACCACAAACTCAGTAAATTCCCCTGTAAGCCATATATTTAATGGAACTGGAACTTTTTATGCTGAATTAACTGCAACTGATGTTTTTGGCTGTTCTTCCTTACCTGCTTCTAATCCAATTACAATAACAAAACCAAGTTCATTTTTCTCTGTTGACAATGTTATTTGTAACGGTGATTCAATCAACACAACAAATACCTCAACAGGTGTTGCTCCTTTATCTTACGAGTGGTTTGTGGACGGAACTCCTCTTTCAACAGATTTAAATTCGAGTGCAGTATTCAATGAAAGTAATGTAACTTTAGGTGTAACAAGTGCGATTCATACCGTTACGTTAATTACTACAGACGGAAATGGATGTAAAGACACCATTGGAAATTTAATTACTGTTTCAATTCCTTTTGCAATACCAACTTATTCTTTTTCAGGAGCTGCTATAGATTCTTCTGGTAATTTTACCTGCCCACCTATTTTTGTTTCATTATCAGATACCTCAATTTCTTATGGAAGTATTGATTTGTGGGGTTGGAATTTTGAACCTGCAGGATCTTCCGATGATGAAACTGCATCTGCAGTTTATGCATTTTCTGGTTATTATGATTTAATATTGACTGTAACCGATGAATATGGTTGCACAGCAGATACACTAATTGATGATTATGTAATAATTGGTGGGCCATCTGGTGTGCCTGATTGGTCTCAGGGAGCTGGAGTTTGTTCTCAAGGTGCTAGTTTTACAGTAGCCAATCCACAAAATGTATTTAGTTCAATTTGGGAAATGGGTGATGGTGACACAACATTTAACCAATTAAATTTCAATTACAATTACGCAGATTCTGGAACTTATACACCAGGTGTAACGCTCTATGATAGTTTAGGCTGTGATGTATTCTATCCATTGCTTCCAATTACAGTTTATGATGATGGATTAACAGCAGGATTTACTGTAAGTCCAAATCCAGTTGAAGAAGGTGCATTAGCTGTAACTAATGATCAATCTACAACAACAGGAGCACCAATAGTTACATGGGCTTGGGATTTTGGAAATGATCAATCCGTAGTTGTATTAAATAATTCAGATCAGTCAACTTCTTATGCTGTTGGTGGAACTTTCGATATAACATTGATAGTTACTGATGCAATTGGCTGTGTGGATAGTATTACCCAATCTATTTTTGTGAAGGATCCAGAAATTTGGGTTCCAAATGTTTTCACACCAAATGGTGACGGATCAAATGATATTTTTAACTTACCATTTGATGGGTTTAAGACTTACAATATTACAATCACCAACCGTTGGGGAAATGTGGTTTGGGATCGAGTTAAAGACGACGCAAAACCTCTTTTATTATGGGACGGAACAGATGATGGTGGTGCAGATTGTACCGATGGAGTATATTTCTATATGCTAACTGGAGAAATGAAAGGCGGAACAATGGTTTCTAAAAATGGATTTGTCACCAAAATTAGTTCAAAATAAATTGTAGTTTAAGTTTGATGTTAGAGTCCGGAAGCGTTTTAAAGTAACAAATTACTTTCTGTATCATTTTCATAACCCTCATCAATATTTGTTGGATTGATAATCGCTGCATTAACAGCTAAAACATCGCAACGTTCGTTTTCAGGATGTCCTGCGTGACCTTTAACCCAAACAAATTTTAGTTCAAACTGGGAATGAAGTTTCAAATAGCGAAGCCATAAATCTTTGTTTTTCTTGCCTTTGAAACCTTTTTTTACCCAGCCAAAAACCCAACCTAACGTGATGGAATCAATGACATATTTTGAATCTGAATAAATGGTTACAGGAATTTGAGTTGTTTTTAAACTTTCTAAACCCACAATTACCGCCATCAATTCCATTCGATTATTGGTTGTGAGTCGAAAGCCTTGTGAAATTTCTTTCACTTTGTCGTTGTATTTTAAAATCGTTCCAAAACCTCCAGGACCCGGATTTCCTCGTGATGAACCGTCAGTGTATATGCGTATCATTTCTTTTTTTCGTATTTCCAATTTCGTGATTTACCTTCTAGTAACCACTCCATCATCGTTTTAATTCGCTTTAGTTTTGTATCTTCCGTTTTAGCCTCATTAATCCAAGAAATATATTCTTTGCGATGTGAAGGAGAGAAAGTATCGAATTTTTCCGCTTGCTTTGGAAACGAACTAAAGATTTCTTGTAAATCATAACTTTTTAAATCGATAGTTATCTTCTTTTCGCTTACTATTGTTTTAGTACTTTTCTTCTTCGAAAGTTCAATAGCTTCGCGAATA
>Ga0247833_1007487_pt1 | contig 11534 bp, 8 predicted proteins | sample LaCruzMarch2015__7_FD_187117 | JGI IMG/M metagenome (GOLD analysis project Ga0247833, IMG submission 187117) | Freshwater microbial communities from meromictic Lake La Cruz, Castile-La Mancha, Spain - LaCruzMarch2015_8m | ecosystem: Environmental > Aquatic > Freshwater > Lake | place: Spain...
CGCCACGCGGTCGAGGCCGCCGTCGGCTGGATCAACGCCGAGCTCGGCGGTGTGCAGGGCCGGCCGATCGAGCTGGTCGAGTGCATCACCAACTTCTCCGTCGAGCAGTCGCAGGCCTGCGCGCAGAAGATGGTCCAGGCAAACGCCGTGGCCGTCATCAGCGGCATCGACATCACGGCCACCGGGTCGCTGCCCGTGCTCGAGCAGAACGGCATCCCGCTCGTGTCGGCCGTTCCCACCACCCTGGCCGAGCTGCGCAGCAACGCCACGTTCTCGTTCAGCGGCGGCATCACCGGGGCGTACATCGCGTTCGTGGCCGATGCCCACGCCAAGGGCGCCACCAGCATCGCCATCGCCTACGGCGACTTCGAGAGCTTCAGCGTGCCGGCCACCGACTACGCGGCGAAGGTCGCCGAACAGCTCGGCATGGAGGTGACGCTCATCCCGTTCCCCCTCACCACCACCGACTACCTACCCGTCATCCAGGCAGCCATCGGCTCGGGGGCAGGGGCGATCACGGTCGCAGCAGCCGACACTGCCTGCGTACCGCTGATGAACACGATCCACGACCTCGGGTACACCGGCCGCACCTACGTGGTGGGCGCCTGCGCCGCCGAGCAGATCCTCGCCCAGGTGGCCGACGACGTGCAGGCGCCGATCATCTTCAACGCCGAGGGCCCGCCCGATCCGGGCATCGAGGGCGACCTATTCCTCGGCGCCACCGAGCGCTACGTCACCGAAGCCGCCGGCGGTGCCGGCACCGTCGGGTTCCGGGCGGCGATGAACCTGTGGGGTGCGATGAACGGCATCGAGGGCGACGTCACGTCCGCGGCGATCATCGATGCATTCCGCTCGGGACGCGACCGCCCGAGCTTCTGGGGCCACCCCTACACGTGTGACGGGAAGCAGGTGCCCGGCATGCCGGCGCTCTGCTCGCCGCAGCAGACGCTCTTCCGTCTGCCCGACGACGCCGGGACGTTGGTGGCCGAGAGCGACGGCTGGATCGATGTGCCGGCCCTCGCCGCCGGTCTCGGCTGACCCAACGCATGGCCGACCACCTGACGTACCTGCTGCTCGGCCTCGGTGGCGGCGCCGCGCTGGCCGTGCTGGCGCTCGGCCTGGTGGTCACGTTCCAGGCGAGCGGCGTCGTCAACTTCGCACACGCCGCCCTCGGCACCTACTCGGCGTTCGCGTACTTCCGCTTCCGGCAGTCGGGCCGCCTGGTGCTGCCCGTGTTCGGCCTGCCCGACATCGACCTCGGCGGTGTGCCCACCGTGCTCACCGCGCTCGTCATCGTGTGCTGCGTGGCCGCGCTGATGGGGGTGTTCCTCGCGCTCGTGGTGTACCGGCCGCTGCGCGACGCATCACCGCTGGCCCGTCTCGTCGCGTCCCTCGGCGTGATGCTGTACCTCATCTCGGTCACGTCGCTGCGCTTCGGCGGCCAGGGCGCGACCTCGTTGGTGATCGACCCGGTGCTGCCCACGAACCTGGTCCGCTTCGGTGACGACGTGGCCATCTACGCGGACCGCCTGTGGCTCGCCGGCATCGCCCTGGCCGCTGCGCTCGGCCTCACCGCGGTGCTCCGGTTCACCCGGTTCGGGCTCGCCACCCGTGCGGTCGCCGAGAACGAAAAGGGTGCCACGCTGCTCGGCGTACGCACCGACCTGGTGGCCGTCGGCAACTGGGCGGCGGCCAGCGTCTTCGCCGCACTGGCGGTCATCCTCGCTGCACCGATCACGAAGCTGTCCCCCATCGAGACGAGCCTTCTGGTCGTGCCTGCGCTCGCCGCAGCGCTGGTGTCGCGGTTCTCGGGCGTGCTGCTCACCGTCGTCGCTGCCCTGCTGATCGGCATGGCGCAGAGCGAGCTGCTGCACCTGCAGGTCACCGTCGACTGGCTGCCCGACGTCGGCCTGCAGCAGGGCGTGCCCCTGGTGGTCATCATCGTCACCCTGATGCTCGGCGCCGGTGCACTGCCCGCACGGGGTGGTCTCGGCACCGTGCGGCTGCCGTCACCGCACCTGCCGCGCTGGGCCGAGGCGGCCGTCGCGGTGGTCATGGCTGCGGCCGCCGTGGCGATGTGGACCGGCGGCAGCGAGCTCCGCACTGCGGTCATCATCAGCTCGATCGGCATCATCGCAGCGCTGTCGGTGGTGGTACCCACCGGCTACGTCGGCCAGATCAACCTCGCCATCACCGCCTTCGCCGGCATCAGCGCCTTCACGCTCGTGAAGCTCGCCGACGGCTGGGGCATCGCCTTCCCGTGGGCGCCGCTGCTGGCATCGCTGGTGGCAACGGCCACGGGTGTGGTGATCGGCCTGCCGGCGCTGCGCGTGCGAGGGATGACGCTCGCCATCGCCACGCTGGCGGCGGCGATCGCGATCGAGCAGCTCGTGTTCAACTGGAGCTGGTTCACCGGCGGCGTCGAGGGCTCGCTGGTGCCGCCACCCTCGCTGTTCGGCATCGACCTCGGCATCGCCGCGCTGGGCGACGCCTACCCGCGCCGGGCCTTCGGGTTGATGGTTGTGGTGGTCACGACGATCGCGCTGTTGATGACCGTGTCCCTCGGACGCAGCGCCACAGGGAAGCGGTGGCTGGCCGTGCGCGGCAACGAGCGCGCCGCTGCTGCAGCGGGCATCTCGGTGACGCGAGTGAAGCTGCTCGCATTCGCCTGTTCGGCGTTCCTGGCGGGCCTCGCCGGAGCCCTCACCGCGTACCAGCGTCAGACGCTGTCGGTGCGGTCGTTCGACTCGTTCGGTGCCATCGTGGCGTTGTCGATCGTCTACCTCACCGGCATCGCCACGCCGCTCGGGGCGATCGCCGCGGGCGTGCTGGCGTCCGGCGGCGTGCTCACGTTGCTGGCGGGCGCGAACGCGAGCAAGTACCAGTTCGCGGTGAACGGCGTGCTGTTGGTGGTGGCGGCGATCATGCTGCCCGACGGCCTGGTCGGCCGGCTCACCCGGCGGCCGCGGGCCCCGAGTGCGGACGCAGCTCACAGCCAGCGAGATGATCGTTCACCAGCCCCATCGACTGCATGAACGCGTAGACCGTGGTGGGGCCGACGAAACTCCACCCCCGGCGCTTCAGGTCCTTCGAGATCGCCGTCGACTCCGCCGTCTTCGCCGGGATGTCACCGAGGTCGACGGGTGCCGGCAGCGTGTCGGGGCGGAAGCGGTCGAGGTAGGCGATCATGCTGCCGAACTCGTCGATCAGCTCGAGGGCGCGGCCTGCGTTGTTGATCGTCGAGGCGATCTTGCCGCGGTGACGCACGATGCCTGCGTCGGCGAGCAAGCGATCCATGTCGGCCTCACCGAAGCGGCTGACCACGTGCGGGTCGAAGCCGGCGAACGCGGCGCGGAAGTTGTTGCGCTTGCGCAGGATGGTCAGCCACGACAGCCCGGACTGGAACCCCTCGAGGCAGAGCTTCTCGTAGAGCCGGTGGTCGTCGGTGACCGGGCGGCCCCATTCGGTGTCGTGGTAGTCGACGTAGAGCGCGTCGTCTCCGCACCACCAGCACCGAACGATCCCGTCGGCACCCGTGCGGAGACCCGTGTTCACCGGCCCGGCTGGTAGACGCCGAACACGTCGCGCAGGGCGTCGCTGACCTCGCCGAGCGTCGCGTCGGCACGCAGCGCTTCCTTCATCGGGTACAGCAGGTTCTGCGTGCCACGGGCAGCGTCGGCCACGTCGCGCAGGCGGGCCTGCACGAGCTCGGGATCGCGGTTCGCCTTGTACGCCTTCAACGACGCGACCTGGCCGATCTCGAGGCCGGGATCGCCCGCTGCGATCTCGAACGGGGGCTCGTTGTCGACCGTGAACTTGTTGACACCGACGATGACGCGCTCGTCGTCGTCGATCGACTTCGCGTACTCGTACGCCGCCTGCTCGATCTCGTCCTGCTGGAAGCCGGCAAGGATGCCCTCGACCGCGCCGCCCATCTCGTCGATGCGGGCGATGTACTCGAGCGCCAGGCGCTCGATCTCGTCGGTGAGCGTCTCGACGAAGTAGCTGCCCGCCAACGGGTCGGGCGTGTCGGCAATGCCGCTCTCGTAGCCGATGATCTGCTGCGTGCGCAGCGCGATGCGCGCGGCCCGCTCGGTGGGCAGGCTGAGCGCCTCGTCGTAGCCGTTGGTGTGCAGGCTCTGCGTGCCACCCATGACGGCAGCCATGCTCTGCACGGCCACGCGCACGATGTTGTTCTCGGGCTGCTGTGCGGTGAGCGTGCTGCCGCCCACCTGGGTGTGGAAGCGGAGGAGCTTGCTGCTCTCCTTCTTCGCCCCGTAGCGCTCGGTCATGATGCGATACCAGATGCGGCGCGAGGCACGGAACTTCGCCACTTCCTCGAAGAAGTTGTTGTGCGCGTTCCAGAAGAAGCTGAGCCGCGGCGCGAAGGCGTCGACGTCAAGGCCCGCTGCGATGGCCGCGTCGACGTAGGCGATGCCGTTCGCGATGGTGAACGCGATCTCCTGCACGGCCGTGCTGCCCGCCTCGCGGATGTGGTACCCGGAGATGCTGATCGTGTTCCACTTCGGCACGTGCTGCGCGCAGTACTCGAAGATGTTGGTGATGATCCGCATGCTCGGCTTCGGCGGGTACACGTAGGTGCCGCGAGCGATGTACTCCTTCAGCAGGTCGTTCTGGATCGTGCCGCTGATGGCGGTGCTGGGCACGCCCTGCTCCTCGGCGACGAGCTCGTACATCAGCAGCAGGATCGCCGCGGTCGAGTTGATCGTCATGCTGGTGCTGACGGTGTCGAGCGGCAGGCCGCCGAGCAGCGTGCGCATGTCGGCCATCGAGTCGATCGCCACGCCCACCTTGCCGACCTCGCCCTCGGCACGGGGGTGATCGCTGTCGTAGCCCATCTGGGTGGGCAGGTCGAACGCACAGCTGAGGCCGGTCTGGCCCGCCTCGAGCAGGAACTTGAACCGCTCGTTGGTGGACGCCGCCGTGCCGAAGCCGGCGTACTGGCGCATCGTCCAGAGCTTGCCGCGGTACATCGTCGGGTAGACGCCCCGCGTGTACGGAGGCGTGCCCGGCGCGCCGAGCTGCGTTGCGGGGTCCCACCCCGCCAGATCGGAGGCGTCGTACAGCGCCTTCACCTCGATGCCCGAATCGGTCCGCTTCTCGTCACTCACGTCGCCCAGCGTAGGTGAGGTCATGCGACGGCGACGAGGGCGATCTCCATCAGCCACTCGGGGCGGGCGAGCGCGGGGACGGTGACGAGGGTGCTGGCGGCGCGGTGGCCACCGAGGGCACGGTCTCGTGCGGCCATGATGGCCGGCAGCGAGGCGAGCTCGCTGACGACGACGTAGGTGGTGACGCTGACGACGTTGCTCACGAGCATGTCGGCCTCGAACAGGATCGCCGAGAGGTTGGCCCACACCTGCTCCGCCTGTGCCTCGATCCCGGCGGGGACCGTGCCGCCGAGCGCCGTGGGCACGACGCCGGACGTGTGCAGGATGCGGCTGGCATCGGTGCTGAGGATCGCGTGGCTGTAGTTCGCAGCGGGCGGGGCGATGCCCGGGGGCAGGATGGGGGTGTTCACGGCACCAGTCTGACAAACCAGGGGGTGGTCGAGGCTCGCCTAACGTCCGGCCATGGCGAACGAGCCCACCGACCTGGTCACCCTCGACGAGATCCAGCGCCGCGTCCTGTGGCTGGCGGTGCGAATGGTCGACCACGCCAACCGCGAACGCGCCCTGCCTGCAGCACCCGCCGGGCGAGAGGCCGAGTTCGCCGTGAAGGTGGGCGGGCACATGGCGTCGAGCGCCTCGATGGTCAGCATCATGACCTCGCTGTGGTTCGCCCACATCGGCGGCAACGACAAGGTCGCCGTGAAGCCGCACGCATCACCCGTGTTCCACGCGATCAAGTACCTGCAGGGCGAGCTCGACCGCTCGTACCTGTTCCGGCTGCGCGAGCGCGGCGGCCTGCAGAGCTACCCGAGCCGCACCAAGGACCCCGACGTCGCCGACTTCAGCACCGGCTCGGTGGGCCTCGGCGTGGTGGCGCCGCTGTTCGCGGCGATGACCCGCCGCTACATCGACGCCCACTTCGACACCTCGCCCGACGCGCGGTTCATCGCCCTGGTGGGCGACGCCGAGCTCGACGAGGGGAACGTGTGGGAGGCCATCGCCGACGCATCGCTGCAGGGGCTCGGCAACGTGATGTGGGTGGTCGACGCGAACCGCCAGAGCCTCGACCGCGTCATCCCGGGCCAGAAGATCAAGAAGCTGATGGAGTTCTTCGAGGGCTCCGACTGGCACGTCGTCGAGGCCAAGTGGGGCCGCCTGCTGCGGGCGGCGTTCGCCCGCGACGGCGGACATGCGCTGCAGCGGCACATCGAGGAGATGAGCAACGAGCGCTACCAGTCGCTGTTCGCACTGCGCGGCGCCGACCTGCGGCCGGCGTTCCTCGACGGCGCCGACGAGAGCGTGCAGCGGTTCTGCGCCGAGATCCCCGACACCGAGCTGGTGCCGCTCGTGCAGAACCTCGGCGGCCACGACCTCGACGTGCTGCTCGACTCGTACCGCGCGTGCGATGCCGTCACCGACCGGCCGAGCGTGGTGTTCGCCTACACGATCAAGGGCTGGGGCCTGCCGATCGCCGGTGACCCGCTCAACCATTCGGCGCTGCTGTCGCCCACCCAGATCGACGCGCTGCGCGCCGAGATGGGCCTCGACGAGACGACCGAATGGGATCGCTTCGACGCCCGATCGCGGGCCGGGCTGGTGTGCGAGCGGGCCGGTGGCGAGGTGAACAACGTGCCCCCTGCACCACGACCCGACCTGCCGGTGCCGGCGTCGGTGGGCGGTGCGACGGGTGCCAAGCCGGTCAGCACGCAGGAGACGTTCGGCCGGTTGCTCACCGGGCTGGGCATGGTGGACGGCGTGCGCGAGCGCATGGTCACCCTGTCGCCCGATGTCAGCGTCAGCACGAACCTCGGCGGCTGGATCAACAAGTTCGGGGTGTTCAGCCCCGAGGAGCAACCCGACTACCTCGGCAGCGACCGCCTGCTGAAGTGGCAGCAGGGACCCAGTGGCCAGCACATCGAGCTCGGCATCAGCGAGATGAACCTGTTCCTGGCGCTGCATGCGTTGGGCCTCGGCCAAGAGCTGCACGGCCAGCACCTCATCCCCATCGGCACGGTGTACGACCCGTTCGTGTGCCGTGGCCTCGACGCGCTGATCTACGGGCTCTACAGCGGTGCGAAGTTCATCGTCGTGGGCACGCCGGCCGGCGTGACGCTGGCACCGGAGGGCGGCGCACACCAGAGCACGATCACGCCGTCGATCGGCCTCGAGCTGCCCGGCCTCACCTACGCCGAGCCGTGCTACGCGCAGGCGCTCGACTGGTTGCTGTGCGACGGTGTGCGGCGCCTGGGCGCTGCCGACGGCGATGGTGATGGCGGCGAGAGCCTGTACCTGCGCCTGTCGACGCGCCCGGTCGACCAGTCACCGTTCGCCGCGGCACGCGATCGGCTGGGCGAGGACGCGTTGCGCGAGCACGTGCTGGCCGGCGGCTACCGGCTCGTCGAGCCCGACGCGTCGCTGCCCGACGATGCGCCGCAGGTGATCATCGCGTCGTGCGGCGCCGTGCTGCCCGAGGCGGTGCACGCCGCATGCCAGCTCGCCGACGAGGGCGTGGCGGCGACGGTGCTCGACCTCACCTCGCCCGACCGCCTGTACCGCGAGTGGCGCGGTGGGTTGCAGCAGGCGTCGCGGTCGGCCCGGCCCGCCGACCTCGAGACACTGCACCTCGCCACGCTGATCGGTGCGGCCGATCGGCGCACGCCGATCGTCACGGTGCACGACGCGGCGAGCCACTCGCTCGCATGGCTCGGCTCGGTGTTCGGTCAGCGGGTCGTGCCGATCGGCGTCGACTCGTTCGGGCAGTCGGGCTCGATCATCGACCTCTACGAGATCTTCGACATGCTGCCCGAGCAGATCGCCAACGCTGCGCTGCTGTCGATCTGACGATCACGCACCGCTGAGCAGCAGCCGGCGCAGCACTGCGGCGGCCGAGCCGACCAGGACAACGGCGAACGCAGTCAGCACGGCCAGCGGCACAACGATGGCACCCACGCCATCGCCGTCGAAGACGAGTTGCTGCCAGGCCGTCATCGCCCAGTACTGCGGCACGGCGTGCGCGACGGCGAGCATCACCGGCGGGAAGACCTCGAGCGGAACCATGCACCCACCGAGCGCGCCGAGGGCGATGCCGACGGGTGGGCTGATCGCGCTGACCCGATCGGCGTCACGGCTGAGCGAGCCGACGAGGATGCCGGCACCCGCACCCACCAGCGCGAAGACGGTCGTGAGCAACACCGCTGCCAGCGGGTCGCCCCAGTCGACGCCGAACAGGAGCGCCCCCACCCCGATGATGAGTGCCGACTGGAACAGCGCCAGTGCGAACCAGGCGGCGACGAGGCCGAGCACCATGTCACCCGGGCTGACCGAGCCGGCGAGCGCTCGTCGCAGCACACCTGCCCGACGCATGCGGACGAGAGCCGCACCGCCGGCGGTGGCGTTGATGAACACGAACAGCACGAGGTTCTGCGGGGCGGTCAGCGCGAAGTCGCTGAGGGTGCCGGCACGGCCGGACCCGATGTCGGTGACCGCCACCCCGATGGGTTCGAGCGAGGGCTGCACCTCCTGCGCTGTCGCCAACGCCACCTCGTCCGTGGCGCCCGAGGCATCGGCGGCGAACCGGGCAGCGTCGAGCGGCGCCAGCGTGTCGGCAATGGCCGAGACCACGACGGTGCGCGCGACGAGGCCCACCTGCGACGCCTGATCGATGACGAGGTCGATGGCCGACCGCTGTTCGGCGACAGCACGGTCGGTGTCGTCTGCGAAGACGAGGCCGGCGCCGATCACCTGGCGGCGGACCTGGCCGCGCAGGTCGTCGACGGAGTCGAACTCGATGACCACCACACCATCGGCGGCGTCGAGCCGCTCGATGACGCCGTCGGTCACCTCGGACGGCGCGCTGCCGCGATGGACGCCCACCGCGAGTGATCCGCCCGTACCGAAGGTCGCCCCGATGATGACGATCACGGCGACCGGCAGCACGACGAAGAAGAACAGGGCGGTGCGGTCACTGACGATCTGCCGCAGCACCACCCGCACGAAGGCGCCAACGGCGGCGGTGCGACGGTTCGGCCGGCTCATCCGGTCACCGTCCGACGGACGCGAGCCATGCCGATGCCACCGAGCACGAGGGCGAACAGGACGAGCACGACGAGGTTCCGGGTGATGTCCCCGATGCCGGCACCGTCGACCGCGATGCGGGTGAAGGCGTCGAGCGACTGCCCGTTCGGGGTCAACGTCGCGATGCGCCGCAACGCCTCTGGCGAGGTCCCCGGACCCACGAAGTTGCCACCGAGGAGAGCCAGGAAGAACGTCACGGCCGAGGTGTAGGCATCCGCCTGCTGCTCGGTGCGGGCGAAGCCGCACACGAACGTGCTCACCCCTGCGATCGCGAGCACCGTGGCGATCATGGTGACGATCACCGGCGCGACGGCCCCCCACCGGGCATCGAAGGCGAGCGACGTGACCGCCCACACGGTGATGAACCCCGCCAGGCCGAGGACCGCCACGGCGGCCACCTTGCCCGCCACGATGTCGGCGGGCCGCGCCGCTGCGGCGAGCATGCGCGGCACCAGGCCGCTGCGGCGCTCGGCAGTGATGCTGCGGGCGGCGAACGAGACGGTGAAGAACAGGAACAGGATCGACATCGATGCGCCGAAGTAGGCGGTCGCGTCGAGCTCACCGCCACCCGGAGCGACCTCGGTGAAGGCCGTCACTGCCGAATCCTCGAAGTCGGCCAGCGCTTCGGGCCCGACCGGCGCACCGAGCACCGCCGAGGTGACAGCAGCGAGCTCACGGGCACCCACCGCAGCGGTGTACTGCTGGGCGATCGATCGGGCGATCTCGCCGGAGACCTGCTTGGCCGGATCGCGCACGACCTCGAGTGATGCGGCGGAGCCCACTGCCACCGCGTCGCCGAACCCGGCGGGCACGACGATCGCAGCGTCGATGTCCCCATCGTCGACGGCCCGGCGGGTGTCGTCGGCCGCCACCGCCACGAAGGTGACGGGGCTGTCGTCGCTCACGGCGGAGAGCAACCCCTCGGTGAACGGGGTGCTGATAGCGCTGCCGTCGGCGTCAGCCACGCCGATGGTGACCGAGAACGACGTCGTGCCGCCGAGCAGCAGGCCGAACACCACGGCCAGCACGAGCGGGCCGACGAAGGCGGTGAAGATCGCCGAGCGGTTGCGCAGACGCCGCCGGAGCTCGGTCCCGCAGATGAGCGGCGCGGCCGACATCAGGCGCCCCTGTCCCGCAGCGCCTTGCCGGTGAGGTGCAGGAACACGGCCTCGAGGTTCGGCTCGCGCACCTCGACGCCGGTCACGGTCATGGCCGTGTCGTTCGCCGTCGCCACCAGGGTGGCGACCGAGCTCGCAGCGTCGTCCACCTGCACCTCGACCTCGCCGTCGCCGACCGTGACGCGGACCACCCCACCGAGCAACCGGGCCGCCGTGGCGAACACCTCGATGTCACCACTCCCGCGCAGCACGATGCGATCGTGCTCGCCGATCTGCGTGACGAGCTGCCGCTGCGTGCCCTCGGCGATCAGTCGACCGTTGTCGATGATGCCGACCCGATCACACAAGCGCTCGGCCTCTTCCATGTAGTGCGTGGTGTAGAGCACGGCCATGCCCTGCGCGCTGAGGACCTCGATGCTCTCGAGGATCTGGTTGCGGCTCTGCGGGTCGACGCCCGCCGTCGGCTCGTCGAGAATCAGCAGGGTCGGCTCGTGCAGCAGGCCGACGGCGATCGTGGCACGACGCTGCATGCCACCCGAGAAGGTGTCGATGCGGTCGTGGGCTCGATCGGCGAGACCGACGAGCTCGAGCACCGCACCGATCCGGAGATCGAGCTCGCCCCGACCCATGCCCTGCAGGCGCCCGAAGAAGCGGAGGTTGTCGATGGCGGTGAGGTCGTCGAAGAGGGCGATGTCCTGCGGGACGAAGCCGAGCGCGCGTTTCATCGGGTGCGCGGACGCACCGATCGGCACGCCGTTCAGCGACACCGTGCCGGCGTCGGCCCGGAGGATGCCGGTGATGAGCGAGATCGTGGTCGTCTTGCCGGCGCCGTTCGGCCCCAGCAGCCCGTAGGTCTCGCCGGCGCCGATGCTGAAGCTGACGTCGTCGACGGCGGTGCGCTGACCGAAGCGACGCACCAACCCGTCGCACCGCAGCACGGGTTCAACCCGTTCAACCTGTTCAACCCGTTCGAGAGGGTGTTCCATATTCATGGAGAGTACTACTATCTATTCAGCAGAGCAACCCCCTCGTCGCCCCAGCGCGGTCGGCACACGGACGCCTCGCCTACGCTGACGTCATGACCACGACCGAGTCCGGCATTCGCAGCATCGACGGGATCGAACTGACCCCCAAGCAGGTCGGCCTCGAGCTGCCCGCCCAGTTCGCCACGGTCGAGGAGGAGCGCCTGCATCGCAAGCAGAAGCTCGCC
>Ga0247833_1007490_pt1 | contig 11528 bp, 6 predicted proteins | sample LaCruzMarch2015__7_FD_187117 | JGI IMG/M metagenome (GOLD analysis project Ga0247833, IMG submission 187117) | Freshwater microbial communities from meromictic Lake La Cruz, Castile-La Mancha, Spain - LaCruzMarch2015_8m | ecosystem: Environmental > Aquatic > Freshwater > Lake | place: Spain...
ATCGTCGGCAAGTGGCATTATCTTGGTGCGCAGGCTATCGTAAAGCCAACCTGCAAGATCTTCCTGTGTAAGTTCTCCCGATTTCTGAGCCAGGTCTGGACGGCCAACATCGCCAATAAACAGGGTATCTCCAGAAAAGATGGCGTAATCTTTTCCAGTTTCATTCTGCAATAGGTAAGTTGTACTTTCTGGCGTATGTCCAGGTGTATGCAGCACTTTGAATTGCACCTTGCCAAGGGTCAGCATTTCCCCATCTTTGGCCTGGTGAATATCAAACGCGGTACTAGCCGTTGGGCCAAATACGATGGTAGCCCCAGTTTTTTGAGCCAGATCAATGTGGCCTGAAACAAAATCCGCGTGAAAATGGGTTTCAAAAATATATTTGAGCTTGGTGCCGTTTTCAGCCAGTTTTTCAAGGTAGGGTCTGGTTTCCCGCAATGGATCAATGATCACCGCTTCTCCCTCGCTTTCGATGTAATAGGCTGCTTCTGCGAGGCAGCCTGTATAAATTTGTTCTACCTTCATGTTGTAGTGACTTTAGAATAATTGGACGAAAATATGAAACTTTGTTCATGTATCCCAAACAATACTTTTTTCAATAGGTTGAGGTCATAAACTGGGTCAAAACTAATTTAGTCCAGATTTGAAAACAGTGATCTTGTTCACACATGGATTTATTTTTTAGTTGTTTCAAAAAATAGTGTGCCAGCCTACACTTTGCCATACAGGCAGCATCTCCAAACCAAATCCTGTCTATCTTGCGTTAGTGTGTGTTTGGAAACGGCGAAACCGGTTATCGTATATGGGGGTGTGGCGCATCTTAACAGGTTTGATGGTTCTTTGCTTTGGCTTGCTGAGCACAGTGCCTGGGCAGGCTCAACAATCGCCATCCAGCAATTGGCGACGCATTACCCTGCTGTCTTTTACAAGCGCTGAGCCCCTGGATACCCTGCTGATTTTACCGCACACCGTACAGATCAAAGAAAAAAACAGCCATCGCCTGATTGATACGGCCTGGTACCGGGTACAATTCAACCAATTGATCTGGAAAATAGACACCGCCCAACTCCAGCCTCCTTTTGAAATCACTTACCGCACCTTGCCCGCTTCACTGGCCCAAAGTTGGCGCTTGCTCGACACCACCAAATTGCGTCAACCCAGCATCTTGGGGGGGACGCGCATCGCCATTCGCGACGAAGCTGCCCTCATCGATTTTCGGCAATTGAACTACAGTGGCAATTTTTCGCGGGGCTTATCGCTGGGCAACCGCCAGGATTTGGTGCTCAATTCCAGCTTTAACCTCCAGTTGGCAGGTGATTTGGGGGATGGGGTGCAAATTCTGGCGGCCATTTCAGACGAAAGCATTCCCCTCCAGCCCGAAGGCAATACCGTGCAATTGCAAGAACTGGATCGGGTCTTTGTGCAATTGCGCAAAAAAGACACCCAACTCACCGCTGGCGATTACGAACTCAATCGACCAGAGGGGTACTTTATGAACTATTACAAAAAATTGCAAGGGGCAACTTTTAGTCAAAAAAACAAGGTCGGCACCAAAAGCACTTTGCAAAACAACGCCAGCATCGCCATCTCTCGCGGCAAATTTTCCCGGAATAACATTGAAGCCATTGAAGGCAACCAGGGGCCCTACAAATTGCGTGGCCCCAACAACGAACGCTTCATCATCGTACTGTCTGGAACTGAAAAAGTGTGGCTCAACGGCCAACGCATCCAGCGCGGCCAGGATCAGGATTACCTCATTGATTACAATCGGGGCGAAATCACCTTTACTTCGCGACACCTGATCAGCCGAGAAAGCCGGATTGTCATTGAATTTGAATACGCCGACCAAAATTACCTGCGCACCTTGGTGGCAGCGGGAGTGCAATACCAAACTACCTCACTGCGGGCTTACGTCAACCTGTACCAAGAGCAAGATAGCCGTAGCTCCACGGGAGGTTTGTCCATCAATGATGCCGATCGAGCCGCCCTCCAGTCCGCTGGAGATGACCCCGCCAAAGCCATAGCCTCAGGCTTGCGCAAACAGGATGAATTTGTGGCCAGTCGGGTTTTTTATGAATTGCGCGATACGTTATTGGCCTGCGGCCAAAGGGATTCGGTACTGATTTTTAGCAACAATCCGGTCAAAGCAAAGTATACCGCTAGCTTCAGCTTCCTGGGGCCGAATCAAGGCAACTACATCCTGGCACCCGCCCAAAGTGCCAATGAACGGGTGTACCTGTGGGTAGCTCCCGACCCCCTGACCTGTGCTCCCCGTGGAGAATATGCCCCGGTTATTGCCCTGACTACCCCGAAAAAACAAAGTATGGTTACCGTTGGCCAGCAATGGAACCCCAACCAAAATACTTCTCTCCAGACCGAATTGGCCTTGTCCAATTACGACCGCAATCGTTTTTCAGCTTTGGATCGACAGGATGATGCAGGTTGGGCCGCCTTTACGCAGTTTCGACAAAGGGTGTTGTTGGGAAAAGCTGCCACTGCACCTGAAATGAACCTGCGCCTCAGTTATGAAGCGGTACAGCGCAATTTTCGGACGCTTAACCCGTACCGCAACCCTGAATTTTTGCGCGACTGGAGTTTGGCCGATTTTCAAGGGCAGGGTACTGTGGTGGCGGCCAATGAGCAGATCGGCCGCTTGGAATGGAGCCTGAGTCGTGCTGACCTGGGCAGTATCAGTTACGGATTCAATGCGTTTTTGCGGGAAAATCAATACCAGGGCATCCGTCACGAATTGGGTGGGGAAGGCAATTGGCGGGGCTGGCAACTCAAAGGGGGCGCAAGCAGCTTGCAAGCCGATGCTGCGGGTGAAAAACGGCGGTTTTTTCGGCCTCAATTGAGCCTCGATAAGGTATTTAAAAAATGGAAAAACTGGTCCCTGGGCTGGGCAATGGAAGGAGAGCAAAACGATAGATATGCGCTGGGGCTGGATTCTTTGACCGGCAGCAGTTTTAGGTATTTCAGCCAACGCTTTTTTTTCAAAAGCCCAGAAAGTAAAAAATGGGAAAGCGGATTGGAGTACGTAGCCCGCAATGACACCCGGCCAATTGAAGGCACTTACCGCCCCTTGACCAATGCCCAGGAATGGCGCTGGAACGGAAAACTGCAAATCAAACAAGCTTTTGGATTGAATGGCAACCTGACTTACCGCAGTTTGCAAAGTTTTCAAAACCAGTCCAATGCCAATTCTGGAAATACCTTGCTGGGACGCATCGATGTGAACACCGCCATCTGGAAAGGGCTGGCGCGGGCAAGCACCACTTATGAATTGGGCTCAGGTCAAGAACCCAAACTCGAATTCACCTACATCCGCGTTGCGCCGGGCGAAGGAGTTTACATCTGGCAAGACTCCTTGTACAACAAAGATGGCATCATCCAGCCCAATGAAATGGACGTATCGCCGTTTCCCGATCAGGCCAACTACATTCGGGTAGCGACCATCACCGATCAATACATCCGCAACAACTATGTCAACTGGAACCAAAGCCTCAACCTGGATCCGCGGGCCCGCTGGTTCAATGCCAAAACCGGACTCAAAAGCTACCTGAAAACCCTGGCTTTTCAGTCTTCCTGGCGCATCAACCGCAAGGTGCAGGACAACAACCAATTGCTTAGTTGGAATCCCCTTTCCCTCAACCTGAACGATACCAATCTGGTGGCGGCCAGTGCCAACAGCCGCAACGTTTTTTTCATCAACCGCGCCAGCCCGAAATGGGAAATCCAGGTGGGCAATACCGATACGCGCAGCAAATTGGTGCAAACCACTGGTTTTGAAAGCCGCTCGCTACGTGAATACTTTGCACAAGGGCGCTGGAATTTGAACAAGGTACTCAGCCTGCGGCTAAACGTAACCCGGGGTACGCGCAGCGCCGACTCCGAACGCTTCAACAACAAGGATTACCGCCTGCAATTCCAGAAATGGGAGCCACAATTGACCTGGCAACCTGCGGCCAATTTTCGCAGCATTTTTCAGTATCGTTACCAGACCGATCAAAATACCCTGGAGCAAACCCCAACTGGAGCTACCCAGCATGATTTGAGCGCCGATTTCACGTATTCCAAAGCAGCGAAATCGGCCCTGCGCGCCAAAATCTCCTGGGTGGATGTGGATTTTCGTGGAGTTGCGAATTCTCCTACCGGATTTGCCATCCTGAATGGACTACAACCCGGTACCAACTGGCTCTGGAACCTGAGCCTGGATCGACAAATTTCGCGCAATTTGCAGTTGCGGTTCAGCTACGAGGGCCGCAAAACTGGCGAGGCCAAAGCGGTACATGTTGGGAGGGTGCAGGTTGGAGCGGTGTTTTGAACCAGCCTGAGTACTAGTCTTGTTCTCAAGGTTAAAATGACCCGCTAGCCCAAGTCTCTCCAAACCAATCAAAAACATTGCATTACCGCTGGAACAACGTCTTCAGACTTGTTCCCATTATTCCCGCGTCTCGGACGCACAAGCATGCACAATCCTCCGCAAATACACCATTTTAGGCTTTCATTAGAAACGAAAGCACGTTCTTTTTCTTCAGCCAAAAAGTTCTGGCTATTGATGCTTGAATACTTGCTTTGACTTTTACACTGTGCATACTCGATCGTCAAAGACGCGGGAATAATGGGTTCAAGTCAGACATTAAACCAGCAAACCATGATGGAGAGGAAGACTTGAGCCCGCGGGGCGGAATAGAGTTCCTTTTTAATAGCTGTCCCGGCCACCACCGTAGCCGCCACCGCCGCCACGATTACCGCCGCCACCGTAGCCGCCACCGCCACCACGATTACCACCGCCACCACCGTAGCCGCCACCGCCACCACGATTACCACCGCCACCACCGTAGCCGCCGCCGCCACCACGATTGCCGCCGCCGCCACCACGATTTTCGCGGTCTTCAGCTTTTTTAGCTACAATTGTACGACCATCTAGATCACTATTGTCTAGACCCTCAATGGCATTGAGCGCTTCGTCGTCATTTGGCATTTCTACAAAGCCAAATCCTTTTGAACGCCCTGTTGATTGGTCCATAATGATTTTTGCAGAATCAACAGTTCCGTATTGCTCGAACGCTTCCCGTAAATCGTCGTCTTGCGTGTCGAAGCTTAATTTTGCAACAAAAATATTCATAATTAAAGATTTAAAAGTTAACACCTCAAATAAGAGTTGTGAAGAAAATTTGTACTAAGTGCACTTTTGTCGTGTGCTAAATAGGGGTTAAAGCCATGCATCTTTCTGAATTCAGCTTCAACTCGATGTCTATTTCGCACGAAGGTAACGCTATTTTTATATTACAATTGCTGACGGCCAGGAAACGACAAGAGCGGTGTTTAAAATTAGGATTGTGGTGGGGTTAACTTGTTCCAGCGATGTTTTCAGACTCGTACCAATGGGGTCTCCCAACTTGTTCCCATTATTCACGAGCTCTCCGACGCACAAGTATGCACAATCCCCCGAAAAATACACCATTTAGACTTTCTTTAGAAACGAAAGACCGTTCTTTTTTCTTCAACCTAAAACGTTCTTGCCATTTGATGCTTTGCTCGCCTTGACTTTTATAGCGTGCTTACTTGTGCGTCAGAGACGCGGGAATAATGGGTTCAAGTCAGAGAGACATTGAACCAGCAAACCATGATGGAGAAGAAGACTTGAGCCAGCGGGGTTATAGAGACGCGATCCATCTCGTCTAATGTCATTTTGAAATAGTACTACAGAGACGCAATTTATCGCGTCTCTAGTTGGGATGTTGCCCTGAGGGGCGATTCATCGCGTCTCTACAGTTAAATATTGACCTGTAGAGACGCGATGCAGAACCTCGTTTAATGAAACGGCAATACCAGCGGCGAGGTCTTATTCGCCACCAGAATCTTGTTCATATTGAACCGCATGGTTGCCACCCCCTTGGCCCGATCGTAGGTAAAATCATCCAAACCTGATTTATCGGGAATGAAGGATGGAATTTGTGCCTGGATGAAATCCTGTCCCACCTTGCTGTTGTTCAGCAGTTCCACGTCCGATACCGGGAGTTTGATCCCCAAATCCACTGCCCGGCGAGCTTCGGCAATGAAAATTTCCTGCCGCATCAGGTACACGAGTTCCAATAATGCATCTACGCTGGTAGCATTATTGATTTGGGCTTCGGTCACGGAAGTACCGGATATTTGCCCCACTTTGACCTTGCCCTTCTGGCGGTTCAGGATCAGGCCTCTGATTTCGGGTTCATCGGCGCTGAACTTCACACGCACGGTATCCGAAAGCGGATAATCCGTACGTACCCCACCGGCGCGTTTTTCTCTGACGTCGTCAATCTCTACCACGGGGCGCTTGGCAATCACGTTGGTCAACAAGGATTTGAGGCTTGTTTTGGCAGCATCCAGCTGATTGTTGGACAATTGTGCTTCGGCCAAAATCAGATAGGCTTCTTCCCCCTTGGCAATGGTGACAGGCTTCTGATCCAGGGTAGCCGTACCTACGCTGAAGTACTTGGGATCCAAAAAATCGAGGCGTGGCAGCGGCGCAAACTCGTTGAACGAAGAATCGAAGAGGTAAAACTGAAATTCATTGCGCACGCCATTCAAGCCGTCACAGCGCAATTGTTCCAGGAAAAGCGGATTTCCAGTGATAACTGCATTGCACTGGGTGATGGCATTGGCCTTATCGCCCAAGCGATGGTATACCCGTGCCAGACCCAGGCGAAACAACAGTTGCTTGGCAGGAGCAGGATCAAGGCTCAGGGCCTGGTTGAAGTCGTTGATGGCCAGCTGAAAATGGGGCTGGCTATTGGCGGCAGCCTGATTGGCAGCAATAGGCAAACCCGTGAAAAATTCTCCCATGATCAGGTGGGCAAAGCCCTTCCAATAGCTGATCTCAGCTTTGTCGGCATTGGTGGCCGTCACATCGTTGGGGACTACCCGCTGGGTACCATATTCACCCATCTCTAGCAACCGGCTTACTTCGCGCTGCAGGGTGCGTACATCCGGATCGGTGTAGCCAATCAAGGGGATGTCAAACACCTTGCTGCTCAGGGTGCGGTTGTTGAAATAATTGTCGGAAATCAGCTCCGTCAACTCCATATAGCGCCCCATCATCAGGGTTGCCTGGCGGCGCATGCCGTTGATCCAGGTAGCCGCAGCTTTGGGCGTTTCAATGTAGGCGTCTTCAGTCACGTTGGGATTTTCCACTTCGCAACCGAAAAAAGGCAGCGCGCTCAGCGCGACTAGGATGATAATGCGCAGCTTGGTGCTCATATCTTTGAGGTTGATCAGGTTTTTAGAAATTGAGTTTGAAGGAAGCGATGAACTCGCGTGGCAAGGAATCCACTGCATAGGAAATCCCGCCAGTTGTTGCGCTGTTTTGGCCTTGTGCTCCACCGGATTGGGTGGCTTCGGGGTCAAAACTAGATGAAGCAAAGTTGAGCGGGTTGGTTACTGCAAAACTGATTTGTGCGCGCTGGATAAAACCGCCCAACAGGTTGCGGGGCAATTCATAGCCCAAGGAGGCAATCCGAACTTTGAAGAAATCGGTTTTTTCTACAAAGCGATCCGTAAAATTGAGCCAGTTCACTCGTTTGTTTTTATCGACTTCCGCCTGTGGAATGCCCTCATTGTCAACAGCGTAGTTGAAACGGAATTGACGATCGAAGGAGTGTGCGGAAGCCCCGGTCTGGAAGTCGGCATTGGCGAAGAAGCTCAGGCGCTTGTAACGCAGGTTGATCCCCGCAGAGCCGAAACTTTCGGGCAAGGTACTGCCCAAAAATTGCTGGGGCTGGAACGAAGCCAAGGTGCCATCGGCTGCAAAGGTACCGCGATAGCCGCGCAGGTAACCAACTGGGAATCCTTGTTGGACCACCACTTGCAGGGTGCGTTCGGAAAAGCCACTGATGGCAAAGGGTGCTGCACCACCAGCATCGGTCACCTTGTTGTCCAGGGTATTGTAAGCTGCGCGCAAGCGCAAGTCCCAGTTTTTGGTTTGAAATACTACGAAATTGGCATTTATTTCAAAGCCCTTGTTTTCTATTTCACCAATGTTCAGCAGTACACTGGACTCGCCAGTAGATGGAGCCGGTGGAATATTGAAAAGGGCATCCTCGGTAGTAGAACGATAGTAGCTCAAGCCCAGGGTAATCCGGTCTTTCAATACACCCAATTCTATGCCTCCTTCCAGGGTAGTGGTTTTTTCAGGCTTCAAATCTTTATTGCCAGGTAGGCCGAAAGTGGCAGCTTGGCCATCCAAAAATCCGAAAAACTGGATGGTTCTTTCATTGGAGAAAGGGGGTGGGAAGTTTCCGGCAATACCGTAGTTACCCCTGATTTTGACATAAGAAAGAATGTCTTCAAGTCTTTTCATAAAGCCCTCGTTGCTCAGTACATAGGAGAAGCCGACCTTGGGGTAGTATTGCGTGCCGATGTTGTCACCAAAGGCGGAGTTGCCATCGCCTCGAACGCCGAATTCCAGAAAATAGCGGTTTTTGAAGCCAATGTTTTCCTGGAAATAAATGCCATAGTTGGCGACCTCTGCAAAGAACTCATTGCTTTGGCGCGTAGCGGCTACGGCAATGGTACGGGCACCATCCCGTACATTCAAGCCAGAATACTCAATCTGCTGGTCTTCGTTGCGGAACAACTGGCTGCCCAAGGTGCTGATGAACGAAAGCGCGCCCAGGTTGAACCGGTACTGAGCGGCTGCCTCCAAGGTCAGTCCAATGAACTTGCGATCGTAGTTGCTGATGCTGCCTTCGGTAGAGGTTTCGCGCCCAGGAGCGGTAGCACGCGTGTGGTTGAGGTAGGCATTGGTCACCACACCTGTTTCTCGAGAAACGCGGTAATCCAATCCACCTGTGGCTCGGATGGTCAATCCAGGTAAGGGGCGCAACTCAAAGTTCTGGGAAGTCTGGAAGCGATTGATCGAAGTGGTATTGTCTTGCAATTGCTCCGACAAGCTGACATAGGTTTTCATCTTCTGGTAGTCGGCATCAGACAGGGCATCGATTTTGGGATCAAAGCGGGGCCCGGTGATGGAGGAGGCACCCGCCTCGGCAAACCACAAGCCCGTATAGCCACCGGCATTCCCATTCCGCACTCGATTGAACGCTTGGTTGGCAAATCCAAAGGAGCTGTTGTAGGTCAACTTATTTCCCAAGGGGGCTTTAAACCCCGTGCGGAAGCTGTAGCCCCGACTCGTGTTTTGGTCGTGGATGCGAAATCCGGTATTGTCAAAAAAGCCTCCTGAAAAGCTATAGCCAAATCCCTCTTTTCCGCCATTGATACCCAGGCTGTAGCGTTGTAAAAACCCGTCCTGGTATAAGAGATCAGCGGTGCGGTCGAAGAACAAGAAATCCTTGGTAGGCTGAATAGCGCCTAATTCCGTCTCAAGGGTAACACTCGTGCGTTCAGCTCCGCCTTTTTTGGTGAAAATTTGCAGTACGCCATTGGCTGCATCGGATCCATAAAGGGTAGTTGCTGCACCGCCATTGATGAACTCCACCCGCTCAATGTTATCGACCGGAATGTCGGCCAGCGCGCTGGTTGCTACACCCTGGTGGCGGTTTCCCGACAGATTCAACCCTAGGTTGGAGGGCGAATTGAGGTTGTCTACCCGTACGCCATCTACGTAAATGATCGGTGTAGAGTTGATGAATGCGGACACAATACCTCGTGAGCGGAAGATGGAACTGGCGTTGGGTTGGCCGCTGGCAATGCGAATTTGGGCATTGGGCAGTTGTGATTGCAATACCTGATCCAGTCGGCTAGTGGGCATTTCTTCAATGGTTTTTGCACTGATGGTTGTAACCTGGGTGGATAGACGAAATTTTTCAGTATTCAATCCTTGTCCCGAAATGACTACCTCAGAAAGCCGGGCGAGATCTTCCACCATCTTGACTTCGACTAGCCCTTCGTACTGACTGGCTGGTACTTTGATGATTTGTTTGCGATAGCCAAGGTAAGAAATTTCAAGAATCGAGCTGTCTGCTCCGGCTAAGGGCGTTAGCACAAAACGACCTTGGACATCGGTGGAGGTTCCGCGAATGGAACCTTGCAATACAATTGTAGCACCAGCTAGTGGATCGGCGCTGATGGCATCTACCACTACGCCCTGAATGCGCAGTTCTTGTGCCTGAATGGAGCAAATGGCTGAAAGCATCAACCAGGTTGCAATAAATATCCATCTTTTCATCATAATTTGGATTGAATGATCAATGCCTCAAATGTAGATGCGTCAGGTGATGTGATATTTAATGGAAGGTTAATTTACCATCAACTTATTGTCGCTACATTATATTTGTGCAAAACCTTCGTTTTTTGGCAAAAGCTGAAAACAAGTTCTAATATGCCCGCATGGTTTCAGCATCCATTTCAAAATGATTACCTTGTACTTCTAGTACGACAATTCCGGCTGCTTTGGCTTCAGCCTTGACCGCATAGTTATCAAATGTAAATCCCCGCTAGGGCAAATGTATTGCTGAAATAAGTCTTCTATGACTTGTTCCCATTATTCCCGCGTCTTTGACCATAGCCGTCAGGCTAAGCATCAAAACTGTCACTTTGAGAGGCGATTGCGTAAAAAAACAGCCCAAATCTTTTAGCTGAAACACCCGTTTGGAGTACATTTCAGCCATAGCCTGACCGCTATGGTCCGAGACGCGGAAATAATCGGTTCAAGTCTAAAGACGTTGAACCAGCAGTCCGCTGCCGTGCAAGACTTGTGCCAGCGGGAAATTTATTCCTTGAGATTCAATATCTCTTCGTCAGATAAATCCTGCTCAAAAGAGGGCGTAAAAATAGATGTTTCATCTATTCTAAAAGCTACTCCGGCTAAGAGTTCATACATTACAAAGTTAATGCTCCAGTCCAAATCCTCGTCATTTATTGATAATGCTTTTATTTTTAAAACTTTATCCAAAAAACTGATAATCAATTCATTTCCATTATTTAATTCATTCAATTTATAAATCAAAAAGAATTGGTTTTTTCTTTTAAGACCTATACGTGTATCTGGGTATACCGAGCCTTTTTCTACACTATCTGCATTCATCCGGACTTCGTTAAACAATTGTTGATGGATGGATTCATTATTATCATTAGTAACTGAAATTCTAAATTTAACCTGTTCTTCCTTTAAGTATTTTAGACTCTCCATTTTTAGTCCTTTCCATTCTCCAAGTTTTAAACCAACAGAAGCCAAGTATACACTCCAGGTTATTTTTGCATTTCCAAACTCCATAGTAGTGGTATCTTTAAAAAAGGAAATAGAATCCAGTTTTAGCAAAATACCACTCAATGGTTGGTAGCCTGCTGATTTTTTTGAATAATCGTAACTATTTAGCGCCCGAATGGCGCGACATATATTTCGGTGCTGCAAGCAGCACGAAGTTCATTGAAAACATTGAGTTGATGCTTACGACATGTACTTATGAACCCTTGAATTCGAGCATAAATATCAGCACCCTGATCTGTTCGAAAACACCCTGCGACTTTTTGCTTGGTTTTTACAGGTCGAATATCTCTTTCAGCTTGATTATTGGTAAAAGGAA
>Ga0247833_1007494_pt1 | contig 11521 bp, 9 predicted proteins | sample LaCruzMarch2015__7_FD_187117 | JGI IMG/M metagenome (GOLD analysis project Ga0247833, IMG submission 187117) | Freshwater microbial communities from meromictic Lake La Cruz, Castile-La Mancha, Spain - LaCruzMarch2015_8m | ecosystem: Environmental > Aquatic > Freshwater > Lake | place: Spain...
TGGCAGGTGGAAAATAGTTCTTTTAATTCAGAAGCACTACACTAGCGCACCTATTTGGCTGCAGGGTAGCGGCAGCCCGTGGCGATAGATATTCGACAGCACGAACGGCTCAAGCAGCGAAGTGCAGCCCCGCCGCGCGCGCCCTGATGCGCGCGCCCTGCCCTTGGGCGCCGGCTGAGTGTCCAAGCCCAGGTAGCTCACGATCTTCTCGATCACCGCCCGCTCCAGGATGGCGGCGATGATCTTGAGCTCCCCGGCGCAGCAGTGCGGGCAGCGCTGCACGTCGATGTCGAAAGCGCAAGCTTCAGCGAAGACTGACTTGTACTCAAGTTAGGTCGTAGCTAAGACCCGCTTGAGCATCCTCGCCCAGCTGATGCGTGCGGGTCCCCCTTGGGCGGTCTCGGCCTCGCACTGGGCGCCGGATGCGGGGAATAGGATTTTCAAACGCCATAGGACGCCCCAAGAATGGGCCTGAAAAAGCTCCCGGCCGAACCCGCTGAGCGCCGAAGTGCGCAAGTCTGGGCGGATTCAGCGCGCAGTCCGGGCGTCTGCAGGCTCGGGGCTGGCGAGTTGGCAGGTCTTTGAACGTTCACGGCTCGCAGGATTGGCCCGGTCTCAGAGTTGACCCTGATGTTGGCCAGGGTTTGCCGACACAGCGCGCAGCGCCACCCCGGCTGCAGGGACACGACCGTGGCGATGGGTATTCGACAGCGCAAGCGGCTCAGGCAGCGAAGTGCAGCCCCCCCGGGTTCGACACCAAACAGCGTAAGTTATTGATTCATATAGGGCAGGCCTTTCAGATTGCCACTACAGAAGCGTCATTTGGTTGTCTTGGGCTGGTTTTCTGACCTTCAATGATGCGTAGACCGACGCCTGCTGGTCGTTGATGACAGAGATGCCGGCAATCGGTTTGGCGGCGTTGATGCTCACCCGATGGCTCTGAATCCTGCGCAACTGCGCCAACGCGCGCTCCGGCGTGAGTTCGCTGTTTGCCATCTTCAGTCGCTGGCGCATGACGCGGTAGATGATCAGCGCCATGAAGCACAGCATCGCGTGCGCTCGGATGCGCTCGGGCAGCCGGTGGTACACCGGCGCAATTTCGATCTCGGACTTCAGCACCCTGAAGCCGCGCTCGATGTCAGCCAATGACTTGTATCGCTGCACCACCTGCTGGGGGGTGAGTTCCGGCACATTGGTCACCAGCAGCAATTTGCCATCCATGAGTTCTGCCTGCGCCTTGGCGGCCTCATCGATGGAGTAACTGAACAACTCGCTCTTGAGGTCCACCTTCACGATTTCGGTGGCAAGATGCGCTTCGCACACCTCGTGGTACAGCCGCGCCTTGGCGCCACTGTCCGAGAGCTTGCGCCCCCGGCTCACGGTACCAGCATCTTGTCCGTCGAGCTTGCCCGCCCACTGCTGCGCCTTGAACTGCAACTGCGTAATGCGTTGGTTACGCAATTCCGTTTGCTCCTTGGCTTGGTGCGAGTGATGCGCCACCACCAGGCGCCGATCACGCCAGCGTACCTCTTCAATGATCTCGTCTGTCGCCAGCTTGGCCTTGGCGCTAAACGCTTGCAGCACATCGGCAAATTCGCTGTAACGTCTGCCTGGCACGGCCAGGATGAACTCCAGGCCCTGACCGTTGGGCAATTTGATCGCGCTGAGCTCTTCCATGATGTCGATGGACAGCAATCCCCGGTCGGCCACCACAATCAGGCGTTTGATATGGGGGAATCTGCCCAGCACCTTCTTCAACGTGGGCAACATGGTGGCAGACTCGGACTGGTTGCCGTCAAACACCTCGTGGTAGATCGGCAGCCCCTCTGCCGTTTGCACGACACCCAGCATGAACTGCCTGGCGATCAAGCCCTCCTTGGACATGCCGTACTGGCGCACGTCATCGGGCTGCTCGCTCAAGCCCGCCGCGCGAATGGTGGTGAGGTCGTAAAACACCAACGAGAGATCCTGATCCACCATCGGACGCAGCAGCGCCGTGAGCGCATCGTCCACCGCATCTTGGTGGTTCATCAGTGCATCCATGCTGCGCAGCAAGTGCTGATGCGTCAGGCTGGCCGTGTCCACCCCCGGCAAGCTGACGGTTTCCAGCCAACGCAGTACGCCCAACTTGGAATCTGGCTCGCACAGGCGGTTGAAGACCATGGCGCGTACGGCGTGCTCCACCGCACTGGTGTAGCGGGCTTTGCGAAACACGGCGCCAAGGCGATCAAAGCCCAGTTCCTTCCAAAGCTGATCGAGCGCCCAGACGTCGCCCAACGCGAGGGCGGATTCAAAGGCCACTTGCGGGCTCGCGCCCGTTGCCGCCGGCAGGCCCTTGGCTCGAAGAATGCCACCAAGCAGTGCGTCAACGCTGCCGCCAGATTCGTCAAGCCGCCCCAAGGTGGCAATGGTGCGCTGACGGGTCTTGCCCTCTTCGTTTCGGTAGGACTCCACCAACTGCAGGTAGGTGTGTCCGCCTGAGCGAGTGGGTTTGATGAACATGAGCGCAGTGTAGCGCCATCATCTCAAGTTGCCAACACCTAACATCAGCAGGATTGCCAACACAAGAAAAATTCTGGAGAGCCGCTAAGTGGTTGATTCCATTGGAGTCGGACCGAAAAAATCAGCCATTTCGGGGATTTGGTGTCGAACTCGGATGGCCACGAATGTCCTGCGCACAGCGCCAAACCGGCCTGTCCACGGCACGCGCTTGGTTTACCAACCAGTCCTTCGCCGGGAAAAAACTTTGCCGCGGTCGCAGGCGGCGCCCCAGATAGATGCCGCGCTCCTGCATCGCTTGGTTCAAACATGGCAGCCTCTGGTCGCTTTCATTATGGCTGATCGCTTACGGCCTGGTGCACGGGCGCGATGCGCGCGCATGAACTCGCGCACAGGCTGGCCTCCAGTGGCTCGTCGTGCTGCCCAGACATCGCGTGGCGGTCCTTGAGTGGAGGGTTGACAAGTCAGAAGCCGACGTTGGCAGCACCTTTGAGCGACAGCAGGTCCCTGGCTTCGTCTGGCGTCGCGATCGACAGCGAAAGGCCTTCCAGGATTGCGCGGACCCGCCGCACCTGCGCGGCATTGCTCTGTGCCAGGTTGCCTGGACCATCCCACAGGGAGTCTTCGAGGCCGACCCTGACATTGCCACCCATCGCGGCTGCCATGGACGCAATTGGCATCTGGAAGCGGCCGGCACCCAACACCGACCAGACATAGTCATTGCCGAACAGCCGATCCGCCGTGCGTTTCATGTGTGCAACATCGTCGGGGTGCGTTCCGATGCCACCCAGGATGCCAAACACGGTCTGAATGAAGGGCGGCGTCTTGACCAGGCCCCGATCGATGAAATGTGCCAGGTTGTAGAGATGGGAGGTGTCGTAGCACTCGAACTCGAAGCGCGTGCCGTTGGCGGCGCAGGAGCGCAGGATGTACTCGATGTCCTTGAACGTGTTGCGAAACACAATGTCCCGTGTCGCTTCAAGATAAGTCGGCTCCCATTCGTGCTGAAACGTCTTGTACTTTCCGAGCATCGGGTACAGGCCGAAGTTCATGGATCCCATGTTCAGCGAAGCGACCTCGGGCTTGAGTTGCAGCGCTGGCTGCAGCCGCTCTTCGACTGTCATGGCGGGTGAGCCACCGGTCGTGAGGTTGATGACGCCGTTGCACCGCTGCTTGATGTTGCCCAGGAAGTCCTTGAACAACGACACTGCCTGCGATGGGCGGCCGTCCTTGGGATCGCGTGCATGCAGATGGACAATCGCACACCCTGCTTCGATCGCGCCCACCGCGGCATCCTCGATCTGCTTTGCTGTCACTGGAAGATGCTGCGACATCGACGGCGTGTGAATCGCGCCGGTCACAGCGCAGGTGATGATGACCTTGCTGTTCTTGGCCATGGTTTCAATCCTTTGCGAAATGCGTTGGTCACGCGATGATGTTTGGATGCCGGAGCTTCTCGGTCTCGTCCACCCCAATGCCAATTTCCTGGAACACATCGACCGAATGGTGTCCGTGCAGCGGCCGCGGCACGGGCGGCGCCGAGGACTTCAGCCCGTCGTCCCAGCGCACGCCGGCGGTGGCGATGATGCTGGCGACACCGGACAGGCGTCGCCAGCTCTTGTGGCTGCCTATAGTGTTTGGAGAATCACCATGGTTACCAGGCTTCTGCTCTGATCACTTCTTGATTAGCTTGTTTATCTCGTAGGTGGTTTTTTCGGTGGCTTTCAACTCAGAATAAGCTTCATTGCCGCTCCTGAAGACAGGCGTCTCTCCCAGAATTTCATAATCCTTGGCGAGTCTGGGGTCCTTCATGACCTGAGCCAGCGCCGTCGAGAATTTCGCCACCACCGCATCCGGAGTATTCTTTGGCAATCCAATCCAATGGGACGAGTTCATTGCGATGTTGATTCCTTGCTCTTTCAATGTGGAGACTTCCGGCTTTTGACTTGGCCGCTTGTCTGCTACGCCGGCAATAAGCTTGAGCTTTCCTGATTGCAGATGATCGTTTGCAATTGAAACTGTCACCATTGCAAGGTCCGCATGTCCACCCAAAACTCCCATCATCCTGGCTGAGGCGCTGCCAAAGGGAACTATATTCATCCTTCCACCGGTTTCATTGTTGATTGCAACGGCCAGCCCTTCTGCGACCGTCCCTGCTTCAACGGCAAAGACGAGGGACAAATCCTTGCGCTCTTTCAACTCTTTGAATGTATTGATGGGGACTTCCTTGCGTGCAACTATCACGCTATTGGTAAGGTCCCCCGTGATGGCTACTGGTCTGAGCATCTCTTCCCAGCTCTCCTTGGAAAGCCCGATCAGATGGTTCGCCAGGATGAATCCTGTGGAGTAGTGTGCAACATATCCATCGGCAGGGACACCTTTTACATAGTTCATGGCAACTATGCCCGCAGCGCCAGGCCTGTTGAGTACCGCAACACTTTGGCCTATTTTTTCGGTCAAATACTTTGCAATTATTCTTGCTGATGCGTCCGTGCCCCCTCCGGGCGCTGCCGGAACTACTATTGTGATGGGCCTTTCAGGAAACTTTTCATTGGCGTTGGCCAACATGGACATGGAAGGCAAAAGCACCATGGCAAATGCCAAAGCCAACCGACGATTAACGCTTTTCGAATTCATGATAAACACCTTCAAGTTAATAATTCCCAATGGATCTAGGCTATTTGACCGGTTGCGGCGATAAAACCTCCCTTCCAGGACCATGCTGGCGGCAATTTCCTTCAAGGATTCAATAAACCATTCCCCGCCCTTCGACTACTGCCTCCTCTACGGTCTCCCCTGAAACAAAGTAGACTTTGTTGTGCAGATTGATGGTGGTACAGACATGATTTGGAATTACTGTCAAGAGCTTGCCTGGTTGCAATCGAACGGCATCATCATTGATGGCGGATATCATTCCGTGCTCCTCGGTAAGCCGTGTGAGAGCATAATCCTCAAGCCCTTCTATCAGACCGAACCCCTTCATGTAATAGGGGGGGTTATTGGGTTGACAATCTGTCGAGAAGGTTTTGTTTCCCCCATCAATAACGGCAAGTTTGTTGGAGGACGCACTCACGACAGTTGTCAGTACCTTTGCTGCGCAGTCAGCCAAAGTGCAGGATTTGTTGTGTACCTGTATCATGTCGTTGAAGATATATGTACCCGGTCGAATCTCGGTGATTCCCGGAACCTTAGCGGCATATTCAGCGGTCGGAGTCGAGCCCACGCTGATGTCTTTTATATTCAGGCCTGCTCTTTTCATTTCCTCCGCCAAGGCGACCATCAGCGTTCCTTCTTCCAACCCGGCCTTTTCCCGGTCGTGGGTTTTTTCTCCCTGGTAGATCAGGTGGTGGAATGTATATATGCCCGTCAGGTGGAGTCCCTCCATCCCACTTATCTCCAGTGCTAAACCGAGAGCGTTGTCATATGGAACTCCTGTTCGCTTGAACCCTGTATCAACCTCCAGACGCACCTCTATGGTTTGTTTTGCCGCTCCGGCTGCCTGAGCCAAGGCCCTCGCGCCTTCCAGGCTGTCCACGCCGATAATCAGCCTTATTCCGTTATTGAGCTCCGTGACCCGCTTGATCTTGTGTTGCCCGATAACCGGGTAGGCTACAAAAATGTCCTTGATTCCATGTGCGGCCATCACTTCAGCTTCTGAGATTTTGGCGACTGTTATTCCTGCAGCACCTTTTTCTATTTGTCGGCTTGCAAGATAGGGAAGTTTGTGAGTTTTCGTGTGTGGACGAAGGGCAACCCCGGATCTTCTGGCAATTTGTGCCATTCGCTCGATGTTCTGCTCTACTATTTTCAGATCGATCAGAACGCACGGTGTTGGTAGATCTTCCAAATTCACTTTGTTTCTCCTGTGCTCATTGTTGATGACCGCCTGCACCATCACTGCTTGAATGTGCCCCCGAGCCAAGCGCGATGTGAATCAAGGCAGTACTTTTTGGGTTTCATTGGCTTTATTCAGAAGCGCATATCGTTTTTCTGGAGAAACATGAGACGCCATGTCGTGATCTGGAAGAAGTCCCTGATTTCCAACCATTTCCTCACCATAACTGTTCTTGGTAGCCATCAATACGTCCCAGCTTTTGTATTTGTGCAGCGACGTTTTCTCAATAACCACCGGCTGATAAAGCCAGACTGATATCTACGGTGTAATGGAAGCTGCGAGCGGCACGTTGTGACATATACGGTCTACGTTTCTGGATGTTGGGGGGCACGCGGCAGTGCCAGAGGCCATGTCCGCGTGACAGGCTCCATGCTAGGAAGGGGATCGATTCCAGTCCAATCCAAGATTGGCATTCGGTGATACCGAAATTGGATCTAGCTGTTCCGCAGCATTGGCGGGGCGTGGGCAGCTGCGCCGACAAGGGTCTCAGGAGCGGTTTTTGCGCGTATCGCCAGGGCTGGCGCTGCGCGTTGCGCGCTGCAGGCCAGCCCCCACAACCTGCTGTCGCCGTGGAGCGACGGGCCGGACGCGGCAGCGCTCAAGACCCGCCATGTCGACCTGCAGCACCGCAACTTGGGCGGGTTCAAGGTACCCAGCCTTCGCAACGTGGCAAAGACGGCGCCCTGCATGCACGACGGTCAGCTGGCCACGCTGGGCGACGTGCTGCGGCACCATGCGACGCTGAACCTGGACCGCCTGCATGCGGACGGCGATGCGATCCTGCAGCCGCAGCGCCTTACGCCCGCCGAGACCCGAGACCTGCTGGCCTTCCTGCACAGCCCGAGCGCGCCCGATGCGACGCGCTGGCGGGCCGGCCCCTTACCGGGGTGCCGGCTGTCTCGGGTTGCTGGCGATCTGGATATTCGCTGATGCGTTGGCGCAGGCAGTGGGCACGAAGGTCGACCAGGCCGTCTTGTGGAAGTGAATGGATCGAATAACTCAAAGCTGGTCAATCATGCCGCCATGACTGGCGTTTGCAGTCAGTCTTTCTTCAACTGGCGGGCGAGCGCATCTGCCTGGTAGGCCAGGCTTGATGCGTCACTGGCTGCGCTGACCGCTCGGGATGTGGCTGTAGCCCCCTCGGAGGAGGCGTGCAAGGCCAATTCGTGGGCATGGACCTTGGCCGCATCCGCCGACGCGGCCGAAGCGGCAGCAGCATCGGCTGCGGCGATCACCGCAGCCCGCAGCGGTATCAGGGCCGACCCGGCCGAAACCGCGGCGCGTTTGGCCGCCTCCAGTGACTTTGCTGGCAGGGTTTCATCCAAGCAGCCCGTGATGGCCGCTGCCACCGACCACAAGCGAGTGCAGCAAGTTGTTGGGCGCACGCCCTGCTGCAAGTGCAAAGGGAAAAAGGGCTCGACGAAAAGGGGTTTCTGCGCCCGGTGGATGATGGATTTGATGGCGGGGGTGTTAAAAACGAGGCGATCAATTTGAGGATTTTGCATCGCCAATTTGCCTGCACAGGAACCTCCCATGTTTCTCACTCGCCTGCCGCTGCTCATCATCCTCATCCTCTTTGGCATGCTGCCGGTGCAGCACTGGGTGTTGGAGCACCAAACCAATGCTGCAGTGAGCGAAGTCATTTCAGAGGCCACGCAGGCCGCCAACAGCACGGTGACCAAACTGTTCGTCAACGAACTCTATCCGCGACTGAAAGAGCCGCTTGCGCTTGAGCGCGGCGGCAAGCGTGGCGAACCGCTTGCCGGTGAAGCGCTCGAAACCACGGACAGCACCATTCGCAAGTTCATGTTCGGCACCGACATCATGAAGGTGAAAATCTACGGGATGAACGGCATGACCGTGTACTCGACCGAGCGCAAGCAGATCGGCGAGGACAAACACGACAACCAGGGCTTCCAGTCAGCCGCGCAGGGTATTGCAGGTAGCCAGATCACCCATCGCGGCAAGTTTTCTGCCATGGAGGGCGATGTGTTCGACAAGGATATGGTGGCCAGTTACATCCCGATCCGCAATCAGGCGGGCATCATCATCGGCGTCGCCGAGATCTATACCGACCGCACCCCGGTGCTTGACAAGTCGACACGTGGCGAAGGCTACATTCATGCCGCTTTGCTGATCACGCAGTCGGTCCAGATAATTCTGCTTCTCGCGCTCGGCTGGCTGTTCTGGAACCGCCAGAGCGCCACCGTTGCCGACACCAGAACATCTTTCAAGCCCTGATTCGATGGCGCTTCAGGCAACAAAAACCGAGTCCGTGAACCTCACGGCTCCGGCCAGTACTGAGGCCGACATGCCCCGCGGATTGACGCCGGCACTGATCGCCATTCTGATCATCGGCACCCTGGTGTTTGCAAGTGCCGTGCTGTTCATCGAATACCGGCATTCCCAACGCAGCGAGCAGAAAGCACTCGGGCGGATTGCCGAGGCCTATTCGACTTCCATCCTCGGCTTTCGTGACTATTACAACCAGGTGATCCTCGGCAAGCTGAGTGGCAGCGGCATCGAAATCACCCACGAGTACCAAGACAAGGCCCATGCAGTGCCGATCCCGGCCACCTTGTCGCTGGACCTGATTCAGTTTCTGAACAGCCGTCAGGTGAAAGTCAACATGCGCCTGGTCAGCGAATACCCCTTTCCGGCCAGAAAGAGCCGCGTGCTCACCGATTTCGACCGCGCCGCGACACACCAATTCGAGACGACGGCCAAACAGTCGGTCTCCCGGATATCGGAAAACGCCAACCGTCGCATATACGAATATGCGGTGCCGGTCCGGCTTTCCGAAAACTGCGTGGCCTGCCACAACAGCCACCCCGAGTCACCCAAGCGCGACTGGAGGATAGGCGACATTCGCGGCATCCAGGTCGTCGCACTCCTCCCGGAAACCTTGGACAACGAAAGCCTCAACCAGCGGGCACCACTGATCGTGGCGGTGCTGTTCTTCTTTGCCTTCACGCTCGCGGTTATTTTCTGGCTGGTGCAGCGCAATCAGATCGCCTTCCGGCTGCTGCTGCAAGACAAAAAGGACCTGGCCGAGGCAACAATTGCTGCCGAAGCTGCCAGTCGCGCCAAAAGCAACTTCCTGGCCAATATGAGCCATGAGATCCGCACGCCGATGAACGGCATCATCGGCATGACCGATCTGGCCCTCGACTCCGACTCGGAGGGTGAGCGCCAAGAGTACATCACCATCGTCAAGAACTCGGCTGAATCCCTGCTGGGCATCCTCAACGACATTCTCGACTTTTCGAAAATCGCAGCTGACAAGCTGATGCTGGAGCGGGTTGGCTTCAACCTGCAGCAGACCGTTTCCGAAACCCTCAAGACACTCGCTCCGCGCGCTGGCCAGAAGGGTCTGGAACTGATTTACGACCTTGCCGACGATGTGCCGCACAATGTGGTCGGCGACCCGACACGGTTGCGCCAGGTGCTGATCAACCTGATCGGCAACGCCATCAAGTTCACCAGCACGGGTGAAGTCGTCGTCAGCCTCGCCGTCGAGGCGCGCGACAACACCACCGCAACGCTACATGTCGCTGTGCGCGACAGCGGCATCGGCATCCCCGCTGACAAGCTGGCCAGTGTCTTTGAAGCCTTCTCGCAGGCCGATGCATCGACCACCCGTCAATATGGCGGCTCCGGTCTTGGCTTGTCGATTTCGAGCCGACTGGTCGAGTTGATGGGCGGCCACATGAGCGTCGACAGCGAGCCCGGCAAAGGCAGTACCTTCCGTTTCACCATCGTGCTCGGCGTGGATCGGCAAGCGGTGGTGCCGCTGTCCACTGAACAACTGGCTGGCAAGCAGGTGCTGGTGGTGGATGACAGCGCCGTGAACCGTGGAATTTTCCTGCGCCAGCTGAGCCGCTGGGGAATGAAGGCTACCCTCGCCAGTTCAGGCGCACAGGCCCAGGCAATGTGTGTGGGCCACGTCTGCCAACCCGATCTGGTGCTGCTCGATCAGCACATGCCGGATATGGATGGTCTTGCGCTGGCGGAGTGGATGCGCGCTCAGGCGCACTTGCGCACCACGCCCATCCTGGTGCTTTCTTCGGCTCTACAGAAAGACGATACCGAACGCGCCCGATGCCTGAATTTGCAAGGCTACCTGACCAAGCCGTTCACCGATGTCGATTTGCTCGGGGCAGTCAAGCGCGCACTGGGCATTGCAGAAGCCGACTCCGCGCTGACGTCGCCAGGTGACTTGCAGCCTCCCGCCACCGGGAGGATTCTGGCCGTCCTGCTGGTCGAGGACGACCCGATCAACCAGCAACTTGCCCTTCGTCTGCTCGCGAAGTGGGGCCACCAGGTCACGCTGGCCGTTCATGGCCAGGAAGCGGTGGATCGTCTGCGCGACGGCCAGCGCTACGACATCGTGTTGATGGACATGCAGATGCCGGTAATGGGTGGCATCGAGGCTACGCGGCTGATCCGCGCCGACGAAGCCGGACAGAAAAAGCCTCGTGTGCCGATCATGGCGATGACAGCGAATGCCATGCAGGGTGACCGCGAAGCCTGCCTTGAAGCCGGGATGGACGACTACCTCTCAAAGCCGATCAACAAGAGCGAATTGGCAGCGAAGCTGCGCATGTTCGGCGCAGCTGACCCGGCGACTGAGAGGCCTTCGGCAGCCTTTGCCGTCCCGCCAGCGTCGACTTTCGACTATGCAGCGGCCATCAGCAGGATGGATCCCGAGATGATCGAAATCCTCACCCTGGCCTTTCTCGAGCACCACGAAAAGGAATTGAACAGCTTGCGTCAGAGCATTGCCAGTGGCGAACTGGCAGAAGCCCAGCGCCGCGCCCATGGCCTGAAAGGCACTCTCGCCGGCTTTGATGCCAAGCCGGCCGAGCGGTACGCGGCAGAGATGGAGGTGCTGGCCGAAGCAGGCCACCTGGAGGCACTGTCGCCGCTGCTGGAGGCTCTCGAAAACGAGATAGGCAAGCTGGTGGCGGTGTTGCGTGGCTGACCGATAGCCGCGTTTCTCTGGTGCGCCCAGCATGGGCGCACTCCTGCGGGTGCAAGTCTCGCCGTAAGTTGATCACAGCGAACGAAGTGAAGCGCAACTGCATGAGGGCGACCGAGTGTGGGAAGGAAGCGTGGAGCATAAAT
>Ga0247833_1007498_pt1 | contig 11518 bp, 18 predicted proteins | sample LaCruzMarch2015__7_FD_187117 | JGI IMG/M metagenome (GOLD analysis project Ga0247833, IMG submission 187117) | Freshwater microbial communities from meromictic Lake La Cruz, Castile-La Mancha, Spain - LaCruzMarch2015_8m | ecosystem: Environmental > Aquatic > Freshwater > Lake | place: Spain...
TTTTTAACCCACCCCCAACCCTTAAAGCTTCCATAATAATTAAAAAAATAAAAGGAAATATAATGACAATAAAAAACAAAATAATTGCATTAATGATTTCATTAATCGCAATGCCAACTTTTGCTTTTTCACAGGCAAAAAATTTTGCTGGACCAAGCTTAGCAGTTACAGGTGGCAAAATAAGCAGTACAACTAAGGTAAATTATAATGATGGACCTGGTGGAAGTGCTGAAGCTCATGTTGCTGATATAGGTGGAAACGATATAGGGTTTGGTTTAGATTTATCTTATGCATTTGCTATTGATAATAACTTCTTAATTGGACTTGGTTTTACCTATGGCCTTAATGATACTGACGCAGGAACAGTAGCAAGCATACTAAAATTTAAAATCGAGGATCAAAAATCAGTTTATATCCAACCAACTTATGCTTTTAATAATTCATTTGCCGCTTATGGAAAAATTGGGTACCACGAAATGGATGGAAAAGTGACATTAACTCAAAATCTTTTTATAAATAATCAAAACTACGGTTTAGCAGCCGGAAGTGCGTCTGGAGAATTTAAAGGTATTGGATACGGTTTTGGTCTTAAAGGGTTGATTAATCAAAACACTTATATTCAAGCTGAAGTACAGTATGTAGATTATGACAGTGAGGGAGGTGGATCTGATAACAATGTTGGAAGTTTTAAACCTGAAACTGTTTCTGGAATAATCAGTATTGGTTATAAGTTTTAATTATTAGACGTGAAAAATATATTTCTTGTTATTTTTATTACCCTATTATCTCTAGCTTCTGTTGAGGCTAGGGATGTAGCGGTAAGAGGTTATACTAAAGATAATGGGACTTATGTTCAGCCACATTACAGATCCTCACCTAATCAATATAAGAACGATAACTGGAGCACTTCAGGAAACTCTAATCCTTATACAGGAAAAAGCGGAACTAATACCTACAAAGGCACTTGTTCTGCATTAAGTTTGAATTGTTAATTTATGAATCTTAAAAACATTTTACTAATTTCTTCCCTTTTAATTTTAACAAATTGTGCATCTATTACTTCAGATAATAATCAGCCTATATCGATTGTTGTAAAAGATGAAAAAGATAAAACTTTAGAGGATGTAAAGTGCACTGTTGTTAATGATAAAGGAGCTTGGGAAGTAAAGGCTCCAGGATTTGTAAATATATTAAGATCAGCAGAAGATATTTCAGTCACATGTAAAAAAACCGGCTATCCCGATGGACTTGCAAAAGCAATATCGCGAGCTCGAGGTGGAATGTGGGGTAACATTGTATTTGGTGGCGGAATTGGTGCCATCATCGATCACAATAGAGGAACAGGTTATGCTTATTCTGATCAGATGACAGTGATTATGGGAAAAACTACTCTCTATGATAGAGAGTCAGGACCCGCTCCTAAAGCTAGCCAGTAAATTCTAAAAAAAGTATAATCCAAATAAAAAACCTTAAGCCCGTTATGTTTGGCTATGCAATTTTTAATATTAATGTAACTAATCCTGAAGATTATAAGGAATATTTACAAAAGGTTGTGCCCATTACAGAAAAGTTTGGTGGTAAATATATTGTACGCGGTGGCACTACAACAAAGATTGAAGGAACATTTCCTCATCCAAGAACAGTAGTCATCCAATTTCCAAGCTATCAAAAGGCTTTAGAGTGGTACAATAGTGAGGAATATAAACCTATCCGCGAGATTAGATTTAAAAATGCCAAATCCATTGGCCTCATTATCGAAGGTGCTTAGAATTTTTTTCTCTTAATAATAAACCCATAAATTATTCCATTTATAATCAGCAGAGCAATTCCAAGGCTGATTTGGATCTCTTTAGTTAGGTTGATTGGGTAAATAATTGCATAGAGATAATTTTGAATGAAGCTGGCGGAATAGGTTGCAAGATTTGCCTTAGTTAAGAAGTAATTTTCTAAATAAGTGAGCGGGCAAATGCTTTGAGTAAATTCTATATAAACCCCATAAAGAAATGCTGGAATATGAAAATACAATGTCCAAGGTTTTATAAAGAATAAAAGACCTCCAAAGATTACGAATATAATAAAAAGAAAATGAATGATGAGAGTAAGACTTGCTAGGAATTCATACATTTTTATTAATTAGATATTTAATAGATTAAATATTAACTTGATATTTAATAACTACAAAACTTCTATACTTACCAGCATCTAGGAAACTTTTATCATAAACTACCACATACCTATTTAAAGATGTTTCAAATATTTGATTAGATTCATCTGAAGAATAATTTTTAATTAAACCATCTTTTGTTGTCTCGGCTATTGTTTGTCTTTCGTTTTTTACAACTGTTGATGAAATTTTATCTGCAATATTAATTTTAGCGTTTAAAATTGCCTTTGATTTTGCAAGTTCTAGATCTGAACTAAAGCCAGATCCACAAGAGTAAAATTCTTTATCAGTTGATTTAAATTGATTACAAATATCGGAATTAACTTTTAATAATTCAGTATTACCATTGAGTGTCTGTTTGTCCTCTAAATATGCAAGATTATTTGAAGAACATGCAGCTAGCAAAAAAAGAAGAAGAAAATGTATTTTTTTCATAAATATTTATTAGGTATTAAATCTTTCAATTTTAAAATTAGATAATTGAAAGTGTAATTCTTTAATTATTAAAATCATTAATTCATGAACTGATTTTTCTATCTCAGACTCAAACAAAGTTTTTTTGCACTCCTGGTGACAATTATTTAATGTTGATGTGACAATTTTTTGATAATTTTCATTATCTCTAGCAAGGGCATGAGTAGTAAATATTAAACTATAAGTTATAATTAAGATTTTTATTAAATTCATAAATTAATTTTAATATTATAGAAAACTTTAATTAAAGATTATAGTGAAATAGAAATATTTTTTTTTCACTTAAGATTATTTGCTTAAAATATTTTTTTTTAAACGAACAATATTAGTTTCTAATTGAAAAATTAAATCATAGATTCTATTGATATCTACTTTTTTTGCTTCGCTTGTAATTTTTCCAGTGTCTGCTGTTGTATATTTTTTAATTGTTTGCATTAAGACACTCGTTTTGTGAATTATATCAATCATTTGATCTCTAATATTTTTATCGTCTGTTGATGGAACGCCAAGTTTTGATAACCTATTAAATACATCGTCAAATGACATTCGTGTAAAACAATCTAATAAGGAAATTCCTAAATTTTTATACATAGCTAATTGTTCAAGTTTTATTGCATCTTGTAGAAATAAATTATGATCTTTATCATCTGGATCGGCACACTTATAAAAGTGTGAGATTGACTTTTCAGTATATTGCTTAACTTCTTCTGCTGTCACACTTTTAAGCAAAAGATGTAGTGTATGTTCAATAGACAACGGCTCTCTAATTTTTGTCATTTTATAATTATAAGTTCTTGAAGATAGATTATATAGTGAATTATGAAAATATTTTATTCACTTATATTTTTATCTCTTGATATATAAACAACAAATAGATCAATTAATAATCTAAACAAGTATTATGGATAAAAAAAAGTATTAGATTTAATAAGAAAATTAAGCTTTTATGAAATTTATAGAACTATCGAAAGATATATCCGTTATTTTAAATACAATTACAAAAAAAAAAGAACTATATTAAAATCTGTATATGAAACTAAAATAGAAAAAATATTATGAAACCATGGGATACAAAAAAAATTCTTTATATCAAATTAGGGAGTGGAGCTAAATGGTGGAAGGAGTGTAAAGAGAAAAAAATAATTAGACTCGGCTTTAAATCAGGTCTGGAGAATATCTATGAGTGGGGAAGAAGTGGACAATGGGAAGAAATACATAAATATTGGAAGCAAGAAAGACCTGATTCGGCCACTACTTTCACGAATCAAATAAAAGAGTTTTTTACGGATGATGGTAAAACACTTTGGATAACGTTTGCAGAGGGTTGCTTATATTATGCATTTACTGATGGAGAAAAACCTATCCCTGATCAGAGCTACGATACGTCATCATACCGAAGACTTACTGCTGAGGGTTGGAAAAATGTTGATATTAAAGGCAAAGAGTTAAGAATGGAGGATCTAAGTGGCAATTTAACTAAAACAGCCGCATATCGACAAACAATATGTAAATTACAAAAAAATGCTGAAGACTACCTACGACGCAGACTTAAATGTGAAGAAAGTTCTGATTTAAAAAAGACAAGAGACTCATTCAATGATCTTATAAAATCTATTAAGCCCTTAATTCAGTCACTTACTTGGAAAGACTTTGAACTTCTTGTTGAACTAATATTTTCTAATTCTGGTTGGCAAAAAACTACAAAAACAGGAGGAAATCAAAAAACAACGGATCTCGACTTAAAAAACCCAATTACAGGCGATCAGATTTGGGTTCAAGTTAAATCATTCAGTAATCCAGCTGTATTTAAAGAATACAAAGAAAAACATGAAACTGAGAAAAGGAGTTTTAAAACAATGTATTACGTATATCACTCAGGAAAAATTGGAGATAATCTAAATGAAGATGATGAAAAAAGGATTAAGGTTTGGGATCTTGAAAAAGTGGCTACGTATGTAGTTAGGAATGGACTGATTGAATGGTTGATGGATAAATCTAAATAATAAATAAATATTTATCTCAATTTGTATTTATTTGATGAAAATCGCTTTGTCTAGCTTTAATTACATCGGGATCATTTTTTAAACTTTCATCTACAAACTCAAATGCTTCTACATCTTGTTTAATTGCCACAAGGACAATGGATTTATCTTTTGTAAAACTTTTATCCACATACTTTAAAGCTCCTCCTCTATTTTTTAGTGCCACAAGGACAATGGATTTATCTTTCTTAAGGCTTTTATCCGCATATTCTAAAGTCATTCCATCTTGTTTAACTGCCTCAAGGACAATTGATTTATCTTTTTTTAAACTTTCATCTGCAAACTGTAATGCATATGGATTTGATTTAACTACCTCAAGGACAATAGATTTATCTTTTGTAAAACTTTTATCCGCATACTCTAAAGCTCCTCCGTCTTTTTTTAGTGCCTCAAGGACAATGGATTTATCTTTTGTAAAACTTTCATCTGCAAACTGTAATGCATATCCATCTTGTTTAACTGCGACAAGGACAATAGATTTATCTTTTGTAAAACTTTTATCCACATACTCTAAAGCTCCTCCGCTTTTTTTTAGTGCCACAAGAACAATGGATTTATCTTTTGTAAAGCTTTTATCCGCGTACATTAAAGCTCTTCCATCTTGTTTAACTGCCACAAGGACAATAGATTTATCTTTTGTAAAACTTTCATCTGCAAACTGTAATGCATATCCATTTTGTTTAACTGCCTCAAGGACAATGGATTTATCTTTCTTAAGGCTTTTATCCGCAATTTCTAAAGTCATTCCATCTTGTTTAACTGCCTCAAGGACAATTGATTTATCTTTTTTTAAACTTTCATCTGCAAACTGTAATGCAGATCCATCTTGTTTAACTGCCTGAAGTACAATAGATTTATCTTTTTTTAAACTTTCATCTACAAACTGTAATGGAGATCCTTCTTGTTTAACTGCCTCAAGCACAATGGATTTATCTTTCTTAAGGCTTTTATCCGCATACTCTAAAGCCATCCCATTTCGTTTAACTGCCTCAAGAACAAAGGATTTATCTTTATAAAAACTCTCTGGAACGCTTTGAAAATCTCCATAAATAATACATTGTAAAGCTTTCATTTTATCCATAATATTTTTTTTCTTGGAGCTTTAGTTTTTTTAAAAAATCATCAACTCAGGCATGGGCCGGTTGCTGTTCTTTTTCAATGGAATAGTAATCTATCCTAAGAAATTAACCTAAATCTTCCTCAAGAAATTTTAGGTGCTTAACTGCTTCTTTGGGAACCTTACCTGCTTTCTCCCATTTTTCAATTTCAGCCATAGTAATGTTCAAATCATCAGCTAGATCTTCCATCGCCATCATTGTACGATTTACTCTGATTTCCCACTCGTCATAATTCATATAAAAAAAATAATTTAAAAATAAAAATAAATCAATATCAAAATTTATATTAAAAAAATGATATTTAATAAAATGCTTATTATTCAATAAATATTAACTGTTACCTTTAGCAATACAAAACTCGGTGGAGTTGCCGACTGTACTAAGTTCATCACTTTCAAGCTTCTTATTATTATAAAAAACAGAAGATATAATTGTAATACCTTCCACATCCTTTATCTCAATTTTTAATTTTTTTTCCTCAAATTTTTTATCCTCGAATTCTGACTCAAAAAAAACCCCTTTTTCATTTGATATTCCTATAAATATGCAGGAATTAGAGGGTTGTTCACAAATGTAGATTTCATCAATCATGTGAACAATAATTCCTTCTTTTTCTAAGGCTTCAGCATTTAATTTAAACTTTTTTATAATTTTTTGATCTTGTTCAATTATAATTAATCCATTCTTATTTTTATCAAGTCTAACATTATATAAATGAACTATATTATCACATTCAAACCATGCCTCGGCAGGAAAGGGTTGAAATTTTTTTGGTATTTTTTTTATTATATTTGATTCATTAATGTAATCTTCAATTTCGATGTTGTTTTCTTTAAAATATTTATAAGCAGTATTGCTTATTTTTCCCATGACTAATTCTAGCCCTAATCCTGATAGAATTATTTTATATTTCATGGTTTAAGAGAACTTTTAAATAAATAATATATTTTTATATTCCTTAAATTAATATCTTTTCAGCTATTAAATACAAATATTCTTCAAACTTTAAATTCTAAAGGTATTAGGAATAATTCTTAGATAAAATAGAGTAATATTTACTGTAAATCGTCTTTAAATAATGAAATTTTATAATTCGACAACAAACGTTTTGCATTCTCATTTATTCGGAGGCAACTGCCATATTTTTTTATATTTTCCTTTGAAGGTATTTTTAAAGTCCCGCTAGTAATTTCTCCTAATAAATATGAATATTTACCTGAAGGGGAAGGTGATATGTAATGTATATTTTCAAATGTTACAAATATACTTTTTTGAACACTTTCTTCATGATGGGATTTAACGGGAAATTTAAACACACCATCTATAATAACTTCGACATCTTTTTCTTTTGAGGATATTGCAATTATTGCACCTTTAGTCTTTTGCTTAGGACCAAATTCATATGTTATACCGCTGAGATTCATTTTGCCTTTGTTAGGTCCACTTGTTAAATAACCTATTTCATATGATAAAGATATTTTAAAACTATCATATGGAAATTCTTTAAATCTATCAACGATAGGCTTTTTATATTGGGGAGATTCTTTTAAAAGATCTTTGTCTTTAATATCTGATAATAAAAAACTTTCTTTAATTTTTATAAAATATTGTGCCATATGATATTAAATTTTTTTTAATTTCATAATAATAAATTACGTTTAATTAGTATAGTGAAAAATTTATTCTTGTATTTCACTTTTTATACTTAATCACAAAATATAATGTACAATTATTGTGAAATTAATAGTCAATATTCTTTTTTTCTTCTTATTAAATCTAAGTCAAACGCATGCTCAATCTATTGTGAGAACCTTTAATTCAGACGCATTTGTTACAGCTTATATAAATGGAAATGCCTATGGCTATGATGCACAAATAGTAAATAGACAATATACTAGCCCGAGAAATTCATGCGTATACCAAAGCCAAGAAAAAACGAAGGATGGCATTATTATTGGGAGGGAAGAAGTTAAAAACTGTCATGAAGAAATATCGTTCGATAAGAAAAATATTTTCATGGAAATATTAAAATCTCCACTGGGTGAAACACTAATGGTACTAACTATGGCAACTCTAGCACAAAGATTACAGTGATTAAGTTAATTAATGAATATTCTGATGGTTTTATTTCACAATAATTTTTGATAAATTATTTTTAAAAAGTAATAACGCCTCATCTTTTAAAGGAATTGGAAAATCTTTTTTTTCATTTAAATCTGTACCAACTTTTCTAAAATTTACTTCTACATAGGGCTCGGTTTCTTCACTTTTTTGCAGATAACAGAAGCCGGCACTAAATTTTTCTTCATTTTTATAAGAGATATACCAATCAACATACATTTGGCCTCCAATCATGTAACCACCCGGTTTAACTCCATTCTTTACTTTATTTTTTGATAAATCAAAATTTTTTAACAAATCGCTATAAACCTCTTCTAACAGAACCTTAGCCTCTGAACTTTTGTTATTTAGTATCTTTCTAGAATTTTTTTTAGGGAATCTATCTGATATTATTTTTTCACAAAGTTCCGTAAGAATTTCTTTCTCATAATCTGTTATTTCTTTATCGTTTGAAGCATTATTATAAAAATTTTGTAAGTCTTGAAGTTGCCAATCTTTTCTTTCTTCAATATAATTTTTAACTTTTAATACTCTATCAGAAATTTTCTGTTCACTGTTCATAAGGTAAGTTTATTGAAGATTATAAATATTTAAATTGTAAATTTTATAAACACTAATTAATTATTAATATAAAAAGAAATTATAAAATTTTAAGCTTTTTGGATTTTTCCTGAATTTACTGAAAACTGAAAGTATGTTTCTCTCCACTCTTTTCCATTATCATTTACAGAACCTGAAAGCCATATGGTCATTTCTCTAATAGCTAATTTATTATTTTGATCTGCAATTTCTTTTTTTAAATTTTCTGCATAGGCAGGTTTAACATTAATAACTCCTATAACATCTCCTGATATTTCAACATCTTTTGCCAATTTTTTTATTTTTAAATTAGATAACCCATCTTTCTCAACCTCAGCGCTAAATCTGGCATCTTTCGTAATAAATGAAAAAACAACTGCTAATGGATTTTCTGTATTTTCTTTTGTAGATTTTTTTATATCAAAATCATCTGTTAGCTTGCATTTAACTGATTTTTCAAAACCAATTTTTACTTTAATTTTTGGCATGATTAATCTTAGCAAAAAAAAATTATATTAAAGTGAAAAATTGATCATTTTTTTTCACTATTTTAATAACTAATGTATATTATTATTAGTAATGATCGAAGTAGTTTTGGATACTGAAACAACAGGATTAATTTCAGGAAAAGATCGTATTGTTGAAATAGCTTGTATTGAATTAATTAATCATTTTCCAAGTAAAAAAGTATTTCACGAATACTTAAATCCCGAGGGAACCAAAGTAACAAAAGGTGCTTTTGAAACACATGGATATACTGACGAATTCTTATCTACCAAACCAAAATTTAAAGATGTTGCCAAAGATTTTTTAGATTTTATCAAAGATAAAAAATTAATAATTCATAACGCAGATTTTGATGTTGGAATGATTAATTTTGAACTTAAAAAACTAAATCTAGCTCCTATCGATAAATCACAAATTATTGATACCCTTAAACTTGCTAAAGAAAAATTAGGTGGAGGAACTTCTGTGAGCCTAGATGCATTGTGTAAAAAATTTAAAATAGATTATTCTTTAAGAGAAAAACATACTGCGCTACTTGATTGTAAACTGCTTGCGCAGGTTTATATTGAACTTATAGACAAAAGAGAATTGTTACTTGACCTAAACCAAACCTCAAAAAATAATATTACAAATAAACAAAATGTAACTCCGCCTGGAATTATAATACCTATTTCTAAAGAACAAAAAGAGGAATATATAAAATTTTTAAAAAAAAATGTTACTAATGCTTTTGCTTTAGAAAAAGAAAAAAATATTAATTAATATAAACTTTATTAAAATTATCTTATAATAAAATAAATTAATGTTAAAAAAAGACTCAAAAGGTAATCTTGCTGAAGTAAATCCTTTACGGACACGAAAAGACTCCATTTATCAAAAAGGTACCAATAATATTTTCAGAATTAGTAGGTCAAAGTTGAGTACTTTCATTGATTGTCAAAGATGTTTTTATTTAGATCGAGTTAAAGGTTTAAAAGAACCTTCAATGCCAGGTTGGTCGCTCAATTCTGCTGTGGATGAACTGTTAAAAAAAGAATTTGACGAATATAGAAAATTAAAAAAACCCCATCCTATAATGGTTGAAAATAATTTAAATTTTATACCTTTTGATCATGAACAAATGGATAAATGGAGAGACTCTTTAAAAGGTGGAATCTCATATATTGATAAGGACACAAATTTAGAAGTCTTTGGAGGAGTAGATGATATTTGGTTTGATAAAGATAAAAAAGAATTAGTTGTAGTTGACTATAAAGCGCAATCATCAAATACACCTGTTGAAGAGATAAGTTATTTAAGTAGTCCATTCCACCAAGGATATAAACTTCAAATGGATATTTATGTTTATATTTTAAGAGAAATGGGTTTTAAAACTTCTGATAGAGTTTTCTTTCTAGTTTGTAATGGTGAAAAATCTTATGATAAATTTGATAAAAAATTGAATTTTACTACTAAATTAATTCCTTACATTGCAGATATTTCAAATATAAAAAATACAATTAAGGAAATGAAAAGCGTTTTAGAGTCAAAGAATATACCTCCAATTAATAAAAGTTGTGAAAAGTGTATGTATTTGGAAGCTGGAAAAAAATTTATTTAAATTAAATTTTTCTTAGACTAATTAGAAATATTAAACTCTTCTATTTTTAAACCTAACCATAAGTCAAAAATTAGTTATCCTCTGGCATTCTAGATGAGTGGTGACAGGTAATTAACCACTTGTTTTTTATAAAACGATAAGTGAAAGTATATCGAGCTTTTACCACTGCCCCAGTTTTAGCAAACGTAAAGGTGTAAACACCTGCATCCATTGCAGTATCATAACCAACTTCAATTTTACGATAATTAATTTTTCCAGATGGTTTATTTATTAAAAAAAATTTAAAATAACTTCTTTTTTCAGCAACCGTTAGTCTTGGTTTATTTGCAAGAGTTGCAAGCAAAATAGAATTTTTTGCATAATTTTTAACAACTTGATCTGGATCTCCGCTTTTTAATGACTTATTCCATCTATCAAAAAGTGAGGCAATTTCTTTTTTAGAAGATCGTTTAAGACTTTTTGCCTTCATCGTCAGGTTTTGGATCTGCTGGCGTTTGATCGCTTGAAGATGGTTGCGACTGTGGTTCTATAATAGTTTTTGGTTCAGGTGGTTGATATTTAAATTTATCTGAATCTTGCTGTAAACTTTGTTTTAATTCATCGCTGGTGTAAATTTTTGTATCTGCAGTTTGATTCTTTTTCCTAAAATAAAAGTAAGCAGCTGTGGCTCCTAAGGTTAGAAAACCTAGAATGTAATAAAGAAGATTAGACTGTTTTGTTTTTTGTTCAGGCGAACTTAGTGTTGCGGCTGGTTCTTTTTTTACAGGTTCAGTTTTAGCTATTTCCTTCTTTGTAAGTTCTTTAGTAGGCTGTTGTTTTGCAGGATCTGCATTAACTTTTTTTGCAGCTTTTTTCTTCTTAGGTTTTGCCTTGGGTTTTACTGGCTGGGCAACCTCAATAGAAGACGAACTAG
>Ga0247833_1007499_pt1 | contig 11517 bp, 6 predicted proteins | sample LaCruzMarch2015__7_FD_187117 | JGI IMG/M metagenome (GOLD analysis project Ga0247833, IMG submission 187117) | Freshwater microbial communities from meromictic Lake La Cruz, Castile-La Mancha, Spain - LaCruzMarch2015_8m | ecosystem: Environmental > Aquatic > Freshwater > Lake | place: Spain...
GTTGAATCTTGCACTCTGATATCTCTCACATGTAGTTTCAGCGGCGTCAACTGCCATGACTCGTGTTCCAACGACTTTCCAATGGTTTTCATAGCCTCCATGTGCACGCATCGCAAATGTCTTGTGAACATTTTTGAGAGTTCAGTCTCAAGCGCACTGCATAATTCTGGGCTGTCTTCTCTGCCGTCGTTGCCAAGGAAATGTGTCGAATAGGAGGTAAATTGGAGCAGAACATCGTGGATTAATCGCAAGTATTGAGTGTCATCATCTCTGCTTAATCCTGATAGAACACCCATATCAACAAGTGAATTGCAAAGCGAGATCAGATTGATCAACGATGCTTCACATTTCTTCCAAATTGTACGGCGAAGTTTGTTTTCCTTCATACACTTATGTATTGCTACATACTGATCCACAGTTGAGCACACGTGATGCCTCCTGAAAATGAGATTTTCTGGAATAGAAACTGATAAGGATTCATGATTCAGCGTTTCATCCTCTTGCGACTGCTTCATTGTTTCGTCATATGAGATTGACGACGATTCATTATCCGATGAAAATTCGGAAACTGAACAGCTTAAATCAAATTCCATATCAGTTGATTCTGAGTGATCTGTCTTGATTTTATCAGTAAGAGACTCTAGCCACTGAAGAATAACATCATACAAATTCATCACTTCTACCAGTCTCGAAGCAAGATGAAAGAAAATGGAAGATATTTGCTTTCTTTGACACTGTGCCTGGCTGAGATATGATTTCAGCATCCTATGAGACAGTGACTCGAGGCCCGCCTCATCCTTAATTTGACTCACAAGATCATGCATTTGATTTAACTCGCACCGATTAACATCGTCTATTGCGTTCACAACTTCTTCATCTTCATATCGACAGTTAACAATCGTCAATGCGACTGCCTTACTTGCTTCAAATGAAAGTAATTTGAGGATGCATCCAGACCACGCAACCTCAACGTCGCTTATCTGAGATTGATCTGTGTAATTATCATTGTCTGTCTTCATTTTGAGGCAAGATAGCCACGCGTTGACAAGAGATTCGAATATGCAGTAGAATTCATCAAACGGCATGGGACTTGTTTCATCATAACAAAGCACCCGAGCAAAAAGGTCGGCGATTGAGTCCTCGATACGCACATGTAACAAGTCTGTAAGGCTATTTAGTCGAACTTTCATGGTAGCGAGACCTGTCAAGTGATTCAAAAGTTCCTCACTCAGTACCAGATCATTCAACCTCCTTGCATCGACAAGTAGTTTCTGATATCTGTCAGGATGTATTGGCCTCGAGTTGACAGCCTTCCACCATTGTCCTTCTTGATCACATATTAACGAGAGTTGATCGATATTATCGAGCAAATATCGCAATCGATCCTTGATATCGGCATAATCCACAACATGCAGAGCACCCAATATTACATTATGTGAACCCACTTGATATTCACTCTGTGTGCTGGGCAACGAGTATCCATTCTTAGCACAAAGTAGATACTCTCTACTAGATTTTGTATAAAGAAGAGCCGTGGACAATTCCATTTCAGTGGCAAATACTTTCTCTATTCCATCTTGGATGGCAGTTTCTTTTTGACTAACACGTGCCAACATGCAGCACATTATTTCATCTATCCCCAAGTCAAGTTCTGTTAGACGATTGGATATATATGTATCAAAATTGAGATAATCGACACTGCCATCAGATTCATCTTGATCGTCATCATTATTTAAGAAAGACTCATCCATGTTAAGTACATCAAACGGAAATGGCACATTCATAATTTCTTCCAGGACGATGGGATCAAAGTAGTCACAGTCTTGTTCCATCACCACCGTACTACTGCTACCACCAAAGTAACCCCCATGTATTGTATCTGATAACTTTCTCTCGAGTAGCTCATCCTCGACCTGAATTGTACTTGACTTATTCATTGAAGTTGTTGTTGCGTGATACTTTTGCATCCGTCGAGTGAATGACGATAGTGGATTGTCATTCATATTGGAAGAAGGTATTGGGACGGGTAGCGACTCTAACAATAAACTGGACATGAGTAACGATGGTTGTTGTAAATACGTTGTTGATATTAGATATTCATCGATATCATCCTCACCAACAGTAGACATAAGTATTGAACAATCACCAACGTTATTATCATTGAATGATGACTCATTACTATTACACGGATGATAATAATTATTATTGTTCAGATGTGATATCTCAACGAATGCGGTTTCAATTTCTGCCTCAATATTAGACACAAGATATGCAATAGATTCTGGTGGTTCGTAGTGACCGCCGGCAGAGGACGAACACTCGTCGTCATTGTCATCATGCTGAATTAAAATCGGCGATAAACAACATTTTGTTGCAATAACAATATTGTCGTCGTTTACATTCTTCATCTCTTGGTGGTGGATCGAAATTATGTCCGATGTTGTCGCAGTTGTATCGATGGTGATTTTTTGTTCATCATCATTATCAGCAGTCTCGGTCGTGTAGTCCAAGTGTGAATTAAAGTCAGCAAAAAATTCAATCTCCTCCTCCTCCTCCTCATCCTCTCCGTCGTTATTCACAACAGTCTTCTCCTCTTTTGGACTATTACTAAAGCTACTACTATTCGATTTACATTCAATTTCCATCATACTAATTGACCGATCGAGTATTGGATCATCAAATTTCCTTCTTCTTCCTCGACAGCATTGTTGCTTTTCTTGGTCGTCATCTTTTTGAAACTCCGCAATAACGATTCCATCTAATAGCCAATCATACTCATAAGATGATTTACTACTACCAACATCATTTTGTACAGCCGCCACTCGACTTGTACAATAGTGTCGATTAACGGCTCTACCATCATCATCATGATGAACATTATTAGTATAAGTATGCAGACCAGTCATGGAATCATCAATGGTCAAACAAATATCAAATTTCGTTACAAAGTTATCATCATCATCATCATAATGATCATCATCGTCGTCGTCAACGTCGTACGAGGAATCGGAGAATAATATCGATTTGCCATTGGCCTCATCGGCGGCTACATCTCGCCAACGAAATTCATCATTGCTACTATTATCGTTATTGTTGTTGTTGTTGTAACTTTCATCATCTCCTCCCTTCTGTCGTTGTTTGTTAGGGACGGCAGCAACGCAATCGTCATCATTGGCAACGTCCGACGACAATGACGATGCGACCCTCGACGGACTTCCAAATAATAGGAGTCGGGCGAACGACAACGGACGCATATTATTTGTCGCGGTCATGACGCGTCGGCGCGGATCATCATTCTGCCGCTGCCGCTGCTGCCGCTCTTCTTCGGGTTCTTCCCGGACCTTGGTTGAAAAATACCCCGTCGTCCTCGCTCGTCCTCATTCAAGACTGCACAACGGAATATATGAATATGTATTTATGTAAGTGTGGTTTGAGCAGTCGAGCAGCAGGAGAAGGCAGTCTCGGATTTTTGAGGCATACACTGATTGGCTCACGCAATCCAAGATTTGAGGAGACCACATCATTCAATGAAGAAGCGGAAGTGCATGTTGCCAGGCCAAGCACAAATGTTGGTAAAACCAAGCGAGGAACAGTTTTTAGCGGTGTGGGGCAATAGTTGAATTCTCAGACGACGATGAACCCATCGTCGTCCTCCTCCGCACGGGGGGAGGAGGCCACCGCATCGTCGTTCAAGGAGGGCGGATCGTCGTCGTCGTCATCTCAGCAATCGAGGATCAACACCGGCGGTGGCAGCGGACGACCCCGAACGCCACCGAGAACGAACACAACCAAGTCGGGACGGAATACCGCCCCTACCACGACGGGGCAGCGTCAACCGCGGCGGCAGCAAGATGACGAACATCTACCAACGGCAGAAGAACCGAAAGCAAACTCTACTACCACGACCAACAACAACAACAACTCTTCATTGCCAATGCCATTACATTTACTCCTCCAAACTGCATACTTCGGCATCGATGCCACCGCCCGACTCTCGAGGCCGACGTTGGACATATCCCTAAAGGTACTGGGTCCGATGTTGGCCGAATTGATATCGCATTACGTGCCATCGCGAATAACCTCGTGGCTATCGGTGTGCTCGACGTACGTGAAAAATATATGGAACCTGTTGCGTTCGACGGACGTCGGACGAACGTTACTCGTACGGGGCGCATACGTCGGCGAGGGCATGACGGACGTCGTCGGTTCCGACCTCGGACGACAGTGCGTCATCGACGGCACTATATTGCTGATCCGATTATCGGAATCGGCGCACACGCCCGAATTCAAACGCGCGTTGGACCAGGGCGCGCGACTGCTATGTCGCATCGTGGACGTACTCGCGTGCGGGAAGGCCAAGGCGTCCTATTACGAATTGGTCGAATTGGCCTGGGCCGCCATCGAGACCGGGAACGACGAGGCCATGATAACGAGTTTGGCGGAGGGATGCGCGCAGATTTGTCATGCATTGGAGAATGAACATTTAACGACGCGACGTTCGAATGGACGTGCCGCTCGCGGAGCGGCAAGGGGCGATGCTGCTGCTGCTGCTGCTGCCGCGAAGCTGTCGATGGAGACAATGTCAAAAAGACGTCGGGAACGTGATCGTCGACAATTGGGGACCTATCCCCCCGGACGTCATGTAGCAAGTGACTACGAGGCAGCAGGGAAAAAGAATGACGACTACCAAGATGCGTGGAATGATGGGTTTAATATCAAAGATGGCGATGATGATCGTTTTGGTGGTTGGGTTCCCTTACAAGAAGAAACATCACAGGAGGGATTGTATGCCGATATGGAGAATATACCCATTAATGAAGAGAAGGTAGATGAAGATGAGGACGAGAAGAATGGTCTACCAAAGATTGTATTGACAAACTCTTTCGAAATGAATCATCAACTCTTATCCCCAAAAGTCAAGGATGATAATAAATTACCACGTGTTGAGTCAGATATTACAACTGAGATGGAAGACTTACATTGCAGTGGCGTTGATAATAATGAACCAAATAGCGAAAGTGGATTACTACCTACCAAGGTTAAAGGTGGCGGTAAATCTATTCAATACGAACAAGGAGACGATGACCAGTATGCAAATAATGATAACGAAGTCAATCAGTCAAATGACGACAACGACAACGACAACAACAATGGTAATAATAATATGCCAACATTTGATGAATCAATACAGCAATTCTACCGTAGGATGAATGAGGTCCTTGTCGAAACAAGGAAGCAAAGCAAGTTACAATATAATTCATCTCGTGTGGATAAATTGTCAAAGGAAGATAAAGGGCTTGTCACAAAGGATAAGACTGTACAATCTAATACTGCACCTCTGGAATCATCATCTTCAACTGTTTTGACAGGCGGGAATTGTTATAATATCTACCTGTTATTAATTCTTGGAGTTGCCTCTATGTGTACACTATGGTTCACACTTGGATGTTATGGGTTCTATGTACTCGTCTTAGGTGGCGGTAGTAGTAGTAGACGACAGGTCTATCTTCCTCCGGCACCAGCACACCATGGAAAAAATCCAGAATTGGCATCAAACATTATCATTCAAATAGTAACACCCGAGACTATGGATGGGATTACGACAGGTAGCAAAAATTCCTGGTGGAGCACCACGACGGGTGGTAACAAAAACAACAATGGAGGAGTTGTATCAATTACTTTGGAGGATTGGAAGAAAGTACAGCATGGTGTTGCTAGCGCCATGGCTGGAGAACTGTGATAAACACACGTGTAGGAGTATAATTTTTTTTAATGTGTATAGGAGATTTTTGTCGTGTGTAATAATAACTATTATCTTGATTTATATTTCAATGTTGTTAGTAGAGGAGAAATTGCACATTCGGCACAATCCAAACTTAATAATGAAGCCTCCATGCCAAAAACTATAGCATCATCCACACTGGCACCTTGCAAAATTGCATGAAGAAAGGCTCCACATAATGTATCCCCGGCACCATTACTACTCTTAATATTATTGTTAATAGAATTTGGGACTGGAAAGTGGGTAAACTTTGGACCACCACCATTATTTGTTATTGAGGACGCCAACAACACTCCTGACTTACCAAGGGTTATTATAACATGGGCAAAATCAGAATTCATCCTTGAAATTAGTATTGAAGCTGCATCTCTCAAGTGTTGGTTATCATCATCATTATCATCATTTTCTAATTCATCATTAGTTGTTGTTGTTGTTGTTATTATTACTTCAGCCATGGCAAGTAATTCATCTTGATTTGGAAATATATAATTCAAACATTTAACAAATTCATCATTATTACTCTTACATAGCATCTTGGCTTTTGGGACACTCGTTGGATCAACGCATATTTGACACCCTGCCATTACCCCATTTGTCGCTATTGTTGTTAATTTGTCCAATGGTGCATTGGCATCCAAGACAAGTAGTTCCACGCCCCGTAAATCCTCCACGGTGGGGATGGGGATTGTCGACAGAACCTCCATGTCGGCAACGCCGCCGACTAAATCATTAGTTTCGTCCAATAGTGCTAGGTAATTAGCCGTATTACTATCAGGCGCAATGTGTACGCTCTCTAACGTAGTCAATACGCCACAATCATCGACTAATTGTGCAATCATATCACTCCCCACATCATGACACCCATCGCCAATGGCGGTATAAAATAATGGTAATGAACCAAGTCGACCCAAGACCTCGGTAATATTACGTCCCACGCCACCATATGATCGATGGATATTGCCAGGATTGGATGTGCCTGGTATGTATGAATTAGAGGTCGCAATCGTATCGATGACAGATCCGCCCACGCATACAACACGTGGTGGTGGCGTTGGAGGCAATTGTTGTTGTTGTTGCTGCCGCTGCTGCTGCTGCTGCATAATTATTCTTGACGTTGGCGTCAATGATGATGATGATGATGACGACGACGGAACAACCACTGTCGTGCTTCTCCCGGTGAAAGTATATTCCTTCTCCTTCCTTTGTGACGATAGTAAAGTACTAATACTATTGGCAATATCCGCACCTATCATGGCATTACGCTTTACTAATGAAATATTACTGCGTAAACTGTCCCCGCTCGTTTTCTCGGCAACTGTCCGCAGTACATACGGCGTGATATCTCGTCCGGTTATTCCGGCATCATCGGCCCGTGCGATGGATTCTTGGATCGCAATTTCGACATTGATGCCGGCAGGATCGTGATTGGGCACGGCGACCAGTATACCGTTCGACAGGCCCAGTTCTTTACCCACCACGTAGGCCGATGCTACATCATATGCCGTATCGAAGGTGGCCGGGGACGGCATCCCACCAATGGGCGAAAAGAAGGCAGGAAAGTCGGTGGATTGCCACGTTCCCACGGTCACGCCGTACGTTTCCAATACCTCGAGCGTTCGACGCACGTCTAATATACTCTTAATGCCCGCGGATACGACCACGACGGGCGTGCGGGATAATTCGACGAGGTCGGCGGATACATCGAGCGATGTTTCTCCGCCGCGATGGACGCCGCCGGTCCCGCCCGTGACGAATGTCGATATGCCCGCAAGATGCGCTATCCTCATCGTGGCCGCGACTGTCGTGGCACCCCATTGAACTTTTCCTGCTGCTGCTGCTGCTGCTGCTGCTGTTGTTGTTGTTGATGATGTTTTTGATGCTCGAGAATGAAATAACGACGACGACACGGATGATTGTTCCTCCTTCACGACTAATGGCAAATCGCGCGTGGAGCATTTCGCGGCTCGTCCCTCCGCGCCGGATAAACTCAAATCTTCCATTTCATGTACGTCTAACCCCACGCGACATATGCCATCTTTGATAGCGATCGTGGCGGGTACACCGCCCCTGGAACGTATGATGTCGGATACGTCGATTGCCAACTGTAAATTTTGAGGATGTGGCAATCCGTGTGCTATTATGGTGCTTTCGAGTGCCACGACTGGCCGACCGAGGTTTAGGGCGGCAGATACCTCTGGCAAGATTTGGATGAAGGACCGTCGTAGTAGTAGTAGCGGAGCAGTAACTCTAAGCATATTCTGTACGCAGAGCGGCCGGCGCGATCGTTCGTTATTCCAAGGGAATGACGACAGGGGGTAAATGGCGCGCCTGACCCGCGTTCGACCGAGACCTTCGCACCAAAAAATCAACTGCCAAACTCTCTCTAATCTTCTAGAATCTACGATAGCGCAGGAAACGGATGCGCGTCAGAAGGCAAAGCCCTTTACTCCTGCTAGCGGCATCATCATCATCACGACCTCCGCTCCTCCTGTTGCTACATCATCGTCATCATCATCATCGCAAGCGACGATATAATCACGACAATTGTTATCGTTCATGGTGTAGAAAATCATCGAAGCGGAATACTGACTCGTTTCTCCTGTATAATAATCCACCACGAGAACAATCAATTGAAGAAGATGTAACAACGGCAACGGGTAGTATTAGTGGTGATGATGATGATGATGATGTGCCGCTGGAAATGGAGAGCAGCAGTATCATTGCCATGGCCGTAAAAGAATCCAACAATGAGGATGACGACGACGCGAATAACCTCGATACGACGATGATCGAAGAAGACGGAATTACCACCAGCAGCAGCATCAGCAACAACAACATTCATGACAATACTCACACGAGCGCTAATAATAGTACCTCCAGTTACGCACTAGAAACAACATGGGGCATGGGCATACCACTCCAATCGATACTATTACTCAATCTAGTTGCCATTATTTGGGGAACCCAGCATGCCGTGATTAAAAGCGTGATCGATAATACTCCCACTAAATTATCATCATTATTCGTCGACGATGGTAGCAGCGGCAGTACTAGCAGTATTATAACGCAAGCGGCATCGACGTTGCCCATATTACAACCATTTATTACCACCACTACTACTACTGTTGCAACTGTCGTGGGGGAGAATATTAATGCCGCCGGTGGCATGTTGGAAAGCAGTATTACTATTGCAAGCAGTAGCAGTAGCAGCACGGCGGCATATTTTACATTGGCACGATTCGGTTTAGCGACGATACTATCGTCGCCGTACACGCCGGGCGTACGACAAATAACGGATAATGTACGGGAAAGAATGTTTGGCAGTAGTAGTACTAGTGATTTACGTAAAACACGATACATCCAACGGCAACAATCATCAATCGCATCAACGGCACAACAACAACAACAACAACAACCAGACTCTCTATCAACTACTACTGCGACTACTAAAAGCATTAGCAGTGATAGTAGTAGCAGCAGTAGTAGTAGTAGTAGTAGCAGTAGTAGTAGTAGCTCAATAACAACTGCATGGAGGTATGGATTCGAGCTGGGCATATACATGTTCTTGGGGTATGCATTCCAGGCCATTGGATTAGAAACCACCACGGCCTCGCGGTCGGGATTTTTGCTCTATTTGAACGTCAAGCTGGTACCGTTCTTCGCGCGCGTACTATACGGAAAGTCCATATCCGCGCGTAGTTGGTTATCGGCATTAGTTGCATTTATCGGAACTTCATTGTTGGCATTGGATAATAATGGCGGCGTTGGGAGTGGCAGAAGCAGTATATCGTCAACAGTAGCAACACATATTACCGTAGGCGATTTATGGAGTATTGCGGCCGCGGCAACATCGGCAATATTCATATTACGGATGGAAAGTGCATCCGGGGAGGTTGAAAAGTCGTCCGAATTGAATGCTGCTACATTATGGACCGTAACCTTGTTGTCGGTACTATGGACTATGTCTATATCAATAATACATGATAGTAATACTGATGGTAGTACCGCTGCTGCTGCTGCTGCTGCTGCGATGGTAATGGTGGACGATGATTCTGCTACTACAATTACCGCATTCTTCACAATATTCATTCAATCAATACAGCAAATATATCACGAAACAGTATTCACAATTACCCAACACTTCATTCCATTACTGTACCTCTCTGGAATCACCACGGCATTGGCCAATTATATACAATCAAAGGCACAACAAAATATATCAGCCGAACGTGCATCTATTATCTATGCCTTGGATCCGGTGTATGGTGCGATATTTGCAAACTTACTATTGGGCGAAACATTAGGCAAGGTAGGGCTTGTTGGTGTATTACTAATTGTGTTGGCGGCTGTAACAAATGCCATGGTAGATTTGGGGAAACAATAATGCTGCTGCGGCTTGTGGTGATCATGGTGATGTGTGTGATTATAAAAATGATAAAGGTAAATAGTTAGTTGTGTTGAAAAAAAAAACAAAGTACGAAGGATTGATTTTTTTCCACCCCTCTCTCTAGAGTATATTGCCAACAACTTCTTGCGCCCCTGCAAGCCACAGTAAATTCCATGGTCATCCACACTCCCACGACTCAACTCATGCTTCACTAGAATTACAGTTCGTTTGACAAATAATGCGTTGGTTTTTTCCCTCATGAATCATCAAGGAACTACTCTGAAGTCATATAGAGTTAGTGCTGAAACAAATATAGCATCTTTCACTCATAAATAATGGTACAGTATGTAATAAATAGTTAAGGTTTTGACACATCTTTCTTCTTCGAACTACCCCCCCCCCAGATCCCCTTCACCGTTTAATGTATGCTTGAATAAGTATTAGCTCTCTGCAGATGTGGGAATAAATATACCCTTTGTTTGCAGCTCCAGTACTTTTGACCAATTCAAACGTTTCTTGTTACACGGCCGCTAGTATACTAGAACGCTTATCATCATACTCTTGTGCCGATTGCAAATGTTTCATTTCCTCAAGTTTTTGCAGTCTTGTCTCTGGCGTCATGGATGTAGCCTGCACTACATTCATTTCTTGATCGCTACTGAATACCACCTCGATGAAAATTTTACGATCGTGCGTATCCGTCTGTGATGCGGGGCTATGGCCAGTTCTTTCAATAATATTCCTAAAATGATAGCTCACGTTCCTATTCCGTGCTGAGGCATCAACACAGATATCATTTATACCCTTGTATACCTTCTGTGATTCTTTTGAAATATAGCAACTTACACCAATCATCCCCACTGTAAGTGCAAGTGGGATTATCATGAGTAGAAGAATGTTTTTAATATCCGACGAGACGGAGACGCCGATGCCGCCATCATCAGCGAATGAATCATCATTCCAAACCGATAATGTGATCCTGACCGTTACAACTGCCATAAATGCCGCAAAACCAACGAAGACTAGACCACTGCAGATTTGAAATATTCGCTGTAGTTTGTTTAATGGTTCCAACCTTTTATTCACCAGATCACAGAAGGACTTCCATTCAAGGTCATGTACACCACCCAATGATCGTAAATCGGCAGGCATGGTAGGATCAACATGGTAGGATTTTGCACAGGAATAACCGCTTTGGATGTTGATAACGATTTTCCCTTGTGCGCGCTGGAACGACATGTTGTTAATGAAAACAGCTTCGCTCGGGCTTTTGGAGGTGATGGTGGTACGTGTGAATGCCGGGGGGGATGCCCCCCCGGACCCCCCCTCTGTTGGTGACGTCAGTCAG
>Ga0247833_1007510_pt1 | contig 11500 bp, 6 predicted proteins | sample LaCruzMarch2015__7_FD_187117 | JGI IMG/M metagenome (GOLD analysis project Ga0247833, IMG submission 187117) | Freshwater microbial communities from meromictic Lake La Cruz, Castile-La Mancha, Spain - LaCruzMarch2015_8m | ecosystem: Environmental > Aquatic > Freshwater > Lake | place: Spain...
GACCACCGTCATGGCCTGGCCGCATCGCGTGGAAACCAACGCCGAGTTGCCCTCTTGGTTCCGGTGCATGGCGAACCTGCCACGGCAAGCTAGGACACGGCTCACCCAGTCGGCGAAAATGTTGCGCATAAGGTGTTGAAACGTTCCTGACTGGACTAACGGTGGAAGGTATGAGCCGTTCGGACATTCCTTCGATCATCAATGACGTTTTCGCCGGGGCCGTAATTGATGATGCCTGGTGGGAAGTATTGAAGCCGGAGGCCCAGCACGGTGCGCCGAGAGTCTGCCTTGCGGCAGCGTGCGTCACTGCCGCCACCGATACTGCCTCCCAGGAGGATTGGCGCTGGGCTTGGGAAGTGCTCCAGCGCGAATGGTCTGGTGAAGAGAGAGTGTTCGCCATTTATTCGCAGGGCCTCGCTCTCTACTGGGGAAGAGGTGTGCCGGAGAACCGAGAACAAGGTCTCCTCCGTGTCGAGGAGGCGGCAAAGTTAGGATTCGCGGCAGCCCAGGCATGGTTGGGCGAGATTTTTATTTCATGTATCAATCGTGTAGATGCCGACCACTTAAAGGCTGGATATTGGCTCGATAAGGCATTGATCAATCCTTGCATGCATTCTACCCGAAAGGTTGGTGTGTTGATCAATAAGGCAACTATTGCGCTCCAAATCGAAAACTGGAACGAAGCTGCGGATTGGTGCTCAAGAATCATTGATCCCTCTTCTGGTGCCACCGCACATGAAAGAGCTGCGGCTTTGAAAGCTAGAGGAGTCATACATGGAAAATTAGGACGCCTGAAGCAAGAATTAGCTGATTATGATTCTGCGATTGCAATGGACGGATGCCCTCTAGAGGAAAAAGCTGAGTGTCTATGCATTCGAGGGATTACCCATCGTGATCAGGGGAACCTTGAGGCCGCAGTGCAAGACTTTTCGCTGGTGATTGAAATGGCAGGTGCGTCGTCGGCACTGAGAGCAAAGGCATCCTATAATAAAGCGCTTATCCATATGGGCCGGGGTGATTTTGTGTCTGCCTTAGCTGATTTTTCATTTATCATTGCATTGCCGAATTCACCACCGGAGTTCTTTGCCAACGCCGCCTACAACCGGGGGCTAATTTATCAAAATCAAGATCAGAGTGATGCCGCGCTGCGCGATTATACCACCGTCATCGAGATGGAGAAGCCACAAGAAGACGAGCGTGCAATGGCTTTAGTGAATCGCGGTAATCTCTACCGCGACAATGGTTTTGGCAAAGAAGCCCAAGCGGACTTTACATCCGTCATCGAAATGGCCAATGCTCCCGCTGATCCGAAGGCTAGGGCACTGTTCAACCGAGGAAATGGTTACAGACTTGAAGAGCAGCTTGATGAGGCTGTCGGAGACTACACCGCCGTGCTTCAGATTGCTGATGCCCCCCCCGAACCGAAGGTGTGGTCTTTCTGGGGGCGTGGGGACGTTCGACGAAAGCTGGGGAGGATGAGCGAAGCGGTGCGTGACTTTAGTGCCGCTATCGAGATGAGGGACGCACCAGCCGGACTGATTGCTCGGTGTCTGGTCGAACGGGGAAACCACTTTGCCCGAATCAACAAACATAGGAAAGCACGTGCTGACTGGATTGCCTGTATGGGGCTGCCCTGTGCCGCCAAGGACAAGGCTGAAGCCATCTCCCACCTCAGACAATGCGGAATCATCCCGAAACAGACGACCACACTCGCTCCAGTGAACCGGGCTCTCGTCGAAGGACTCACTGGAAACCCCTTTGCAGCCATCCGACTGCTGGACGAGATCATTACCGGGAGTGATGAGTCTGCTCCTGACTCCCTCCAAGCTCGAGAACACCGAGGATATCTTTGGCACCTGCTGGGAAATGACGCTGCCGCCAATGAGGACGGGAAATATCTTTTAGCGTCACCGGCTGCCACCGCCGACCAGAAGGAAGCGGCGAAGGGTTGGCTATCCCACGACTCCTGCTACCGAGATCGACTAAAGCGAGTAGTCGAAGCCGTTGGTGCGGATATGGATGGCCTGCGTGAGGGCGTTCGAGCCATCGGGCCGATCTACAATCAATACACTGCGGGTGGTTTGGTCATTCCTGGCTCCCGTTCGCCAGCACGGGGACTGCCAAGTCCAGCATTTGCCTCCTGCGATGGCGTGTGGGTGGACCCGGACGGCACTCTAAAGATCGTCGGTGCTCCAGCAAGGTCGAGCCAGGATGCCTTCGTCTGGGATGAAGATGTGGAGGTCGCCCTCATTCTTGCCTTTCTGGAAGTTCCAGCCATGCAAAGACAGCCGAGTTTCAGTCTGGAAGCACCACCTGACCACCCTGAATTAAAGAAAACCGAGCTGATCAACTATTGCGAATTCACTCCGAAGTGGCTGGGGTCCACGGGCTTCGGGCAGACGCTGTTCTATTGTGATTACATCTTTAAACTGAACAGCGGCTTGCTTCCCCCCTCTCGTGACGATCCTACTTTGTTTGCACCCGAAGGTTGTCTTCATCCCCTGGCCCGGCTCCCAGATTGGGTGATGGAATTGCGCTGGGACCATAATGATCCAGGCATCGCCGAAAACTGGGGAAGGTGGTGCTGGAAACTTCGTGGTCTGAAACTCAAGCGGCGACCAGTGCGGAAAAGCTTTTGGAGCCGCAGCAATGGGGAGATGTTCCAAATCCAGGGCGCTGAAATGTATGTGGACACCTCCCTGATACGAGGAAATGGAACCGATCAAGAGGACCGGTCGATCTTGCCGAATGATCTGCGAACCTTTGTCGCCAAGCAGGGCAGAGTAATAACCGATCGGTATGATGACCTGTGCGAACTTTTTCCGGCCTTCAGCCGTCTGCGTGAACTGCTAAAACTCTACGCGGCATTGGACGAGATGCGACGAGCCGGAGTGCGCCTCTCGCCGAGCCAGGAAAAGCAGTTGCGCCAGTCACACGAACGTTATCTTCCAAGGCCCATGAAATCTCTGTTCGTTCCTCGTATTCCTCGTGCTTGCGGCTGCTGTTACGGCGGGATCTCCTGCGGATGTGACGATAGTCAAGTGAGCACGGGCGGCTCCTTTGCTGTGCCGGATGACAGGCACGTTTCCTCCGGCTCCAGCAATGGCTACGCGCAGATTCAACGTGAAGTCTCGGTTTCCGACGTTGGACGTGAAGTGGTCACTCATCAGATGGTCATCGAACCCAATGCTCCCTATGCCCGCGCAGAGGACAATACGGAGGGACAGCGGGCCGATGCGCGAGCCCGAGCGGAGTTTCGTGCGAGTCACGATCTCAGTGATCAGGAGAGCCGTTATTCAGCCTTTCATGTTTTCGCCTCTGCTTTCGGTGTGGACCCTGCGGACAAAGACAACCTCGTGGCAGGCGGTTCCGCTCTGAACACCGCCTTCTACAAGACCATGGAAAAGGATGTGAAGGATTATGTGGAGCGGACGGGCTGCGCTCTTCATGCCACCGCCGAGGTGACCATGGATGATCAGCGGGGCTTCTTTCGCAAAGTGGAACTCACCTTCACTGATGCGGAAGGGAACACTCCGCCAGAACTGGCGAAGTATGTTGCTGGCTCAAATTTGGTGATCGCCAATTTCCCCGATCACTCCACCAAGGAAAGTCGGGCGTTTTTGAAGTCCAATCGCGGTAAATGAGAGTTCGGGCAGAGAAATTGAGTCGGGTGTTTGAGGCAAAACGCAGGGAGTGGCATTTGATCGAATTCGCAGGGCTATTGGCGGAATTCGCTCATGACTTCGTTGCCACGACGTGCGTGCATCACTCCGCTGCCGGGTTTGCTTGCTGGCAGCACTGACCCTGACCGGATTCATGAAACTCCTCTCCCTTTTCCTCTGCTGTAGCATCGCTTCCGCTGCAGACTTCGATGCCGCACTCTCGCTGGCGCAACGCACCGAAAATAAAGTCTTCCGCGACCGAGTGAAGCCGAACTGGCTGCCGTATGGCAAAACGTTCTGGTATCGAGTGCAGACAGGGCCGGGCACGCATGAGTTCGTTTTGATCAACGCCACTAGTGGAGGCCGAAAAGCAGCACCTTCGCTCAAGGCACTCGGTTTGCCGGAGAAAGAGGCTGTGAAGACCTCCGCGATGAAAGTCGAGCTGCGCACAACCACTCGCACCGTCGAGTCCTCGGGCCTGAAGTTCATCAACCAGCTCAGTGAGGACGTGGAGCTTTACTGGATCAATCAGGAGGGCGAGCACCAGCGCTACGGCGGCGTCCGGGCGGGCTTGGAGCGCGAGCAACACACCTTCGAAGGTCACGTGTGGCTCATCACCAGCCGCACCGGCGAGCACCTCGCCGTCGGCGAACTCGACACGAACGTCGATCCCGCCAGCACGATGCAAGTCGTCGCCGCGTTGCAAAAGGTGGGCAAGACCTTCGACTTCATGCCCATCGCCAGCACCGGCCACGGCGCAGCGGAGACACCGTATGGCTCGAAGTTGATCACGGACTTCCTCGTGCGGTATTTGAAGCCGTGAAGACTACTTCACCAGAATCGGAAAGTTGCCCGTGGCGGCACGTTTGTGGTTGTCGGTAACGAGGAGATGCACGCGATAGGCTCCGGGCTTCTCAGGAGCGAGGAAGGTGGCGGACGAGCCATCCGCTTTGAGGAGACATTGCGGCAGCGGCTTGGTTTTGCGCTCGCGGCTTTTGTCGTCCCGACCTGAGGACTCCGGGGTGACGGACCATTGATAGGTCAACGGATCGCCATCGGCATCCGTGGCTTCGGCTTGAGCGGTGAACTCGCTTTTGGCGGCGATCTCTTTTCTGGCAGCGGTGCTGGTGAGGCTTTTCAAATCGGGGGCGTTATCCGTTGGGGGCTGGCCTTTCCAGAGTTCGTGAAGCAGGTCCATGACGGCGGTGGATTCACCGCTTTCGGTGAAGATGCCGAACCAGGTGGAGGTGGCTTCTTGCTTCTGGCCCCAAAGGAAGACGTAGCCGCCCCAGCAGTCGCCGGCGGGCATGATGGCGGCTTCGTAGCCTTTGCGGATGTCGCGCGCCTTATTGCCGCTGGTTGGCTCGATGGGTGCGTCCCACGCGGTGCGGGGGCTTTCCCAAAAGCCGCGTGCTCCGTATTCGGTGACGACCCAGGGCCGTGTCCAACCGGCCTTTGCGAGGTAGTCGCGCAGGCCATGGAGCGCGCCATAGGTATTGATACCGACGAAGTCGAGGCTCGGCGTGTGAGCTTGGATGCCGGCGACCTTTGCGGGCTGCAATCCGGCGACGGCGGTGAAGGTGGGATGCGCGGGGTCGAGTTCCTTCACGGCCTTCGCCAGCACTTCAAGCTGTTTCCAGTAGGCCGCGTTGTTGCCGTCGCCCTCGGCTTCATTGCCGATGCCCCAGAAGATCAGCGCGGGGTGATCACGAAACTCCGTTACCTCTTTCCTCACGCGTGCGGTCTGTCGGGCGCAGTGCTCGGCATTGGCATACGAGAACCAATTGCACTCCGGCTCCAACCAGATGCCCGCGCAAACCGTCAGCCCGCGCTGCTGGGCCGCGTCAAGGATCGGCCCCAGGCCATTCGTGGTCCAAGTGCGGATGCTGTTACCGCCTGTGGCCACGAGTTCATCGAGATGCTTGTCGCCCGCCGCGCCTTTGACAAAGTAAGGCTCGCCGCCTCGTGTGATGCCGACTCCTGGCACGATCTTCACCGGCACAGCTTCCGCAGCGGCGTGAGTGGTCGCGATGGAAAAAATGAGCAGCGAGGTGAGGATCGGGCGGATCATGAGCGACTCATCGTGTGTAGTTTTGACCGGCGCAAGACGACACGATCATGGTGCCAGCCGCCGATGCTCCGTCGGCGACATGCCCGTCACTGCCCGAAACGCCCGCGTGAAAGCGCTGTGATCCGAGAATCCGCAGTCGAGCGCGATTTGGGCAATGCTGGCATCGGTTTCACGCAGCAGTCGGCAGCCGACGGTGATACGCGTCTTGGTGATCAATTGCATGGGGCTGATACCGTGGATGCGTTTGATAACTCGCGCAAAGCGTGCCGCCGTCATGCCTGCCTTTCGTGCCAGCGATGATGGGCTCACCGGATCGACATAAGCCGATTCCAAATAGCGCAGCACCCGCGCGATTCCGGGCGAGACGTCCTCACGACTCACGGGTGCCGCCAGGTCTTTGGAGATGCCGATGAGGCCTGTCACCTGGCCGCGCACATCGCGGATGGGCAGCTTGCTCGTGAGGCCCCACACAGGCACAATCGGCCTGGAAACGTGGAAACGGGGTCATTGCGCCAAGATAAACACAGATAAGGAGGAAATCAGACAAACAGTAAATGAGAGTTAGAACATGGAAACCTTGTATCGCAACCCAGCGGGTAAGAACCCCGCGCGGTAGAGCTTGGAGCCAGGCAGCCGGAAGCGAGTCATGCGTCGTCAGTCGCGAGGCTGGCACGAGCCGAGCGTAGCAAGACAGCCAGCCACAGGCTGCCCGAAGGGCGAGCGCCGCGAGGCAACCGTTGACAGCGAGCACTAAAGCCGTGGGATTGAGCCTCGAAAATTTCACCTTGTGGACTGTCTTCGCCGTTGACCCAGCGGGGACCCGTGCGCGCATCGCGTCAATAGGCCAGCGATGGGCGAGCCACCGGGGTCCGAGACCAGGGCAGAGGTGCATGACAGGGGTTGACTGTGAACTTGGGAGAGCTCTCACGAGAGCCTCTGCTGCCAACAAAGCCGGAGGTGGACGACACCGGCGAAACAACGTCCTGGCATGAGCGAGGGAGAATCACCCACGAGCATGAGCGAAGCCAAAGGTGCAGCAGCAGTAAGCCGGAGCGAGCCTTCAAAGCAAGCCGAGGCGAGGGGCGGGAGCAGTCGCAGTGTGCGCGTAGTAGCGCTTGAAGAGTGGCGAACCGATACCAAAGGGAGCCAGTCAGTAGCCAGCCGAGTGAAGCGAGACAGCCAGCGAAGCTAAATCAAAAAATGCTGGCAACGAGCACACCTGGAAAAAGGAGGAACCGTTGATGGGAAACACAGTCGCGACACCAAGAGCGGCAGACGTGTCAACCAAGCAGCAACGGATAGCAAAACTTGCCGAGCAAATGAGCGGCAAGGCGCTCACATCGTTGAGCCACCACATCGACAAACGCCAAGATCGAGCATGACAAGTTCCATGTGTCCAAGCACCTCAACGAGGCCGTGGACAAGGTGCGCAAGGCGGAGCACCGCAAGCTCATGGCCGAAGGTGATGACACTCTCAAAGGCAGCAAATATGAGTGGATGCGCAACCATCCCGACATGCGCAAAGCCGAGTCAGCGAGCTTCCGAGCCGGGCCTGGCAGCTCAAGGAGACATTCAGTGGCTTCTGGGACTACAGCTATGTCGGAGCCGCCGAGAAGTTCTTCAAGGAGTGGTATGGCAAAGCCATCCGCAGCCAGTTAGAGCCGGTCAAAGCCGTGGCGCGGATGCTCAAAACCCATCTGCCTGAGCTTCTCAACTACCTGTCACACCGGATCACCAACGCGATGAGCGAAGGCTTCAACTCGCTGATCCAAAACATCAAAGCCAATGCAAGGGGGCTGCCCAACTTCGCTAACTTTCGCATCCGCATCCTGTTCCACTGCGCCAAGCTCGACATGACGCCAGCATGATCAAAAACCCAGCTTTTTCCCAAAGAGCCAAAAATACTTTGTAACCACAGGTCACCAATAGCGAAGAAACCTGTGCTTATGAAATCAATTTCACTCCCCATCAAACGTTGCAGCCTCTCGGCGGTGATCTTATTGATCAGTTCTGCAATACTGCCTGCGCAGGTGACGACCAGCGGATTTCTGAATCTGCCACGCACCGAAGCACCCGGCACGTTGCTTAGTCATCCGATCACGAATGAGTCAGAGCCGATTGGGCGGACGACTTCGATCAATTACCTCAATGGCTGGATCATCGTGGGTGCGGAGGAGCCCGGATCGCGGCCGGGGTCGGACTGGCAGATGCGGGTGTATGACATCAGCGATCCGACGAACCTGGTGCGGCGGTTTCCGTCGGACTTTGGGCTGAGCTATCAAGACAATCGCTGGATTCAGGGCAATTTCGGCTGGAATGCGCATGGTTCGGCGCAATACGGCAATCTGCTGCTGCCGGACCCGATCCGTGTGAATGGCTTTGGCGGGCTGGTGGAACGCGGGGGCACGAATGGCATCCCGGGGTTCGTGAATCTGCCGCTGATCTACAACCGCAGCAATCAGGCCGGGCCGTGGAATGCCACGCTGCTGTGGTATAACACGGATGACACGGACATCGTGGTGACGAAGCAGTCGTTGAACGCGAACAACATCGTCACGAGCCGCGTGCTGGCCACCTTCGATCATGTGGGGCCGTTTGGCGGCGGGGACTGGCATCCGATGTTCTTTGGCGATCTGCTGATCTTTGCCCGCAGCGGCGGCGCAGCCCGCGATGGCGTGGTGGTGTATCGGTTGAGCTATCACAACTTCGACGATGCCAATCCGGCGAATGACAGCGTGACGCCGCACTTTGTCGGATCGCTCAGCGGCGGCTTCGAGGGCTACTGGCCGAATCTTTTCAGCGATGGCACGGGCCTTTTCGTGATCGGCTCGACGACGAACATCCTCATCGGCGCGGACATCACGCAGGCGGCGCATCCATCAGGCACCGGCAACATTCAAACGGTGGCAAGCCTGACGGTGCCGGCCTTCACGAATGCGTCGTATCCCGTGTATCAGGACAACTTCGGCTTCATCCACAATCGCAAGTTCGACATGACGCGCTTCCTGGCGGGCGATGCGAATCCGATCGTGCTCACGCTGAACGAGCTGAATCCGCCGCGACCCGCCGGAGCGCCCGCTTTGCCACAAGGGGCCATCGCGGCGGTGAACACGTCGCAGATGTCGCTTCCGCTGGGCAATCTTTGGCTCACAGGGGGTTATCCGATCCCTGGGACGAATCAGGGCCTCGGCGTGTGGGTGCATCAGCAGGCACCGGACACGAATGCGCCGCGTGTGAGCTATCACATCCCGCAGGCGGGCCGCACAAACTACCCGCGCCATGCGCCGCTGAGCTTCCTGGTGCATGAGCATCCGCGCAACGGCGGACCGCGAAATGGGATCGACTTCACGGTGCGGGCGGTCGGTGCGGGCGAGACGCTGGGGGCTTTTGTGCCGGGTTTCCTCCTCCACGATTTCTCGGGCAACATGACCTTCACACCGGATGCGCCGCTGGCGGCGGACACGACTTACCAAGTCGATTTTTTGAGCAATCCGGCGCTGGAGATCGGCTTTCGCGATGCGGCGGGCAATTACATCGAGCCTTACAGCTTCCGCTTCTCGACCGGTGGTGGTTTAGATGCGACCACACCGCCAGTTTTCGCGAGTTTGACGGCCAGCAACTATCAACCGGCTCCGAATCAGCAGATCACCGTCACCGCTGCGGCGACGGGCACGGGCTCGCTGGACTTCCGCTTCAACTTCGATGGCAACTGGGGCGCGTGGAGCACGAACACGAGCGCCAATTTCACCTACACGACCGCAAGCCGTCCGCGTGTGCTCGTTCAGGTGCGGGATGCGGCGGGGAACATCGTGACGGACTCGCTGCGGCTGCTCGTGATCACGCCGCCTGCTGGGCCGCGTCCGACCCAAAGCATCACGCTGGCCATCGGCGATGACTCGGGCACGCGGCGTGTGTGGAGCGTGAATCCCGATGCGAACACCGTCACCGTGGTGAATGCCGTCACCGGCGCGAAAGAAGGCGAATACGCCGTGGGTGTGAATCCGCGCAGCATCGCGCGGGATGTGAATGGTCGCTACTGGGTCACCTGTCATGGCAGCGATGAAATCCGCGTGCTGAATGCCGATGGCAGCACGCACGCGACGATCTCGCTCGCGTATGGTTCCGCGCCGTTTGGCGTCGCGCCTTCGCCGGATGGCACGCTGCTGTATGTCACGCTTTACGGCTCGGGCAGGCTGCATCGTTACTCGGCGGCGGCACCGGGGAATGCGCCGCTTAGCGTGAGCGGATTGACCACGCCGCGAGCCATCGCGATCAGCTCAAATGGCGCACGCGTTTTGGTCACGCGCTTCATCTCGCCGGAGTTGCAGGCGGAGATTGGCGAGTTCACGGCCACGCTCGGCTTCACGCGGACGTTCACGCTGACATCATCGAACAACACAGATGGCGGTGATCGTGCCGCCGGAGTGCCGAACTACCTCGCGGGCATCGCCATCTCGCCGGATGGCACGCGAGCGGCCATCGTGAGCAAGCAGGACAACATCCAGCGCGGCACGTTCTTCGGCGTGGGCAATCTGACGCACGAGACGACGGTGCGCTCGGTCATCTCCTTCCTCGATCTGACGAACAACGCCGAGATCCCGCACTCACGCCGCGACTTTGACAACAGTGACAGCCCCAGTGCGGTAACCTACACGCCGCTGGGCGATACCCTCCTCGTCACGCATCAGGGCAACAACCGCGTCGTCGGCATTGATGCCTTCAATCTCGCGCCGCTGGCCCAGCAGATCGTCACCGGCTCCACGTTCACTTCGCCAGCGGTCATCACGCTCGAGGTCGGCACCGGATTGGCTCCGCAGGGCGTTTTGATCGATGGCGTGACGAACCGCCTCTTCACGCAGGACTTCATGGGCCGCAGCATCACGGTGCGCAATGCCACGCCGCTGCTGACGCAGAATCAAACGTCGCTGCCACTGATCGCCACGACGAATGCGGTGGCGACGGAACTGCTCACCGCGCCGGTTTTGCTCGGCAAACAAATCTTCTACAACGCCGCTGATCCACGCATGAGCGCGGACAGCTACATCAGTTGTGCGAGCTGCCACATCGACGGCGGGCACGATGGCCGCGTGTGGGACTTCACCGGACGTGGCGAAGGTCTGCGCCGCACCACCGATCTGCGTGGCCGCAGCGGCCTGGGGCACGGTGCGGTGCATTGGAGCGGGAACTTCGATGAAATCCAAGACTTCGAGCATGACATTCGTGGTCCCTTCGGCGGCACGGGCTTCTTGAATCTCTCGCCGCAGCAGTTCGCCACGCAGCATCCGAATCCGTCGAGTGGCAAAACGGGCCTCAGCAGCGAGCTGGATGCCCTCGCAGCCTATGTTTCATCGCTCACGCCGGTTCACACGCCGCGCAGTCCTTTGCGAAACACGGACGGCACTTTCACAGCGGCGGCGGTGCGTGGTCAGGCCGTGTTTGCGGCGCAAAACTGCGCCTCATGCCACAGCGGCACGAGCTTCACGAACAACGCGCTCGTCGATGTCGGCACGCAGTCGCTCATCAGCGGTTCGCGGCTCGGGGCCACGCTGCCGGGCATCGACACGCCGACGCTGCATGGCCTTCATGCCACGCGTGTGTATTTGCATCATGGTCAGGCGGAGACGCTGGGCGATGTCTTCACCTACGCGGGCGGCACGCTGAGGCTCGGCAGCAGCGGGGAATACATCGGCGCGGCGGGCACTTATGCGGACATTCCTGCGCAGGGCGGCGGTGGCGAGCTGCGAGGTGCCTTTGGCGGCACCACGGC
>Ga0247833_1007515_pt1 | contig 11486 bp, 8 predicted proteins | sample LaCruzMarch2015__7_FD_187117 | JGI IMG/M metagenome (GOLD analysis project Ga0247833, IMG submission 187117) | Freshwater microbial communities from meromictic Lake La Cruz, Castile-La Mancha, Spain - LaCruzMarch2015_8m | ecosystem: Environmental > Aquatic > Freshwater > Lake | place: Spain...
GTCGAATATAAATCCAACAACGCCTTGCCCCCCCCCGCCCACCCCCTTTTTGTCAAAATGAAACAATAATTCCACATGATACATCGCATACTATTGGAAAGTAAACGTACCAATCCTGTCGATGTTTTACCTCGACCAATCCCAGGAATAAGTGGTGCATTATTATCATACTCTTCGGGGGTCGATGGCTGAGCTGAGAAGGAACGACGTGCCAACCGAGCCATACCAGCAACTTTATTTGACGGTGCTGCTCGTCGTGAACTTGTTACCACCACCATTGTGGTGGTGCGATGGACCTGACGACGTATAAGATTTACGACGGACATGGGTTAATATAATATTGTCAAAGTTGGAGGGAGAGATCTTTTGCGATTTGGGATTTGGTTACGCTCAAGATAAGCTCAAACGTTCCAAATCCTGTTCTCTGTTGTCTCTTCGAACCTGACACGGATACGACCTGATGTTCACAGCCGCGACCAAACTTGGTAGTAGATATGCCATCCCAGCCACCGCCACTGGTGGACTATTGGTGCTAGCACTCTCCCCCACTGTTGTGGATGCCAAGGTTGAGGTGACAAAGCCTATTGATGTTGCGCCAATCAAGAAAGCCAGTAAGTACTCTGCTGTTGACACCATTTATTTTCTTTCTCCGGCAACAATTATTTATTAACAGTATTATTTCATTATTTATAGTCGCCGATCTCATTGAAAAGGATGCCGAGAAACGTGGAGATGGCACAAGTCTAACAGGGACATTTGTCCGACTGGCGTGGCATGCCTCGGGCACGTACTGCAAGGATACTAAAACAGGTGGGTCGAATGGTGGGCTAATGCGTTTCGATCCAGAGGCATCCTGGGGTGCCAATGCTGGACTCGGACATCCACGCACTGTCCTTGAAGGGATTAAAAGTCGCTTTCCAGGAATTACATATGCTGATTTGTATACATTGGCAGGTGTTGTGGCGATTGAAGAGGCAGGCGGACCAATGATCCCATTTCAACTTGGTCGTACCGATGCAGTCAGTGGTGAGTCATCACCTAAGGTATGTGGTCTACCCGATGCAGACAAAGGTTCACGTAAGGCCACGGCATCCCATATTCGAGGAGCTTGAAAAGAAATTGACTGATCAAGCTGGCGAGGGAATGGAAAATGTGAAGGCGAGCAATAAGGCCTTGCGCGCTAAGAAGCGTGCTGCGAAACGAGTTGCACGGAAGAAAGAATGGGAAGAGTCTGATGATGAAAAAGAGTCAGAGCTAGAAGATGAAGATGGTCCTGATGATCAGGTGAATCTATCTCAAAACGAAGCGGCTGTCTCACAAGTAAAGCCAAAGGCTGCTAGGGGTAAGAAGGTTGCAAAATCAATAAAATCTGCTCCAAAACGTGTTGCACGGAAAAAGAAACGTGAAGCATCGTCCGATGATGAGTCTGAAGGAGTCTCTATTATAAAGACTATGACAAATTAACCGGTTCCATCGAATATTCGGTTGTTTATCAAGTTTGCGGATTTGTCATGATATGTTGCTGTGATTGTCTCTGTGAGTTGCCTAGTGTCTGCCCTTGTAACATGATTCACATTTCCCAGCTTTCCATGCCTTGTTATCGCAGCCTGGTTCGCTACACAAAACAAACATTTCTCTTTTCCTATCTGCACGATGCTTTTTTCCTGCTTCTGTTTTGTAACACATCTTACAATATTCTTTGGTTTTGAATGCGTATTCATCGTCAGTCCTCCCACACAAGGGCATGATGCACCGCTTCACCTTGTTTTCAATCTCTTCACTCTTTCGCTTCTTGGCCTCTTTCCCTGTGCATTGTTGACATAATGGATTTGTCTGTGTACTCTGAAGGCGGTCACAGCCTTTTGTCTCGCACTCTTTACGATCATCGGCAACTCGTCTAGCTTTACCGGATGCTGTACCACCTTGTTTTGCAAACATGGACTTCGCCGTCTCTTCATTGCAAACAAAGAATCCCATAATCGCAAGAATGGTAGCTGCATAGCTCATGTTACCAATGTGTCTTCTCGCATCTTCTTCTGATAAGTCATGTTCTCTCATGACATTGTTAACGCGACCTTCGTAGGCATGCTCACCAATGTAACTCCTTGCACCTTCCTCCGATAAGCCACGATCCCTCATTACAATTGCTACTCGACCTTCGTAGCCCATTTGACCAAATATCCTCTTGGCTTGTTCAAATGTACAATCCCAGATCTCCATAAGTCGTTTAATGACGCCCTCATAGCCCATCCGACCAAAGATTGTCCGACCTTCTCTCACTGCTCTGTGATAGTCTTCGCTCATATTGGAAGAGGGTCCACCGATGGTCAACCACATCTCCCCATCATAGTCAGCAATCATAGCTGCCGCATCAGAAAGTCTCCTCTCGTTATTTTGTGCAGCTCTCGTATACAACCTGACTGTTGCACCGTCGAGTATGTCCTCGAGGACGTACGACAATGCAGCATCGAATCTCGAGCCCATTTGAAGCGAGAGATTGTAAAAGAAGGCTGCAGGATGACAATTCTTGATAACGGCCAGACATGGAATGATATTGACATCAAGAGTAGGGAATTCATTGAATCTACGCTCGGGTGTCGTGAAGCTGTACGGAGTGACAAGAGTAATACCATTGGTATCGGTATCAGCGAATGTTGGTATCGTGACATCGTAGTGATCATACCCAAGTGACATTGCGATCAAATTTGCTGCTCGAGTTGCTCGTTCAATATAGGTAGGCCAACGATCCATCGGTACAGCACCAGTGACAAGGCCACGGCAACCGATTTGACCTTTCCGAATCTCACTCAGGAAGAAGGCGGTGACTACTCGGGTCTGCGCTTGGTCATATTCTTCTCTAAACGTCGGAACAAGATCGTTGTAATAATCACTTCCAAAGTTGTAACCAATATCGAAAGGCACAGGCATTAAGTCGAACAATCCATCCCACATGTCTGCAAAAGGCACACGACTTTGGCCAACTGCCATACTTGGACTTTGGCCAACTGCCATCCTTGCATCGTTAACAGCTCTGGCTACTACACGGAACGTTGAGCACGTCCCATCGCCTGCTGCATTGACGTGCTCTCTAACGCCTGTGGGTGGATAATGAACAAACGATGCTCTTGAGTATCTTGGGACACTTGTGTCACTGTTCCTGTCGGTGATATGCCAGTGGATACCAACAGCATTTACGTCGACTGCTCCATGCGAATGTAGGACTCCTACCAAGTCGTCTTGGGTCTCACCAAGAAGTAGAACTGTATCTACGATATCATTAAAAGTTCTACCCGCAATATCATCTGGATTGAGTCCTAGCAGTACTGATACTTCCAATGCCGTGCTTGCTGATACTGTGCCGGAGCTGACCAATGCCAAGCTGGTACTGTCCGATGACGTGCTATTATCCATCTCATTTTGCCCTCGACGCATGCGTTAAAGAGATTTGGACCTTGCGATTGCTTGAGCGCTGCAGCGCAAGAGCCCTTCTCGGCAAGCACCTCTTTTTTGACTCCGTTACAAAATGATTTGCAGTCTCCGATCGTCTCCGAGGGGGATGCGTACGTCGAAATGACGAAGAGGAGCAATGACGAGATTCATATCCAGATTATTTTGGGAAAAAAAAGAAAGTGGGTGGGTTTCAACTTTAAAAATAAGGCGGGACAAGACTGATAGATCATGTCTAACAACGCCGCCGATGCCGAGGTCTTCGTCTACACGGGTCCAAGAGGAATTGATGTCCCGCAAAATGTTGTCCGTGTTCGGGTTGATCCCTCCGCCACATCAATACCCACTCGGGCATTTTTCCAGCGGAAGAAGTTGGCCGAGGTGGAGCTGTGTGAAGGACTCGTGGAAATTGGGGCAGAATCCTTCTTTTGGTGCAACCATTCAATAACAAAAATCAACATCCCTAACTCACTCAGAAGGATTAATGATTGGGCATTCTATTATTCTCTTCGCACTCCGATTCGTCTCAACGATGGCATTGAAAGCATAGGAAGAGGCGCATTCGCTTTCTGCATCTTCACCAACTTTAGAGTCCCACCGCTCATCACTGCAATACCCACGGGCATGTTCTCCAACTGTACAGCCACGTTTTCTTTGGAGCTTCCCGAGAATATGAGGGAGATTAGACGTCAAGCACTCGCATATTGTTACTGCCTACGAAATGTGGCCTTTCCTCCAAATGCTGTCATCAACGAGAACATCTTTGGTGAAGAAGAAGGAGAAGATGACGATGATATGAACATCTTCGCGGATCTTCAGCTACTGTTTGGTAATTCGAATGGAAGAATTATAAGTGCGCTGATGCATCGATTTGATGGTCTACCAATCCACAGTATGATCTACTACCAGTCGTATAATCAGGGGGTGCCACAGCACCTCATTGCCGCAATAAACATGACATCGGGTCAGGGTCGGACACTACGCAAGAAGCTGGATCCGACCGGCAATCAACAAGACTGTCTTGGCATGACCCCTCTTCATATTCTGACATGCTCATCAGTCCACAATCTGGAGGTGTACCGTGTGGTAATTGAAAGCTATCCTACAAATCTAATCACCGAAGATAGGTGGGGAGCACTGCCACTACTATATGCATTTTGGGGAGCTGCACCCGCTGAGATTATCCATTTCCTGGTTGACAGCTACCAATCACTTTACCCTGATCACATATTCAACTGGACAATGATGGTGGAGACGATGGGGAGGTGTGATACGCCAAAGGAAAGCATTGAGAATCTACTTCGGGTGAAACAAATGCACTTCCCTGAGCAGCTAATTGATTGGGTATATTTGCTTGATAATTTTGCTTTACCTTCACATTACTCATTCCCTACAACTTTTAAAGAACGAATGCAATTTCTGGTTATGTGCGGCATGTCATCGCATGTGGAGGCTCTTGCCTTTACAGTTTGGCGTGATAGTATCACAAATATGATTTACACTGCCAACTTTGAATACAATGGGGACAACTTCCATATCATACAGAGAATCCGAGCAAGAGTTGCCCATTTTGAAGCCGAATATCCAAAGCTGAAGGAAATTACAACGATATTGGAGCTTGCATTGTGGAAGTTGATGATGAATGAGAATATTCCCCAGGAGGAAGCAACTCACCACCAAAAGAAAATGAAGACGGATGAATCAAGCATGAGAAGGCAATGCCGGATTACTTGTGGAGCTGATGTTGTCATTCGTCATGTACTACCGTATCTAGTCGCTGTGGTAAATTAAGAATTATAAATCCCTAGACTCATTAGTTGTGACCCAACGCTTCCGTTTTATAGCTCATAATTGAGCTTACAGTGTGGAAGACTAGGTTGGATGAGAACGTTCACAAAAACAAAAGGGAAACAAATCGTTGCAAGAAGAAAATTAGGATTGATGAAACAGAAATTCGACGGCAATGCCGTGTCACCTGTGGAGCTGATGTTATCATCGGGCATGTACTGCTGTATCTGATCTCCACGGAAGATTAAGCCTACTCACAATCGCCCATCACTTCCATATTTACTTGAGAAATGTAAGAACAAAAGGTATATGTATATCTAGTAAATAAATGTCTTACTTTACATTCACATAAATCATGACAAATGCCACCATTCCAAAGGATTACCCCATTTAACAAAATGATATAGTGTAACAACAGCTTTGAGTGAATTATTCTCGCTCTAAATCCTTGGCCTCTTGCATTTTCCCTCAATCAAAAGTAAATCAACATATTATCATAGATACCATGATTTGTGTATTCTCTTATCACCCCCTCTCTATTACCTTCTCAGTGAGTGCAAAAAATTGCCCGCATTCAACCCACTCTTATTAACATCCACAACCCTTTGCATCGTCAAGATTTGCCGGTGCCTGTGACAATTTGATATCAATTAAATTATTCCCCCCCACACCCGCAGCACCATTCCCACTCTCGGCACTCCCTGGCAAACTCGTTGCCAACTTACGAAACAAGCTCTTAACATTGTACCCCGCCTTGGCACTACATTCCACAAATAACAAATTATCTTTTGTTGCACGTTCCTCCCCCTCCTCGGTAGTGACTTGTCGCCGATCATTGCCTAAATCAGTCTTATTCCCCACAAGACAAATGACCACATCATTGCCCCGTTCAGCACGTACATCCTCAATCCACTTCGTTGTGTTAAGAAAACTCGCCCTATTCGTAACATCATAGCAAATAACGGCAACACTTGAATCACGTATATAGCTGGGAATAAGTGACCGGAAACGTTCCTGTCCGGCCGTATCCCATAATTGTAACCGGACTGTCCGATCCTCGAGGTACATTGTCTTGGATAGAAAATCAATCCCAATCGTGGCCTGATAGTGCCTGTCGAAGTTATCATACATGAAACGTGTAATTATTGATGTTTTACCCACCGATTGATCGCCAAGGAAGACTAATTTATATTTGGCAAGGGGGGCCATACCGGCTGTGCCACCACCACCGGCATTTTTTGCCTGCTGTTGTTGTGGTGCGGAGGTGGTTGTCCGGGATGCCGACGATGCTGCTGCACCCTCGCTCATGATATTTCAGGATTTTCGCTGCTGGAGAGGGCAGGCGGGGGGCTTGTTAATTTCGTAAAGGCGACGCACCTAGCCTGCTCGGGGCGGGAACCAACCACTTCCCGCGGTAGTAATGTCTAGCAATGTCGTCCGTCTTCGTCTACACAGGGCCTGGCGGAGAGGGAGTCCCTCGCGATGTGGTCCGCATTCGGGTCGATCATTCCGTATCGTGGATCCCTGCTTTGGCATTTCTTGGACGCAATAAGATGGCCGAGGTGGAGCTGTGTGAAGGCCTCGTTGAAATTGGGGAAAGCTCCTTCGGTTATTGCTACCATTCAATAACAAAAATCAACACCCCCAACTCACTCAGGAGGATTAACAATTATGCATTTTGGAATTCTCTTCGCACTCCGATTCGTCTCCACGATGGCATTGAAAGCATTGGAACAAACGCATTCGCTCACTGCATCTTCACCAACTTTAGAGTCCCACCCCTCATCACCGTGATCCCTTTGCGCATGTTATTCGGGTGTAGCTCAATGTTCTCTCTGGAGCTATCCGAACACATAAAAAAGATTGGAAATGGTGCACTCAAAAGTTGTTACTGTCTACGAAATGTGGCCTTTCCTCCCGACGCCGTCTTCGGTGATGATATCTTTATTGGCAGCAAGGGACTTGTTGGCAGACACATCATGGACACAGTCACAGATCTTCAGCTGCTGTTCATGTCAGAATTAGAAATTATAAGAGAGCTACAACATCGATTCGATGAACTACCAATTCACCGTATTGTCTACTACCAATCATATAATCAGGGAGTGCTACTAATTCTCATTGCCGCAATAAACATGACATCGGGTCAGTGTCGGATGAGTATGCTTGATCCAACGGGTAATGAACAAGATTGTATAGGAATGACCCCTCTTCATATTCTGACGTGTTCATCAGTCCATGATATAGAGCTTTATCGTGTAATTGTCAATAATTACCCAACAAATCTAATTACCGAAGATGGGTGGGGAGCACTACCGCTGTTGTATGCATTTTGGGGAGCTGCACCCGCTGAGATTATCCAGTTCCTGCTAGATAGCTACCAATCACTTTACCCTAATCATGTATTCAACTGGACAATGATGGTGGAGACAATGGGGAGGTGTGATACACCAAAGGGTAGCATTGAGAATCTTCTTCGGGTGAAACAAATGCACTTCCCTGAGCAGACAATTGATTGGGATTATTTGATTGATCAGTTTGCTTTACCTTCACGTGTCTCATTCCGTACACTTTTTAAGGAAAGAATGCAATTTCTGGTTATGTGCGGCATGTCAGAGAGTGTGGAGGCTCTTGCCTTTACAGTTTGGCGTGACCATATCACAACCATGATTCACACTGCCAAATTCCAATGCAATATGGACAACACTGTTATTTTGCGTAGAATCCAAGCAAAAGTTGCCAATTTTGAAGCCGAATACCCAAAGCTGAGGGAAATTACAACCACATTGGAGCTTGCATTGTGGAAGTTGAGGATGAATGCATCTCAACTGCAGAAGAAAATCAAGACTGACGAATTGAGCATTAGAAGACAATGCCGCATCACCTGTGGAGCTGATGTTATCATCAGGCATGTATTGCCGTATCTAATCGATGTTGCAGATTAAGAATCTGATTTCTACTACTGAATTGTTAGACTCTAACGCCTCTTCTGATGACGAGAGCAGCATTAGTACCTACATTATGAAAGTATCATTAGCTGTCTACTTCTTAGTATGTGTGACAGAATTGAAGAGTTAACACTTTCACTCATCACTAAAACTTAGTAAAAAAGATTCGATCAGTTAATAATTTATCACTGTGTAGTCTGGACGCGTATGTTTAAGTCTATGGTCTTCTGCTGTCCTTCCCTATCGGCATCCCCGCCAATAACCTCATCCTCGTATTCGTTGTCGTATAGCGAGTCCAAAAGTTTGGCTAGAGCGATGATGCTACCAGTCTGCTGTAGGTACAAGACCAAATCGATCGGGGGCTGACGACCATAATTGATGTCCTCACTTTCGTTTTCGTGGAGCAGCACGCCACTGGGAGTACAGTCGCCACTATCCACATCTGTGGCACCGAGGCTGGTACTGTCACTTTCAATTGTACCTTTGCTAGGAGAATACTTTGTCTTGGCTGGACCTATCTCCTCCTTTATCGATGCGGATTCTTCAGATGGCGCTGGAGTGGTACAGATCACGGTGGATATCTCCTTTGTTGTGTCCTCCTTCTGTGCCTCTTTCTTCTTCTCTTTCATCTTTTGCTTCTTCTTTTGTTTCTTACTCTTCTTCTGATTCTTACTTGCCGCAGCCTTCTCCTCATCCTCGGCCCATAGCTCCTCCTGGTATGAGAGATGATATACTCGGCAGTCACACCTTGAGCAAACGTGACATTTGCACTCATCGCAAAAGTGCGAATTCATGATCCGACATCGCGAGTAATTGTTCTTACACAAAGCACACGAAATGAAGTGTTGGTCCCATATCCGTTTCGCACGTTTTGCCACCGCCGAACTATTGTGTGGACTTTCTGTTACAGTCTTAATGAGCGCTGCGCATCGGATAATGGTAGGACGTTGACCAAGTTCCTCCTCGGACTTGTGATACAAGTCCTCCGTATCCTGTGCCTCCTCTGCCTGCAGTACCCGTTCGATGCCCTCGAGTGCCATCATAACCATGTTTGCTTCTGTCAACAATACCCCGAGGACAGAAACACACCCCTCTTGTATTAGCCTCTTAATCTGCTCGTCATTACCACAGCTTGTGGCATTAAGCACGACCCAGCATGCCTCACTCCGAACCTCTTTATCCGTTAGGTCGTTGTTCACTATTCCGACAAGAGGCGGAATCGCACCAGAATCAATCACTGCCTGGATCTGTGACGTCGTCCCGGCGGCAATATTACTCAATGTCCAACACGCCTCCTTCTGTATCTCACGATTGTGATGCTCGACGAGCTGACGTAAACATGGTATGGCCTTGCATTCCAAAACAATTTCGGTAAAATCCACGGCCGGCATTGTATTACCATACTGATCTTGCTGATCGGTACAATCGGCACAAACAATATTACCGACCGTACGTAGTGCTGGCTTCGCCACCTTCGGCGAAGGATGGAGCAGCAGCTCCACGAGGCGTGGCACAAGTCCATCATCCGGTGTCATCCTCGAACTAGGACGTACGATACTTGCTTCGGAGTATATTACCGCGGCGATGTGATATGCCGGTCCATCACAAAAGTGACTTAATGTCCAACATGCATATGTCAAAACCTCAGTATCGTCCATGTGTAGCATCCGTCTTACGGTGGGAAGGAGGGTTGTTACATCAATCTCCTCGTTGGAGGATTTAGAACGTGTTGTGGAGGAAGACGATGAGTCCTTATCACCCCCCGATGACGACGATGAAGAGTACCGTCCCTCCACAAGACCAGAGAGACACCATGCACCAACACGATGGAGGGGAATGTCGGATGCATTATCGGCTAGACATTTCAATAGTGGTGCTACCCCTCCAGCTGCAAATATAACATCCCTTGCCGAGACAGATGATTTGTCCCTGCCACTACCGCGTCGAGATGATCGGTTGGTGTATTCCGGCTCGTCTACTACAGCAGAAGCAGCAGCAGCAGCCGCAGCGGCATCTTCATCGTTGTCATATTTATCATCCGTCGTCATTCCGTTCCCGTCAATCTTTGTCGCCAATGACGACGTCGCCAATGGGAGAGGAGGTAAAGACGATGGCAACGATGCCGATCCAAGTCCACCACTAGCAATACTCCCCAACATCCACATTGCCTGTTCACGGACCAACGAATCGGCACTCGATAGTAGCGATACCATCATCGGGACGGCGTCGGCATGTTTAAGTAATAGACGTTGTGATGACGAGGATAGCGGCGTGTGAGGACTGCATCTATCCTCGTCTAGATGGAGAGTGTTGTATATGCTACTACTTTTACTACCGCCATTTCCAACCAAGCCACCGTTGTTATTCTTCTTTTCTCCTCCGCCGCCTCCATCATCGTCCGACACGGCCATCCCCCCCGTCCAATCAGTTAGTGCCACGAGCGCACGCAGCGCCTCAATTTGTACCTCCGGCGGGGATGATTCCCTCTCTCGTTGTCGTCGTCGTTGCTTCGATGTAAGTCCGGGTAAGTCCAGTGCATTGTTGTTGTTGTTGTCGTAGTATGCCGAATCGGTAGCACTGCCTGCCGGTCCACCACGTAACCAACTCAGCAGTAAGGGCGTCCAATATCGCGATTGTCGTTGTACCATGGGTAAAAGGGGGGAGTTGCCGTTGTTGCTATTATTGTTGGGTTTACCCCGCTTTACACCACCGATTGCGCGATCGGCACTTAGGACCTATATTATACGTCCATCGCCCGAACCATTTCAATTCAACACATCGACATGCGAAACACGAATAGCATCGCGTACATAATAATGCACGAACACGAGGTTTGAGAAAATAAGAGCAAAAAAGTAAACCAAATGAATATCATACAACAATATATAAACTCACAGTACCCAATCGCCTCGCCGTGTCGAATCGCCACTTGGTGGCATCTTCGCTCGATGTCACGTTTTCCGTCGTCGAGGCAGTATCGTCTTTCAGCCGACGTAAAGCATCGTCGAATAATAATGCATTCGACCATTCGGCACCGCCGTTGACTTCGCCCATGCGTAATGCCGAGTCGAGGAGACTGGTTAGCTCCCGGACCGCAGTTTGGTCGTCGACCATACTAAGTATGTACGTTTAGGCTGGAGTTCGAGATTTTGAGCACCTTTTCTTTTACTCAAATCACTTATTTTCTCATACGTATGACCGAGTACGTACGTTTAGGCTGGAGTTCGAGATTTTGCATCTTTTCTTCAAATCACTATTTCTCTTTTCTCGGCCGATGCTCTGCATGTGAGTTAGGCATCACCC
>Ga0247833_1007523_pt1 | contig 11474 bp, 7 predicted proteins | sample LaCruzMarch2015__7_FD_187117 | JGI IMG/M metagenome (GOLD analysis project Ga0247833, IMG submission 187117) | Freshwater microbial communities from meromictic Lake La Cruz, Castile-La Mancha, Spain - LaCruzMarch2015_8m | ecosystem: Environmental > Aquatic > Freshwater > Lake | place: Spain...
GGTCCGTAGACTCTCAAATCACTTACATTCCTCTCGTCCTTACTCTGGTCAACCTCTAGAGTTCTATTGGGTCTGATAAACCATTAATAATCCAACAGACGATAATAATAACGATATAAGACGATGAGGAAGAGGTAAGGTGATAGTAACAACGTTCTATATATTATGCTACGAAGACAAAAGATCCAAGATCCATCTCCGAGAGATGATAGGGGCTTCGACTTACTGTCATATTTCAAACGAGAGCTCGGGGCCGTGGAAGAATGAGGAAGAAGTACGTACTACATAAAGATGGGGCGACTCGACTCAGGACTCAGGACTCGCACGCAGCATGAGACATGACGATGCGCAAAGCAGAAGGTCCAAAGTAAAAGGTAGGACAATCAGAGTAGTTCCCTCGACCTTGCCGAGCTATGATACTAAGACGCCTGGCAAGAGCAGCAGTGGAAAAATCGTCATCATCTCGTCAAGGTCTTATAATCGGACGACGTCGTGTTCAGCAGCCGTATTCTTCTCCATCCTCTGCTGCACGACATTATTTCATCGCGAATCAATGTCACCGACGGACACTGTGCAGTAGTAATAGTAGCAGCAGTGGCAAAACAACAGCCAATAGCAATGGTAAGGGTCATCCTGCGACCCGTGACAACAGCATCAGCAAGAGCATTATTTCCAAGACAACGAACGATGATGAGAATGCAACAACAGCAACAACAACAACAACAACAAAATTTTCCACCACGATCAACGAGGACGACAACAACAATAACAACAACAACGACCAACCGTTATTATTTACGACCGAATCTAAAATTCAACTCTCGGTCCTGATAACGTCCGGCATGATATTACAATTGGGTATCGGGATGATCGTGCCGTGCCTACCGTCCTACGCAACTAGCGTCGGCCTGGCCGAATCTTCCGTCGGGACCATAGTCGCCGTGCCGGCATTGGCCCGCGCATTGCTCAATTTGCCCGCCGGGCACATCGCGGACGTGTTCGGACGGAAGCGTCCGTGGATGATCGGGTGCGTAATCGACGGTCTGGGGTGTTTGGCGACGGCGTCCGCCACGGGCTTGACGAGCATGATCGGTGCGCGATTGGTCATGGGCGGTGGTACCGCCATCGCCGGCGCCGCATCGAGCGCGTACACCATGGATGTCGTTGCCAAGTTCCCACAACATAAAGGACGTATGCTGGGGGCTATTAATACGGCTACATCATTGGCATGGATGGCGGGACCGGTCGTGGGTGGGATATTGGCCGAGCGGGGTGGGATCGTATTACCATTCGTACTCGTGGGAGGGTATCTGTTGGCATTGGCGCCGATAATACATTACACGTTACCAGAAACACGTTCGCCACCACCACCACCAATAATAATATCACCACAAGAGTCGAAGATGACAACATTATCTTCATTTCAACTTAAACCAATACTAAAGGAAACGAGGGCATCATTTGTTACACTATTACAAGACCCCGATCAACGTGCAGTCGTACTAATCCAATGTGCAATATATACCATATGGGCTACATCTCTTGCGGTTGTGCCACTATATGTTACAAGTAAATTTGGTTACACACCCGCTGATTTAGGTATACTGTATTCAGTAATGAGTGCATTGGGGATAGTAGGCGGGCCATTGGGTGGCTATGTTGCTGATACTATTGGTCGGAGAGAGGGTATATTCATCGGGTCTGCAATAACAGCTTTGTCCATTGCAACATTGCCATTTGTATCCACGACCTCTGAACTAATGGCAGTTGCTGCCATTATGGGATTTGGAGAATCATTCCTAATGAGTACAGCCGCGGCATTATCAAATGATATTACACCTTCAAACTTGCGCGGTGCACAAGCGGCAATGCTTGCACAGACGGGGGATGTTACTTTTGTTATCATGCCAATCGCATTAGCACTAATAGCAACAAATGTTGGGTATGATGTAGCATTCATTTGCACTGCAACATTGATTGCTGGGAGTAATATTGGTTTTGCAATGCTTGCAAAGAAAACAAAGAATACGTAGAACATGAAGGATGTGGTCAATCTTCACCATACTATTTCTTTTGTGTGGAAGAGACTTGGCAAATCATACAAATAATTACCTACACACATTGTGTGTATATAAAATGAACATAAGACATAATAAAAGTGCAATATATTTATATCGTAGTCTTGAAAATGGAAACATCGAATTAAAACGTACACTGAGCAGTTTACATCCAATGTCTCTAGATAATTATTGAGTTAAGAGGGGTGGGTATTACTATTGGAAAAAAAACTTAGTGTTCAATGGTCAGTTTTTTTGGTCCTCTCCTTCCGATGACAGCCTCCACATAAAACACGAGAACCTTGAAACCAGAGGCCTTCGTTTGTTGAGCATCCTTCAAGTAATTGATAAATAAACATAATATCATGTGAGACAGGTTTCAGACAGAGTTGGGATTGGAATCATGTTTCTTATAACGATTCATCCCCTTGCCCAACCCCAGTCAGCAAAAAAAACAAGATGCTTCTACCACTTTCATAATTCTAGCATCTTTTACAACTTTCCTTGATCAGCTAGATCAGCTAACGTAGCATAGATGTGTGTAGTAGATAGTCGTTGGGTGAATTGAGAGAATGCGGGAGCTGGGCTTGACGAGTTGCATCACCACCAACATTCCTCCTCGTCTCAGCATACAGTGAATTTTCTGTTCCTATTCCCAACAAACCACTTAGGTAACCTCTCTCTTATGTAACTTTAGCCTGCATTCTCTGCTCCTACTCCTATACTTTCTTACTCCTATACTACTTTAGCTAGCAATTATCTACTCCCACTCCTATACTTTCCTACTCCTATACTGAAGCTAGCAGCAATGTTGGATAACACAATATATCTTCAGAAAAAATACATCTAATACAGGTACAAGCTGATCAATCTGAACAGTTAAATTTTGCGTGGAATGATCAATTCATTGTTTGTTGGGGCGGGGTGGAGAAGATTTGTTGCTGGTATACGCCAACAGTTGTAGTCAAGTCATTCAGTAATGGTGGAGACTGGATGATGTCATCGTTATCGTTGTCAGAATCAGATGATGACCCTTCGAAAGGCTTGTCCGATTGCAAATTGTGACCAAATGATGGTGCACCAAAGCAGAATGTTGGAGACGAAAGAGAAGTTTTAATTCCCTCGTATGCAACTGCTAATGTCACATGTTCATCCATGTCATTATCCGGTGGCGGTGTCATCCTTGGCTTGAATGAGAATCTTTTCCTCCTTTCATCCTGGAGTGCACTCACTGACGACCGCCGAGTAATTTTCTGTTCTGCTGCATCTGATGGCAAGCTCAAAAGAAAGTCAGAGTGATGACTTGCCTCGTCATCAGTCAACGATTGTTCACATTTGGCTGCCTCAGCAATAGCATCGGCAAGGATGATGCCCTTGATGGGGTCATTCTTTGTTGTCCTATCAAACATTGATCGAGATTTACCTGGTTGTATGATTGGGATGGGACAAGGGAGAAAACTTGGTCTTCTTTTAGTTGCTGCTCTTGTGTCATGTTCAATAGTCTCACCATGTTTGTGGTGGAGGGTGATAGTTGGCATTGGCCTCTTTGCGCAGCTGCTGCCCAAAGGAGAATGCGGAAATGAGGTGGATGTGTCATCTAATGCAGTGTTATACTGCGTTAAAAGTGCCATAATCTCTGCATCCTCGCTCTCTCTGCCTTGTTCCTCATCTTGTCTGGATATGTCACTGTGATAAAGTTCAGCTTTAATATTATCACTGTACCCATCACGGAGAGAGTCCGACAATTCAAGTTGGAGACCTATATCAACCTCTAGAAGAGGTGGCTGACGACTTGTATCGAATAATCTTGTTGGAGATTTCGTACGTGGCATAATCTTTGGTGGCACTATACGCCTCGGTTCTGACACCATCGACGTTTCCAACTTTTTGTTCTTGACATTTTTGAGTGATGGCATGCCCACACCAGATTGGTCAACATCAATCGAACGTAGCAACGTTAGTGCCGTCAATGGTGTAGGAGGCAGTGCCACTCCAATTGAACTTCCATCTTTTGTTAAGACCGTAAGTGGTACCCATAGAGAAGAGTAACTCCTATCTAACGTCAACGACGTGATCGACGAGGATGAGTGAAGAGACGAATTATCTAGTGTAGACATATCACCTTCAGACCTCCGGGCTGCCTGTACGACGAAGGGAGAGTCAAATGAGTGTCTTAGTGGCTTAAAGTCCGAACCACGTTGGTAGACGATGGGCGTCATATTTCGTCCACTGCTACTCCAAGCAGGACTGCCATACGCCGGTTGTTTTCGTGTAGGAGTGGACAGTTGTTGCATCGGATACAAAGACGGGGAATTAATAGAAAGTTCATTCATCATCCGTCTCCCTATTGGCGTGAATGGACTGCCCATTGTCGTGGAGAGGAGCTGTTGCCGTTGTCGATGAGCTTCTGGTGATAGGTCGTAACTTGAGCCAGAGGAAGACTTTTGTTTTTTTATTGGTGTAGGGCACTCCTGAAGTAATAACGAATGGACTGCACTCGACGTGAATGCATGATCCTCCTCCGGGGGAGATGACGGAGTGGAGGCATCGCCTGCATCATCGTTCCTGCCGCACTGTGGTGATGGCGGAGTGATTTTGTTCCTATCGCCGCCTCTCCCTTCATTCGTAGTCGGAATGTCGTCGCCTCCGTTAGGACTGATGGAGTGCATTAGACTGTGCAGTCTGAGCGATTGCCGTTCTCCCGATACCGCGACCATCCTGTCGTCGTTTTTCATCATAGGATCTGTTGATGGCTCCATTGATGGCTCCATTGATGGCTTCAAAACGACGAGAGAATGGCGTACTCCTCCAAACTCAACGATTCTCGTGGTGCATGTTGTTATTCCCTTGGTGCATGAGATGAGAATGAGGAGAAATGTCGTAATGATGACTCCGCCAATCCACAACTACCTACCAGGTTGAAGAGTGTAGTGATCCATTCCCAAAAAGACACGGAGAGACGAAAGACACGTCAGGGGGGCCGGGTTTCCGATTCCGAATCTCTTCACTCTCGAGGACTACGCTACTTTACCACCAAAGATGTCATTGAGAAATATAGAAACGAAGACTCGACATTGAGGTGTTGCAAAGAACTCAAAGATGTCTTTGGATACACCTAGCTGAGAATAGAATTCCTCTTGTGGAAGAATTTCTAGGAGTACGCTACTTTTCCAAAGGAAGTAGACAGTTAGTGTGAGTAAGTAATTACATGCTTCAGAGATAGTCATGTGTAAATAAAAATGGCTTTGGATACTCCTATTTCTCATTGCTGAGTTGAGGCGGGAACAGTTTGCTTTCCCAATCTCAGCATCGTCATAAATCGTAGCTGGTTGGAGCAGGTAAGGGCACGGCGTGTATCCCCAATCTTGATTTGAGTGACCTCAAGAAGGTTACTTCATTACCGGGAGGTGTAGTACTACGTATGCTTGGACACTGCCGGCTGGTGGTTCCTGGTTCCTCATTTGTCCTCGATTGTAGCAGATTTAAGTAAATAAATGAATCCCCTGACCCCATCTGTGGCCGAGGGCCATCGATTGCACCTTCGAGACTTGGTCCGTCAGGAACGTTCACGAAGAAGCAAGGACTACCAATGTCGGGACTACTTATCCGCCGATTGGCAGAAGAACTTGCAACAGCAGAAGCAGCAACAGCGTTGCTTGCGAAATTGCAATCACGAAGACGATGAAGAAAAAGAGGAAGGCATCATCGATAACAATGTATCCAAGGAAGAGATAATGGACAAGGATGTATCATCCTCCTCCTCAATGGAAGAAATTCATCATCCAATAGCAAATAATGAGACGATGACTCAAACGATCGAAAAGAACATCTCAGGGGACAAGAAGACACGCAAGGAGTCGCCAACTTCGACTGTGACACAGTCTACATTTGAAACGGAGACGTCAAGCGAAAGCACCGTCATTTCTTCGACGTTGGAACGATGCATTCATTGGCGTGCAAAGATTATTGAATGGAAGTATCAAATAGTCGATGAATTTGATCTTAGTCGTGAACTTGTTAGTATCTCCACATTCTATCTGGATCAGTATCTATCCATCTATTACATTATGGATACGGTCTCATTACCATTTCTATTCCAAGTTGTTGCCATAACAAGTATAAATCCATAGTCCAAAGAAGTTCCACATTGCTGTCATTTGTCAATCAAGTAATGGTCGTATTACCAAAACAAACATTGAAGAGATGGAAATATCAATCATGTCATCACTGCGTTGGTGTTTGTATCCTCCAACACCTGTTTCATTCCTTGACAATATATTCCCACTGATAATGAATGTAGATATTGAATATACTGATAGTGATAATGGACGAGGAGACAATAATGATAATACATTATCACATCACTTGTTGGTTGATCCACGGATAGCTGTGCAACTGTTGGAATGTGCAAGATTTCTAATTGAGCTTAGTGTCTGCGCTTATCCACTTGTACCCATCCGTCCAAGTTCCATCACTATTGCGGCCATTATGTACAGTATAGAGTTACATTTTCGTCATAATGACTATGATGATTGGAATTTACTTAGAGAGGCATTACACACATTGCTTCATGATACGACACTAAACCTTGTGGCGGATGCATCAGAGATTAGAATGGCAGGGAAGTTACTACGCGAGGTGTACTTGCTTTCTATACCAGCCAACAACAACACCTCTTTCTAGATGAACCGGCGAAAGTATTTGGAGCGCATTTAAATCGGGGGTATGTTAGGAACTTAATCTAAGATATTATTACCATTATTCATCAGTTCACCAGCGCGGAAAGCTAAGACACTGAAGCTACTTCTTCAGCTATATTTTATTTCTACTTTATGAATGATGTGCAGCCACAAATATAGGCACTTGTATCTACTCAAGAGGAATACAATTTGCATCTGCACAATCACACACTGCCCTTACCAAGCCTCACCAAGAAGCATCGCCGAATTGCATCGCACCTCCACCATAACCACCGCCATATCCTCCTCCTCTTCCATACCCGCCGTTGTCATAACCTCCATTGCCACGCCCGCCACCACCGCCACCCCTTCCACCGCCACCACTCTGCCTGTAATCGCGATTTCCGAAGTTTGAGCCTCCACGACCACGGCCTTTGCCTCCTCCTCCACTACGTCCAAAGCTACTACCTGCCATCTGTATCAGCCATGGGGGAACCTCCTGCCCATTCTCCTCAAGCAATTCCTTCAACTCTCGGACTACACCCGCATTCTTCTCATTCACGAACGATAGTGCACCACCTGTATTTCCCGCACGACCAGTCCTGCCAATACGATGAACATAATCGTCAATATTCGCGGGTAAGTCGTAGTTCACAACCTGCATTACATTGGGTATGTCCAATCCACGTGCGGCAACGTCAGTTGCTACGAGCACTGGACATCGTCCAGTCTTGAATGCACGCAACGAGTCCTCACGTTCACGTTGAGTCTTATCACCATGGATAGAACATGCCGGAAAGCCCTTCTCGCAGAGTACATCCTCAACGAAGTCACAGTTACGTTTCGTTTCTACGAATATAAGTATCAATCCCTCCTGAATTGTCATTAGGAAACGCATCAAATGATCAAGCTTATCACGTTGTTCAACATACTCGACAGTTTGTGTTACATTCTCACTGGCACTGCCAACACGTCCAACAGTTAGGAAGATGTAATCCCCCATGAAGTCTCCAGCAAGACGTTGGATATTCGCGGGGAATGTTGCACTAAACATCATCGTTTGGCGTACCCCATCTCCATGAGGCATACCCTCCTGCTCCACAATACGTCGAATTTGTGGCTCGAAGCCCATATCAAGCATCCTATCAGCCTCATCAAGGACTAGGAATTTGACATTCTCCATTGACAACCGACCACGTTCGATAAGATCAACTAAACGACCAGGCGTCGCCACAAGCAAATCACAACCCCGTTCAATCTGTCGTAGTTGATCACGTACATCAGCACCACCATAAACGACCACCGATGCAATACCAGTACAATACAAGAATTTTTGTGCCTCATCCTGTATCTGACTTGCCAATTCACGTGTGGGCGCTAGTACTAAACACTCTGGATAGGTCCTACGGCCACGTATCCCCCCCTCAGGTTCACTTCCTCCATTCCGTAACATAGTAATAATAATTGGAAATAGAAAACCAGCAGTCTTACCAGACCCAGTTTGCGCACATGCCATTAAATCACGATTGGCCGAGGCTATGGGTATACTCCACTTTTGTACTGGTGTTGGCTTGGCATAGCCACAGAGCTGTGTATTCCTATATAAATCTTCACCAATATCTTTCACTTCGAAGGTATCAATCGGTGGTGGGACATCATTCCCCGACGTTTCGACTGGGATGTTATCATATGCATCAAAGTTAATGCCCGTCGTTTGTTGAATTTCACGATGAAACAATGATTTCTCAAGACGTGCATCAGGACGCATATCACCATGAAATCCACGCTGTGTGTGTGTGACATCAAAGGTGTAAACGACAAGTAATAGTGATAAAGGTAACAAATAATTGAAATTAAGTGAGACTACCGAAGTTTTGTCCAAAGAGAGATACAAAGTTTTAGTATATTCTCACCTCATTGCGACTGGGTGCACCACCACCACGTCCACCACCACCATATCCACCACCTCCATATCCGGATCCTCCTCCATATCCGGATCCTCCTCCATAACCACGTCCACGATTATTACCGTACCCTCCTCCTCCTCCATTGTCATTCCAACGTGCATTCTGCTGTGGAGGGGCAGATGGAGCATATCCACCCCCACCACCACCATATCCTCCTCCGCCAACACCACGTCCTCCTCCTACACCCCTACCACCATTGCTATCGCTACTACTGCGCCCCCCAGCATTAAAGGGAGGAGCGGAAGAATTTAATGAACTACTTTGTCCGCCTGCCCTTTGGTGCGGCGGTACGTACTTGGAACCTGGTATTAAATATACCATATAAAAGGGTGGAGCGTGTTAGGTTTTGTGTGAGTATTGGTTTGATATATATCTAGTACATAACATTAACAATACACTACCGTACAAGTTATTGCCATTCGTTTGTGATCTTTTTGTTAACAAATTACAGGTAGACGGAGATATTTCTGGTAAATCTCCACACACACACACCTGCCCGGGCAACAACTTGCCCCATGCACTCTTCGGGACTCAAACAACGAACACCCTCTCTCACACTCAGCAGAGTAATCCTAATTTTTATACCAAATCACGCTGCCACCATCACCACCCCCTAACCTCCTTGATACTGCTACTACTACTTACCATTTTGCATTTAACAGACGAAGGCGGATATTAATAACTGGTCGTGATGATGACAACAACACTAGGAAAAAATTCACTACGACGACGTCGACGCGGAAAAAATGAACTAATGGCGAGACGAATTGGGCGGGATGGGAGGAAGGACAGACCTATGAAGATGAGACATGGAAGAAATAGTTGTAATGGTGACAAATAATGTTACATTTGAAAACGTTGTCTCAGGTCCCAAGATCACTAACTAATGTTATATCCGCTGGACATTAATCTTTTTTATAAAAAGTTGTTTTGTACCACCTGCACCTCAAGAAGCCCGAGCGATGCAGTTTTCATAATTCGCGCTTTTGATGCAAATGCGTTGGTGGTAGATCAGATTATTTGTTATATTATAATCATTTCACCCAACAGACTCTCACACATCCATAGCTGTTTCGTCTTCCCCCCCCTATTATCCCTATTATGTTGCTCCATCTCCTCTCTAGAACCAGGGAAAAAATATCTCCTCCACCCCCCTCTACCCACGTCTCATTTTCACCATAAGTTTTCACCTCTCTAACTCTCCCTTCCCCTTCCCCCCTCCCTGACTATTAACAACTCATTGCATAAAGAGATGTGTGTTGTGTGTGTGTTCATTCTCCTCCAAAACCTCTTAATACTTATTCATCATTATTTTTTGAACTCGAACAAAAATATATATTATTACTATTCCATAATTTGCATATCGAACGTCGCATCTTGTAAACTGAGCATGGGCGTCCATACGCCCTGTATGCTAACGCAATCCCCGCGCACGGCCAATCCCCCCAATCGCGTAATTTTGCGCCCGCTCGTATTCCGTAATACATTAATAACTTCTACGATACGATTCTCATCTGTATTCTTGATGCATATCTGTTTGCTCCTGCCGGTCACGTACTGTCCCTCGATGTACGGATGCGCGCCGTTCCGCGGCTTGACGATTATGGTAACGTGCGGATTGGACGTGGCGAAATTCAACAAGTGGGGGGAGGAGGATAGGTACGACCGTATCGCCGCGGACGAGCCGCCGTGTTCGCAATACCGGATGCGCAGTTTTTGCAGCTGCGGTATCCCCCTTGTTGCCATGTTGGTAAATAGGATGGTTACGTCTTTGCTTTTCACTCACTTGATGTTGTCACACTTCCTATCCAAGTCGTCCCCGCAATATTTTGTTGTCGTTTTCATAATTTTTTCAGTCGCGCGTTTTGATCCTGCGCCATTTTCCAAAATGATAATCACCCTCGGTAGTGGCCTTGGTGTGGAAAGGCTCGTTGTATTCGATGACGATCACCACTTGAGCCGAAGGCTCATGAGGTCGAGGGATTCGTTGACGATCGCCACTTGAGCCAAAGGCTCGGTGTGGTCCACACGCAGCCGAAGGCTTGTGAGGTCGAGGGATTCGACGACGATCGCCACTTGAGAAGACGATGATGATCACACGTAGCCGAAGGCTCGTGAGGTCGAGGGATTCGATGACGATGGAGTTGACATTCACACGTAGCCGAAGGCTCGTGAGGTCGAGGGGTTCGATGACGATGGAGTTGACATTCACACGTAGCCGAAGGCTCGTGAGGTCGAGGGATTCGATGACGAAGACGATGACGATCACACGTAGCCGAAGGCTCGTGAGGTCGAGGGATTCGATGACGATGGCCACTTGAGGTCGAGGGATTCGATGACGAAAAGAGTTCGTCAACAAACAAACAGGTTTGGATTTGAGACTACCAGTAACACATCGAGAGGTCGCACACAATACAGTAGTAATGTGATTACCAATCGCACATCGAGAAGTCGCACTCCATCTAATTGTGAAGATTCATCTCCAACCAAATCGCCGGTGAAGAAACGATGCCGAAAAGTAATAATATGTAGAAACACTCCACAGAAAACAACAACAACAAATTGGTCAGCCGTGGCAAAAGCTTGGTTTGGATCACATCGGTGGTTCTGTTGTTGTCAAATCACCAAACCAACAAACCTTCCAGATAAGGATGAACTGCATATATTCGCAGTACTGGTAACTCACCGACTAGAGAAGCTCACCAAAGACGAACTGATGTGGCTAATCTATTTGGCACGAATGTTTTATTACAAGCAGTCTTACTACATAG
>Ga0247833_1007528_pt1 | contig 11467 bp, 10 predicted proteins | sample LaCruzMarch2015__7_FD_187117 | JGI IMG/M metagenome (GOLD analysis project Ga0247833, IMG submission 187117) | Freshwater microbial communities from meromictic Lake La Cruz, Castile-La Mancha, Spain - LaCruzMarch2015_8m | ecosystem: Environmental > Aquatic > Freshwater > Lake | place: Spain...
CACCCGGAACCCGGCCGGCTCGAGTTCGGCCCGCACCTGAGCCTTGGTCATCTTGTGCAGGGGCTTGATCGGCACGGCCGGATCCTCGCCGCGGAACTCCGCGAGCACCAGCCGGCCGTCTGCCGACAAGCTCTCGCGGATGCGGGCCAGCATCAGCTGCGGGTGCGAAAACTCGTGGTACACGTCGATGCAGAGCACGACGTCGACCTCCCCCTTCGGCAGCCGCGGATCGACAAACGTGCCGAGGATCGGGCGGATGTTGTCGAGGCCTTCAGCGGCGGCCCGCCGGGCGAGCATCGCGAGCATCTCGGGCTGGATGTCGACGGCGTAGACCAGCCCGTCGGGGCCGACGCGGCGAGCGAGTTCGAGCGTGTAGAAGCCGTTGCCGCAGCCGAGGTCGCAGATCCGCTGTCCCTTTTTGATTTCGAGGGCCTCGAGCAGGAGCCGGCAGTCCTCCTCTCGCTGGCGGCTTTCGCGAACGAGCCAGGGTGCCCCCGTGTAGTGCATCGTCTGGGCGATCTCGCGGCCCAGATGGTGGGTGGCCGCGGGCGGAATGACCGCATCGGGATCGACATTCATGTCGATCGGCACCGGCTCCGCAGCCCCGGCGACCAGGGAAGCCGCGAAGGCGAGAAACGCGGAGGCCGCGGGGCGAAACCACATGCCCCCTAGTATACGGTCAGGCGGCGGGGCGGGCGGAATCGAGGGCGGCCTCGCCGCCTTGGTCGCACACGCTCGCGATCGTGATCCCGTGCCGCCCCGCGAACTCGGCGAGTTGCTGTCGGTCGACGAGGATCGTGCGGCCGGCCTCGATCACGAGCACCCGCGCTCCGGCGGCCGCCAGCGATTCGAGCGTGCCGATCCCGATGGTCGGCATGTCGAAGCGGAGATCCTGCTGGGGCTTGGCGACCTTGACCACCGTCATCCCGCCGGCGGGGCAGAGCTGGCCGGCCCGGCGGATGCACTCGTCGGTGCCCTCGATCGCCTCGAGTGCCAAGGGGGCCCGGTTCTTGACGACCACCGTTTGGCCGATGTCGAGCCGGCCGAGTTCCTTGGCCAGCCGCCAGCCGAAGGCCACGTCGGCCTCGAGCCGCGGAGACAGGGTCTGCCCGGCCAGCAGGCCTTCCTCGGCCAAGAGCTCGGGCGCGAAGTCGGTGGCGGGGCAGATCGCGACGCCGCGGTTGTCGAAGGCCAAGGCGATCGCGCCCAACAGCGAGTCGTCGCGATTGTCGCGGTTGCGGCTCACGATGTGGGGCCAGAAGGTGTTGATGCCCGTCCAGTCAGGCAGGTGGCGGAGCCAGGCGTGCCTGGTGAACAGCTTCGACTTGTGGATCTTGCCGGCCATCGTGGCCCGCCGAACCCCGTGTCGCCGAAAGAACTCGACGGCCCCGCCGATCTCGGCCACGCCCACTTCGCCGGCCACGTCGGCTACGTCGGCCAGGGGCTCGAGGGCCTCGTCGGCGTGGTCGCGGATCGTGAGGATCGCGGTCCGACCGCCGCGGCGGCGGATCGCCTCGGCGACCGCCACGGGGTAGCGGCCCCAACCGGCCAGGATGCCGATCAGTTCGCCGTCAAGGCTCGGGGCGGGGGCGATCTCGCGTCGAAGGTCCATGGGCGGATCAGTCAGGCGGCGTCGGCGACAGGGCGGTTGTCGGGTGCGGGTCGCTCGAGGGCGTCGAGCCGGGCGGTGAGTTGCTTGAGGGCCTTCCGCATCTCGGGAAGCTTCGAGATCGTCGCCAGCTGGAGCTTGCGGTCACGGAGGTCGATGGCCGGCTCGCCGAGCACGGTCCGCCCCGGCTCGATGTCGCAGGAGACACCCGAGCGGGCTCCGAGCACGGCCTTGTCACCGATGTGGACATGGTCGCGGACGCCCACTTGGCCGGCCATCACCACCCAGTCACCTGTGGAGGTGCTCCCCGCCACGCCCACCTGCGAGCAAATCATGTTGTGCTGGCCGAGCCGGCAGTTGTGGGCGATCATCACGAGGTTGTCGAGCTTCGTGCCCGCGCCAATCACAGTCGGCCCGTAGGTGCCGCGGTCGATCGTGGTGCAGGCTCCGACCTCGACATCGTCGCCGAGCTCCACCCAGCCCAGCTGCGCGGAGATCAGGTAGCGGCCGGCGGCGGTCTTGTAGCCGAAGCCGTGGGCACCGAGAACGGCGCCCGCATGCACGACGCACCGCGGGCCCACGACGGTGTGCTCGTAAAGGACAGCGTTGGGATAGATCGTGGCGTGCGCGCCGACGCGGCAGCCGGCCATCAGCCGGGCCCCGGAGTGGATCGTGACGCCCGGGCCGATCTCGCAGTCGGCACCGACCGAGGCAAAGGGATGGATCTCGACGTCGGGGCCGAGCTGCGCCGACGGATCGACGGCGGCCTGCGGGCTGACCCCCAAGCGGGCTGCGCTCCGCGGCGGCCGGAAGCGGGTGATTGCCGCGGTAAAGGCGGCGTGGACGTCAGCCACCTCGATCGTGGGCCGGTCGAGCGGCCCGGAGCCGGCCGGCACGATCGCGGCCGCGGCAGCCGATTTGGCCAGCAGGTGGAGCTTGTCGAGGGAGTCGACCAGCGTGATGTCGTGGGGCGTGGCCGTCTCGAGGGTGGCGGCGGCGGCGATCGGCAGGCTCGCCTCGCCCGCCACGATGGATCCGCCGATGACCGCCGCGAGATCTCCGAGCGTGACCGCCATGACCGAGCCTCCCGAGGAGTCGCCGGGGGTTTCCGGCGGGGCGGGGAGACTAGGGAAGTCGCCCCGCGAGGGCAAGGGGAAATCGGGCGGCCGGAGCCGACGTCGGCGGCGGATTTCCCAGCCGCTTGCTACTGCTCGAGGGCGAGCATGGCCCGGCCCAGGCCGGTGCCGATCAGCCAGTAGGTCTCGGCGTTGCGGTTCCAGTGGTAGCCCTGGTTGGCTGGCGAGTCTTTGGCCGGCCGCCAGAACTCCCGCGTGGGCACGAAGCCGACCGAGCCTGCGAACTCGGGCAGCGTGGCCACCGACGCCTGGGCCTTCATCAGTGCGAGGGCCCGCGGGTGGGTTTCATCCGGGCCGGTCATCCCGGTCTCCGCGATCACGAAGGGGAGGTCGGGGGCCTCCAGGTCGCGGCGGACATCGCGGATGAAAGCCGCCAGATTGGCGGCATACTCCGCGTTGAAGCGGTCGTCGATTCGGTCGTTCCAGCCCTGGTGCCAGGCGAAGCCGGCCAGCACGTGGCCCCGAGTCTTGCCGTCCGGAGCGAGTTCCCCGGCTGTGAGCTTGGCGCGGGCGCGCTTCACAAGCGCCAGCATCTCGCGATAGAAGCGGCCCATGAGCTCGGGATTCGCCGCGATCTCCGCCGTCAGTTTTTCTCCGAGCGGGTATCCCGGCTGGCCGGCGCTGGGCGGACGAAAATCAATCGCCAGGCTCTTGCCGCCCCAGGCACATTTCACGAGCAGCACCGGCTCGTCGTGGGCGTCGCCCACCACGGTGCCGAAGCCGACCTCGGGGCCGATCAACTCCGGCCGAGCGCCATAGCCAACCCCCAGCCTGCCCGCGCGGTCGAGGTAGTCGATCCAGACGTCGCCCCGCTCCAGCCAGGTGCCGGCGGGGTCTCGGAGCCGGCCAAACGTCGCCGCCGTGCCGGGGTCGGTGGCCAGGAACTCGAGGCTGCCCCGGCCGCCGTTACGATCGGGGCGGGCGGCGATTTCGCCATGTCCCTCCATGTTGGACTGCCCGGCCAAAATGTAGACGCGGACGGGCTTGGTGGCCGCGGCGGCGGGGGTCGTGCCCCAGGCCGTCTCGAGCACCTGCAGCACCCGCGGGTCGTGGGCCGCGAGCTCGTCACGGGTGAACGGAAAGAAGTCGTTCCGCGAGAAGTAGGCTTCGGTCGTCTCGGCGAAATACTCCTTCTCGTTGGTCATGGCGTAGGCCCGGCCAACCGAGGTGGGCCGGCCGTTGCCGTGGTGCTGCTCGACCTGGTCGTAGAGGCCCGCCGCCCGGGCCCGCTCGAAGGCCTCCTCGATGGTCGGGTCGTCGAAGCCCAGGACGCGGAAGTGGTAGGCGTGGGCGAGTTCATGCAGCGCGAAGTTCGGCATCCGCTCGCACTCCTGGGGGAAGATCCGGATGTTCGTGAACTCGATCGCCCGGGCCAGTGCCGGATCGCGGCCGTTGTTCCGCAGCCAGCCGGCATCGGGATGAAACTCGGCCCGCGGCGGCACGCCCGGATACTCGGGTGAAAACCAGAGCGGCGTCTCCCGGAGCTTCGCCACGGCGGCCGGCGGCACCACACGCACGACCTCGGCGAGCTGCTTTTCCAAGAGCGCGACGGCCGTCGCGGTCGCCTCGGGTTCGGCGGCCACAAGCGCCTTGTTCACGTGCAAGGTCCAGCCGAGCACGTCGCGGGTCTCGTGGGGCGTCGCGGGTTCGGCCGCGCCGGCCCCTTGCCAGCCGAGCGGTGCGACTGCGAGCAGGAGGGGGATCGTGGCCGTCAGCAGGCGGCGGGAGGGCGCAGGACGCATGGGGCGTGCTCCGGGGGCAAACGTGGCTCGAAGAACCAACTGGCGGGTCGGTGGGTCAGCGGAAGACCGGCAGCGGCTGGCCGCTAGATTTCGCGCGGGCCTCGACCGCGGCGTCGAACGTCTCGGTGAGTTGGCGGCGGGCGGCCTCGGCCGCCGCGTCGGCCGGCGGCTTGGGCGGCTCGGGCGGCTGGTCGCGTCGCCGCCGCTCGCGGGGCAGGTAGGCGGGCGAGTCGGGCCGTGCCCCGGGGTTCAGCGCCACGAGGAGTTCGTGGTAGGCAGTCATCCGGGCGATGTGCGCGTCGAGCAGTTGCGGGCGGCCGGCAGCCGGGGCCTGGAAATAGGCGTCGATCGCCTCCTGCTTGAGCCGTTTCCACTCCGCGCCTGCCGCCCGAAAGGCGGCGCCGACGTCGCGGCGATCCATCCGGTCGACGGTGCGAATCAGCTGGTCGACGGCCGCCCGGCTGGGCTTACCCCCGGCCTCGAGCAGCTGCTTCTGGAGTTCGCTCACCGCGCCGAGCTTGTCCTCGCGGGGCCAGAGCAGCCAGGCCGCGGCTGCCAGGGTGGCGAGCAGGGCGATGGTGGCCACCACGAGCCATGGGCGGACGCCCGCCTGGGTGCCGGGAGCGGGAGCGTGGGGTTGGGGTCGCGGCATGGCCTTACCCGGGTCGTCAGGTGCCGTCGTCGCCGTCGTCGATCACGGCGGTGGGATCCAGGCCGTCACCGATCAGCGCATACCGGAGCAGCACCTCGCGGTCGGTGTCGGCTGCGATCGGCTCGACGTGGGCATCGAGGAACACGAACTGCACGACGTCGGCGTGGCGGCTGCCAAACTTGCGGGCGCTGCGGTCGTCGGGTGCCGCCGCGAGCCCACGGTAGACGTCGCGAAACAGCACGTCGGGGGTGTCGGCGGGAAACATCGCCGTGTCGCCTTGCCAGCGCTGTGTCATGTCGCCCCAGGAGGAATCGGCCGGCGGGACATGCCGCTCACCGACGGCGAAGGTTTTACTCAGGCCGTCGCTGACGTGCCCCGGCTTAACCTTGGAGAAGGTGAAGATCGGGCCGGCTTTCCGGCCGTCGGGAACACCGCTCTCGGAGGCGTACATGAACCAGCTGCCGGCGTTGGCTGCGTAGTCGCCGCCAGCCGCGACGCCGAGCACGGGGGGCCGCTGGTTGTTGTTGTCGAAGTTGCGGTCGGCGGCGGGGCCGCGGCGGCTAGGGCAGTAATACCCGGCCACGGGAGACCGCATCGCCTGGGCGTTGCGTTGGTCGTAGACCCGAGCGTCGGGCACCCAGGCGTCGAAGATCGCCGCCTCTTCCAGATACGGTAGGAGGCGGAAGGTCCAGCCGTAGCCGTCCGGGTCGCGCGACAGTCGGCCGGTTGGGAAAATCTTGCGGCTCGACTCATGGGTGATGATCGCCAGCCCAAGCTGCCGCAGATGGTTGGCGCACTGGGTGCGGCGGCCGCTTTCGCGGACGCTCTGCACCGCCGGCAGGAGCAGACCGATGAGCGTGGCGATGATCGCGATCACGACCAACAGCTCGACCAGGGTGAACCCCCGCCGAGCTCCGCCTACCCCCACGACGCGATCGGGATCCGAGGCACTCATAACCAGAGTGTACCGCCCCGGTGCCGTCGTTTCGACCGGCTTGCCCGCCGGGGCGGGTCCCGAGACGACTGCCAGATTGTGGGGGGCGGCCTCTTCAGCCCGGCCGTGTCTTGAGGCTTGCCAGACCCCCGTCCACACCCAGCACCTGCCCGGTAATCCAGTCCTGGGCAGGGTCGAGCAGAAAAGCAATTGCTCGGGCCACGTCTTCGGGCGTGCCGAGCCTGCCCAGCGGGTGCATGCCGATCGAGGCCTTCTCGGCCAGATCGCTCGCGACCAAGCCTTGCGTCAGCGGCGTCTTGGTGAGGCCCGGGGCGACTGCATTGAAGCGGATCCGCTGCCGCGCATAGGTGGCGGCTGCCGAGAGCATCAAGCCTACGATGCCGGCCTTGGCCGCGGCGATAGCCTCGTGGTTGGCCAGGCCGATCCGGGCCGCCGCACTCGAGACCAGCACCACCGAGCCCCCTTCGGTCTTGAGCAGCCGCCCGGCGGCCCGCACGCAGCCGAAGGCGCTGGTCAGATTTGCCGCGATTGTTGCCTGCCACTCGGCGGTCGAGGTGAGATGAGCCGGCTTGAGCAGCAGCGACCCGGCACAGCAGGCGATCCCGGTGAGGCCGCCCAAAGCCTCAGCCGCGTGAGCGACGCAGCCATCGACCGCGTCAGGATCGGTTCCGTCTACCGGGGCGTGCAGGGCTCCGAGTTCCGCTGCGACGGCCGCGAGTTTTCCGGCGTCTCGCCCCGCCAGAAACACGCTTCCACCAGTGCCCACGATCTGTCTGGCCAGGGCCGACCCGATCCCGCCCGCCCCGCCAAGGATGAATATCCGCTGGTTCATTGGCACAACTCGCGGCGAAAGGCGTCCATGATCACAGCCAATCGCCCACTGTCTGCTCGAGCTTGGCCCCGGCGGCCAGCTCCCGGAGTTTTTCCATGGCGCGGCCTTGGATCTGGCGGATTCGCTCCTTGCACACACCCATCTGACTACCAAGTTCCCGGAAGGTTCGCGGTGGCTTGCCGTCAAAACCAAACCGCGCCACCACGATCCGCCGCTCCCGCGGTTCGAGTTCGGACAGGAAACCCGCAAACAGATTCTTGAGCATGGCGATCTGGTCGCTCGAACAATAGTCGTGAGCTTGAACGGCGGCGGCCCGGTCCTTCGGTGCTTCGTCATCGGCGACGAATCGCTTGCGGAGTTGCCGACCGCGGTGCGACAGCCGGTAGAAGTGCCGCTGGATCGCGTAGGTGGCGTAGGTACTGAATCGGTTGCCGAGTTCGAAGTTGAACTTCTCCACCGACCGCATCAACGCCAGGTTGCCCTCGCTGACAAGTTCGTCAAACGACCAGGACGCATCCACAAACTTCTTGGCAATGGAGACCACGAGCCGAAGGTTGGCGGTAATCAGAATCGCCTTGACCGTCTCGGCCTCCGCGAGCAGCCCTTCAACCTGCTCGATCTGCCGGAGCGAGGCCCGCCGTCGGTCGAGTCGGCCCCGAACCGCGGCGGCCCGGTGCTTCAGCCAGTTCATCCGGCGGAAGTAAAACTGCTCCTCTTCCTTGGCCAACAGCCGGGTCTGGTAGAGGCTTGCGATGTATGGCGTGACGCCCGCTCCGGTGGGGGGCGTCGCGTCTGATCGCTTGAGCGGCACGGCAGCCGCAGCAGGGGGATCTGTGGCCAGGCGTTCCGCGTCAGCCTTGGTAAACTGCCGACAAGGAATGAAATCGATTACTCGGCCGAACAGGGTCTCCCGCCGAGTTCGCAGTTCTGCCAGCCGGGCGGCCCGAGCGACCATCTCCCGCCGACTCAGAGTCGGCAGTTTGCTAGCACTTGTTGCTCTGGCTGTTGCCGAAGGGGCGGGCTGGCGGGCTGGCTGGCGACGAGTGGTGGCCTTCCGAGGCCGGGCGATGGCGATCATGCTGAATCCTCGTGGGCAGAGGGGGAAGAAGGCCCTTCTCCAAAACCGCACGCAGGTCGCCCTACTAACCGGACCTGCCGGATTTCCGGCCGGCCCGGTTTTTTCGCAAGGCTGGGCGACGCCGAGCCGAAAACCAGCCCGAAACGAGACCGCATCCGATGGTGGTGGAGCACCGGTTCGGGGGACGGCACAAGTCTCCTTGCTCCGGCCGCGGCGGCCTCCGCTTCGGGAAGCGTTCGCCGAACCCCCTGCGCCTCGTCTGTCCAGATAGCCTCTGTCCCGGATCCCCTTTCTCGACGCTCCACGGATCTCGGATGTGCTCTAGCGGCGGCGGCGACGGCGGAGAGCCAGCGGAATCCCAGCGGCGGCCGCGAGCACGGCTAGGGCGAGCGTCGAGGGTTCGGGGACGACCTGGAAGTTGTAGACGGCCGATCCGCTCACCTGCGTCGCTCCATTCAAGCCGGCGGCCTGGATGCCCACCTGGTAGAGGCCCGGTTCCGTGAAAAACAGCGTTCGATGCACGTGGCCCTCGGCCGGCACGGAGAAGGAGTCGCCCACGAAACTTGTGTCGCCAGCCTGCAGCACCCACTCCTGCACGCTTCCATTATAGACCGCCATCGTAGCGCCCGCTGGGGCGGTGAACGAGGTGGGCGTGAACGTGATGTTGCCGAAGGACTCGCCGTCGAAACCCTCTTCGGTGGCCCAGCCAAGAAACGGCGTGCCGTAATGATCGGCGTCGGCGCCGGTGGGGGAGAGCACCCAGAGATTCGAGCCGACCGGCACCCCGAGGGCGTTGTACTGCGAACCCGTGAAGTTGTAGCCAGTATTTGGCAGGCCGGTCCAGAAGCCCGTGGGGTTGTTGATGCGTTGCAGGTTGGCCGTGGTCGGCACCCGGATCGTGATGTCGCCGGGCTCGAAGGCCTGGCCCGCGGGATCCGTGATCTCGACACCATCGACGAAGCCGCCTTGCCCGACGTGCACTTCCATCTCGAAGGCGCCGGGAGTTGCGGAGTCATAGGCGACCCCGATATCGCCGTGGCCGAGCGTCCAGACCTCCGCCCGAGTGGGCGCGGCTGCCAGGGCAAGCAAGGCCGACGACAGAGCGATCGTGGCGAGTCGGAGCGGGGCCCGTGGGGTGGCGAGGCGGGGGGCGGTCATGGCACTTCTCTCCTACAGGGTGTCGGGGCGGTACGCAGCCGCTGATGCAACGTTGTTGCACATCCTAGCCGGCGAAAAGGCGGCGTGCAACTGGGTTGCAAAAATTATTCGCCGGCCGAAGAGCGGCGCTCGCAGCGGGCTTTTCGGGCCCGGCGGAGGGCGAGCCAGCCTCCTCCCGCGGCCGCCGCGGCCAGGGCGATGCCCGCGGGCTCGGGGACGGGGGCGAAGGCGGTGTCCACCATCGTGGCCAGACCGGTGGTGTAGTTGTCGAACGAACCCCGGGCGAAGGTCACGAGGAAAGGCTCGGACGTCGTGAAGCCGGTGCTGCCCGCGCCCGGGCCGAGCGTCAGGACGACCCCGTACAGGCCCGCCGCCGCGTTGTCTGTGAGGGTGTAGTTCACGTGCTCGTGAAACGATCCGTTCGAGGGTACCGAGGTGATCACCGCCCCGGGAGCGCCGGCGAAGTCGGTGCCCGTGACCGTGGCGGGCCGGTTGCCGAGGTAATCGAGCGTCATGGTCGCGGCCGGCGCGGCCATCGCGGAGCCGTTCCAGTAGAGGAGCTGCTTCACGAAGTCGTAGCGGATGGTCGCGGCCGCGGGGAACGTGCCCGTGGCACTGTCGAAGCCCGGCGAGATGGTGGTGTAGGGGGCGTTGGCGGGCATGATGCCCTCGTCGAACACCCGGCCGGCGTAGAGGCCTTCCCACTCACCCCCCGCCGTGACGATCGGACCGTTGGCCGTGGGAACCGTGAGCAAGACGTCGCCCGCATGCTGGGCTGCAGCAGTGCTGGCGAGCAGGAACCAGGCGGTGATCATCGGCAGCGGGCAGCGAACCATGGTTTATGCTCCAAGCCGGCCGATGCCGGGGCGTGCTCGTTGTTATTGAACGAGCCGTGCGAAATCGAACCCCGTGTCGACCCATTCACCGATCTGCTGTTCTGAGACCAGCTCGACGTGACCGTCGGCATAGGCGAAGTGGGCCGCTTCGCCATGCCGCGAGAGTTGGATTTCCGCCGAAATGTCCCGCAAGACCCGGTCTTTCCGCGACGGATACCAGCGGAACCATTCAGGCGAGTGCGTGTGGTCAAAATGACTGCTGCGCAGCTCAGCGAGCTGGAGCGTTCGGCTGCTGACCGTGGCGGGATTCGAAAACTTCTCGAACAGCATCACCGCCTTCGAGCGGGCCCCCACGCGATTGAGGTTGTTGATGCCCTTGGAACCCGCGACGGAGTCGTCGAAGGAGAGGTAGCCGTTGGCCACGTAGCTCGTCTGGGGCGTGAACCGCTTGGCAGGGTCGGGATGCTGCGGATCGGCGTAGTCTTCACCACTGCCAGGCAGGCCGTTCATCCGCAGCCCGGCCAAGGGGTCGTCGGGGCACATCCGGATCGCGTCCACGCTCTCGATGAAGGGCGCCAACTGCTGAATCCAGTGGAGGTAGCGGCTCTCTTCGGCCGTGTGGGTGCGCGAGGGGAACCGGCCCCGATGGGCGTCGGCGTAGAGAATGATCCCGAGCGCCACCTGCCGGATGCTGTTGGCGCACTGCGTCCGCCGGGCCGCAGCGCGGACCCCCTGGACCGCCGGCAGCAGCAGGCCCATCAGCGTGGCGATGATCGCGATCACCACGAGCAGCTCCACCATGGTGAAGCCGTGCGGGTGTCGGCGGACGGGCGGGTGAATGGCGGCCATGGGCGGCTAGAGCGCGGGCGGGAGGCGGCTTGGTCAGCCACGTTCGTACATGCAAACCTGTCGCACTATACCCGCCCAGCGGGGGCGGGACAAGCGTTGGGCCGGCGCAGTGTCCCGCGTGGGGTCCCCGGTCTTCGAGGCCGAAAAGACAGCGGCTAGCCGGGGGGTGCGCGGCTATTGCACCGCCACGGCGACGAGGTCGAGCAGGTCGCCGATCGTGCGGTGGGCCTCGATCGGATGCCGTAGCGGCAGCCGGGTGAGCACCCGATAGCGATTGCTCCGCCCCACCTTTTCGCGGGCGATGTAGCCCCCGTCCTCGAGGTCGGCCACGATCCGCTGCACGGCCCGCTCGGTGCCTGGGCGGGGGCGCTTTGCTACGCGGTCGCCTACCGGTCGGTCGACCTGGCGCCGGGCCAGGCTGCCGTGGCGGCCAGCGGGCCGGCCGTGCCGGGCTGGGCCGCCTGGACGCGATACCGAGAACTCGTCGCCGAGCGGCGGGGCGCGGCCTGTGACGACTTCACGGCGCTGGTGGCGATCCGGCTGGCCTACGACACGGCGATCGCCGAAGCCCATGAGACTCGGATCGATTGGCAGGCCGGCGGGCTCGTCGTGCCGGCCTC
>Ga0247833_1007529_pt1 | contig 11466 bp, 1 predicted proteins | sample LaCruzMarch2015__7_FD_187117 | JGI IMG/M metagenome (GOLD analysis project Ga0247833, IMG submission 187117) | Freshwater microbial communities from meromictic Lake La Cruz, Castile-La Mancha, Spain - LaCruzMarch2015_8m | ecosystem: Environmental > Aquatic > Freshwater > Lake | place: Spain...
ACCAGCAGTTGGTGGTTCGTAACTCTGCAAGTGGGTCTCGCCGACAGCTTGGTGTTATTCATGACACCATGTCTGCTGATGAAGGGAGTGAGAGTGATTACTTCAGAGGCAAGAGACTGCATGCAGTGGGACATGAGAGTGGCTCGCTTACGTACAATGATAGTGTTAGTTCTTCAGAGGGCGACGAACGATCAACATCGCAAGCTGAGGAGGTCGATTCTGTGTCGGACTCTGATGGAGAGCTCGCCCGCATGCAGGATGAGTCACGAGACATGATCAGCATGATAGCGAAGTACTCAGATGACTCCAGAGTTCTGTCAGCGATTGGCATGTCACCGGGTATCATCAAGAAGGTCGACATGGCTCGTGAGCATCAGGACAGAAAAGACTATAGCAGGGGCGATCACAAGGCATATGTCACCAGAGACAATAGAGATAGCAAAACGATTTACCCATCGTCCAAGCAGCACGGGGGCAATGATCGCAACGACCGGCCGCGCGATCCAGGCGTCAGTCAGGGGCCATGCCTCCAGTGGTGGACCACGGGTGAGTGTACTTTCGGCGACAGGTGCAGATTCACTCATGCGGACAAAGAACTGGATGGGTTAGCAGATAAGATCTTTGAGCAGCGCGAGAAGCGACGCAAGACGCAGAAGGCGGGAATTCACGCCCTCAGCCCTTCGCACACACGCAGCCTGAAGGCGCGACATCAAGTGGCGCTCATAGATCGTCGAGACAAGGGTTTGACACAGATACAGGAGGAAGACTCCGAGTCTGTGTCGAGCTCCAATTGACCTGCAGGTGGCGCATGCCACCAACCCACCATTCCTCACGATAATCTGAAGGATTGGCGGGATACGATCGGGGAGTTTATGCGTGGCACGCGTAAATTCTCCGTGGATCTGTCTCGGGCCACATCATTCTTGCAAGGATTGACAACTGTCGAGGGGTTGTTTAGTCCAAGCAAGGACGTGGCTCGTTTTATGTTTACGCGCGCTGAGATCATGGATCCGACGACGGGGGCCCTTCTGGGGGTTCCACGGGTTCTCTGGGATTCCGGCGCGCTTCATGGCAATTACATATCTAAGAGGTTTCTTGATGCTAACTATCCTTTCCTCAAGGCAATGGTTAGCGTCGTGGACAGTGCGGTCACGCTGGCCGACAACAAGACTTCTTTGCGCATCACACAGGAGGTGGAGATCCCGTTGCTACTTGGGGCGATGGACGGCTCACCTGCTGTGACGTGTGTTGCAACCTTCTCGGTGATAGAGTGCGGAGCAGACATTATTCTGGGCTTGCCTAGTCTGGTAGGCCAAGTTTCTGAGCTCTTCATCGCCATGATTCGACGAGCCGTTGGACTTGCCAAGTTCGACGGTATCTACGAGAAGTTCAATACATCGGTGAAGCGCAAGGTGGTTCACGTTGCTTCTAACAGTGGTGGGGGAGCTCGCACGCTCATGCGCAATTCGTCAGGCGACGGGTACCATGTGCGGACAGGCCGAGCACCTTCGATCGGACGTCATTCAGTTAGCGACATTCGGGGACTGTTCCGTCCTTGTAAGTCGGACGGCCAGCCTGGGAAACGTCCTGGTTGGTTTATAGTACCACGCTCACAGAGGGTCGCGCTCAAGAAGGAGGCGACTAAGGAGCTGTTGCAAGCGTTCGATTTGGCATTTCCGGAGGAAGCTGACGAGAGACCTCCATGGTCTGTGTTGGACGATTTGGGTCCTGAGGAGGCGTCGAGTCCTTTTCCTGGCCTTTTCTCAGCAGCAGTTGCATTCATGGAGACCAGTATTCCTGACGCGCAGAAGGAGTATTTGCTGGAGGTCAATAAGCCGCCTCCAGAGCCAGGCGACACCAAGTCCAAGTCAAGGTTTTCGCAGAGCATGATTGATCACCCGGGTTTCATGGAGTTCATGCGCACGGAGGCCTTGGACGTGTTTGTGCCAACGAACTGGGAGGGCATTAACGCGCCGGAGATCGAGTTCAATTTCAAGGAAGACATGCCGGATACTCATCGGGCCAAAGCACGGCCGATTAACCCCGCGCGAGCCGACCTTGTCAAGAAGGAGTTTGATAGACTCACGCAGTATCATCTCCGACTCTGCAAGTCTTCGATTGTCAGTCCGATTACTGATGCTGACAAGGCAACCGCGCCATTCGTGCGAATTTGTGGAGACTATCGGTGGGTTAATAAGCATATCCTCCTCGATCATCAACACATTCCCCGCGTACAGCATGAGCTAGAGCGTTTCCGTGGTTTCAAGTACTTTATTGATTTGGACATGGCTAACAGCTTTCATCAGTTCAAGCTGGGGCTCAAGACTTCTGAGAAGCTCTCTATCATCACTCCCTGGGGCACTTATCGACCTATCTTCATGCCAGAGGGTGTCAGTCCTGCCACGGGTGTTTTGCAGTCACACATGCGAGAGATCTTCAAGGAGTTTTCTGACTGGTCGATCGTGATTTTCGACAATTTCTGTATTGGGGGCAATAGTATGGAGGAGCTGATGGAGCGCTTCAAGTTGTTCATAGCCAAGTGCAAGGAGTACAACGTCTTCTTGAAGTTCTCGAAGTGCTACTTCGGCTTCTCGAAGGTGAAGTTCTTCGGGTATGAAGTGGATGGTTCTGGCTGGGAGATCGACGATACTCGCAAGGAGGCGGTGATGTCCATCCCGTTTCCTGAGGGACCGACTCCCAAGTTGCGACGCACGAGGATGCAGAGTTTCCTTGGTTTCGCTCTTTACTTCCGCGACTTTGTCAAGGACTACTCTGTCAAGGCTTCGCTCTTCTACGAGATGACTGTGAAGGATTTCTCGTGGGATGAGAAGACTTGGACAGTTGATTATCGAGCCAAGTTTGCCGAGTTCAAGGTGGACCTGGTTGAGTGTTTTCGTTTGATTTTCCCGGACTATTCTCTTCCGTGGGTGTTGCAGCCAGACGCATCGTCATGTGGCATTGGTGCAATTCTCTACCAGCTGCGCAAGGGTCCTTACGGGCCTAACGGTGCAGAGGGTGTTCGCAAGGAGCCGATTGCGTGTGTCTCCCAGAAGTTTTCCGGTCCTGCCACTCGGTGGGCTGTGATTAAACAAGAGATGTATGCAATCTATCGTGCGGTTGAGAAGCTGCAATATTATCTCATGCACAAGCCCTTTCAGATTCAAACGGACCACAGCAACCTGGTTCAGATGGAGAAAAGCAACGTTGGCATCATCACGCGGTGGCGAGTGTTTCTGCAGTCTTTCCCTGTTACGAGTATCATCCACGTGGCAGGCAAGGACAACATTGCGGCGGACTTCCTCTCGCGTGTCACGGAGCCGGATAACGATGGAGTGGAGCAACAACCGATGACGTTGGCCATGGTGGATGGACAACCGAGGAGTTGGCGAGCGAGCCAGTCGCCAGCGCTGCTCAACGTCATGTTTTCTGACACAGAGTTCTGTGTGCCTGACGAGTTGGCAGCCTATTCACTCAAGGAACGCGGCGAGTTCATTGCATCACTCGTGGGACCTGTTCTTTCGTGCAGAGAGCAGTGCTGCGCTAGCCTGTACTGTGGCGAGTGTGGTGGCGACAACTCTAACGTGATGGCGGAGCTTTCGATGTTGTGTGCGACTACCGTTGCCAACGGAGACGCATACACTGCAGTTCAGCCTGAGTGGGATGCTATCTTGCGCAAGGTGCACGGCGCGCGCAGCCTGCACTGGGGAGCACATTCTACGTGGAGACTGCTTAACGAGCAGTATCCTGGACACAAGATTCCCATGTCATACGTGCGGTATCATGTGCGAGAGTGCGACATCTGTCAGAAGTATCGCAAGACTCTCAACCGAGATCGGATGCCAGCAATCATCCGTCATCTCAAGGTGCCTGGTCCGAGGTCCACTGTGGGGATTGATGGTTTCACTATCTCTCCACCGGATAAGCATGGCAATGCTTACATGCATGTTATTGTGAATCACTTCACAAAGCATGTGTACCTCTACCCATCCAAGAACAAGGAGGCGACTTCAGCGGCCGACGCCCTGATCACCTACGTGTCACTGTTTGGGAGGTTTAGGAACTTGATTTCGGATCCTGGTTCGGACTATTCTTCTCGTGTGCTCGAGGCGCTCAATGGTTACTTTGGATACGAGCATGCGTTCAGTCTGGTGGATCGACACGAGAGCAACGGCGTCGAGGCTACCAATCGCGAGCTCAAGAGGCATTTGCAGGCGCTGGTGGCTGACACCAGGTTCCGAGATCGTTGGAGTGAGCCGCAGATTCTTGGACTCATCACGTTTCACATGAATGCGATGAGGTCTAGTGAGTCTGGTTTCAACGCTTTCGATCTGACGTTCGGGGCACTTCACTCGAAGTACTTCGATGCGTTGGATGCGGAGGGTGCGTCGTTCATTCCAGCCAACTCCGAGTACGTCAAGGAGTTGGACGCGGACATCAAGGCGATCACCAAGTTGTCTAAGACGTACCAGCAGAATCTCGTCCTCAGCAGAGCGACTGATCGGACGCTGCCTTGGAACGAGTGGGTTGCAGGTGACTACGTCTTCGTGGACAACACTTCTCCTGTTGACAAGCTCCAGGGAGGGCGTCTCGGTCCCTACCAAGTGGTCAAGCAGTACCGGAATGACGTTCGGCTTCGCAATCTCGTTACGAATGTCGAGAAAGAGTTTCACGTTGATCGTCTCTCCGCGTACTCGGGCACGCCAGAGAGGGCGTTGCGCATGGCCATGCTCGATACGGATCAGCACTTCTTGGAGCGCTTCATTGGCTACAGGGGCAATCCACAGGTGCGACAGACAGTAGAGTTCCTGGTTGAGTTCACGGATGGCACTCTGGTTTGGAAGCCGTTTGACGCTGACATTGTTCACACTGTGCAGTGTGAGCAATACTGCCGGTCTTTGCCGGAGCTTCGCCCGCTGTTGTTTACAGCCAAGGAGTTCTCAGCATGGTCGGTTGCGCAGCGCAAGATCTTCACGTCCACGCACCACGCCAAGGGTGACGTTGTCTATGTGGACATTCGAGCCAGAGCGTTGTTTGCGCATGAGTGGTACAATGCACTTGTCATGGAGGATAAGGACGTCAAGTTCCGTTTCGCTCGCATGCGTATCGGAGGCACGGTCACTCGACGAGGCTCAGCTCGTAACACGCGTTGCGAGTTGATTGATGATGTGTATAAGCGAGTGCACATTGTTGATTCCGTCTTCTTGCATCTGTACGGTACAAGGCGTTTGGTCACTGAGCTGCCACCGGGCAGTGAAGTGATTGACGCTGCGTTCGCAGTTAGCAATCCGCAAACTGCGGAGATGTTGACTAGGTCAAGAGCAGCGACGATGCAGGACTTACTGTCCATCAGTGTCAAGCCGGACGATTCGGTGGTCAAGACTACGTTCATGTCATGGAACGTTAACTCGATCAAGGCCGCCATCAAGAAGGGACTGCTCGACGAGCTGATCAATCTTCCTGGCGGTCCGCCAGACGTCTTGATGTTGCAGGAGATCAAGCTGCATATCATCGAGGAGTCACAGATGGAGAGGCAGTTCGCGCGTCTCGGTTACGAACATGTCAAGATGGTGTCAGGACGACCTCACCACGTTGCAGGAGTACTTATCGCTTCTAAGACGCCGTTTGAGCCGTTAGGCAATGTCAGCGTCGAGGATGGTCGTTGCTTGGGCGTCAGAGTCAATGGTGTAACGGGCATTTGTGCTTATTGCCCCATCGTCTGGGACGAGGACCAGCAGCGCAATCTACGAAGACAGGAGTTCGACGAGGCGTTCCTCAAGGTCATCGACGGGTGGCCAAAGCCACACGTTATCTGCACCGACACCAACTGCGTAGGAGACTTGTTCAAGGATCTCGCGGTGCCCCAGAGGTTGCAGGGCAAGAGGATCGGTTTCACCAGTGCCATCGAGACACATCTCTACACTGAGCTGATGGGCAGGGGGTACGTTGATACATATCGCAGTTGCCAGCCGGATGGTCGTGATTTCACAGTCTTCCCGCATGGCAAGTTTCAAGGGCTCAAGGCGCGAGTGGACCATGTTTTCGTCGACTCAAGTTTGCACTCAGCGGTCACGGAGTGCGTAATCGGTCCTCCTACAGACATATCTGATCACGCGTACGTCTTGATGACGATCGCGAAGCAGAAGAGTTTGTGGATCGATTTCTCGAAGCTCAAGGTGGAGCGCAGCAAGTTCTACAACCTGGCACAGAACAAGCTGGCGCATCTCATTGCAGGTCTGGGAGTGCAGTTGCCAACCAAGGTCTTCATGCTGCGAGCGATCTACAGTGCGTCTGGTACATCTGACGAGCCGACAGAGTTACAGTTGAGTCAATATGCGTTCTTCGGTTACCGACCAAGCGCGGAGGAGTCTGCGCAGGATGTCAAGGATCTCTGGCAAGCGCGCATGCTTTCGATGGAGTGTGCTGGTCAGAGTCACATGGGTCCTAACGACTACTTCGTGTTTATGAACCCGTCGGGAGCGCCAGTGTATGACCTCACAGGCTCTTCGCCAGAGCAGGACAAGACAGCCGTCAAGGTCGTCAAGAAGCGCATCACACCGGAACAAGTGTCGCAGCCAGCAGCAGTCCAGGCAGAGGCAGTGGCGCCTGACACATTCGACATCAGTCAGTCGCCGTTCTCACCGCCGCCGGCCAAGAGAAGTGTGCAGCCGACGACACCAGTAGCTCTGTTCTCATCGTTGGAACCACAGGGTACCACTTTCACTTTCGCAGCTCCAAGTAGGCTGCCTCGGTCTAACAGTCTAGCACCTGTGCAGTATACTACGGAGCAGCCCAAGCCTGATGAGGAACCAGTAGTGGCAGAACAGGCCAAGCTTCAGCTTGTCAAGCACAAGGCAGCGGCCAAGTCAACATTGCCGCCACAGCTTCTTCAACGACAGATGATGGTGCAGGAGTCGGTTTACAAGGAGTTCATGGCATGGAAGGAGAGTTTGCTTGAGCCATCGCCCGAGAAGGCTGGGAAATCTGGAGCGGATCAGCAGTTAGCTCCGGAGGTCGATCGTCTCTCGCTGTTCAATCACGCGCAGTTCACCACGGATGCAGTAACACTTGAGCAGTATGAGGCGTCCCTCGTAGAGGTCTGGTACAATCCTGATATTCCACCGGTGCAGCCAGAGTGTCTCAAGGTTCGAAAGTCGTTCTTCCGGGCAGTGGATGACAATCAAGTTCACGATTGCATGGGCGACGAGCTCATCGTTACTTGTCCAGTCAAGTGTGGCCAAGGGATTGCGTTCTTCAGCGGGCGTGTTATGTCCAACGCGCAGGTTGATCGCCTTCCAGCCAATGCCAGACAGTATCTCATCACAGTCGAGGATGATGAAGTGTTGGACTGCAGTAGTTTTGCATTGAGTGTACCACCAGGGTGCTACGCATCCAAGGCGAATCAGGCAGATTCGCAGGTGTATTCATATCATCTCAACCGGCACCTTACGTTGGCGGACAACAACACAGCAGTTGAAGCGTGGCGCAATCCGCGGCAGCCGGAGCATCTTAGCCTGGTGCTGTACGCGCTGAGGGATCAAGAAGAGTATTCGATTCTTATGTGGCACTATGGGCCAGACTTCAGCATGTTCGACCCAGGGACGCCTACGCCACGCAAGTCTAAGGCAGCGCTGCATACGCCGATCAATTCGCCAGCTACGCCCAACCGTCGACAGGGTCAGCGCTTCATGGACAAGGTCACGTCATTAGAGAAGCGAGGCTACGGCATGTTCGATGCTAGCACGGAGCTGGCATTCGAGGGCGCGCACAAGGATGGGCTGGATGGACTCGCAGAGGAAGCAGTCGAGGAGCTCGCGACAGGAGTGTTCGCACCGACGATCCAGGAGGAGAAACAAGAAGAGGATAACGCGTCTGAGCTGTCAGTCTTAACGGCAGCGGAAGATGGAGTAATGCAGCAGGTCAGCAGTGACGGGGAACAGGAAGAATCACTGTCGGCACATACGCGCAATTCACTGCGTGAGTCTCAGCCGAGCTATCCGTCGATAGACTCGGGCACAATTTGGGAACATTTCGTGCGGCGGTAAAACTGTTTGCAGTATTCAAGGAGATGAGGGTGGTGTCAACACAATCACCTGATGAGGAGCCACAAGACATGCGATAATCTGTGTCAGTGGTTAACAATAATAAATGTGCGAGGCCAAGGGGCTAGTACATATGCATATCTGGTATAAAGCCCAGTAGCAATACGGTTGGAAGGTGGATGGGAGCGGTAGGAGCACTATTGGTGATTGGTTCATTGGTGGTGTGGAGCCTTGAAAGGGTGTAAGTATAGGACCTCTGTGTTGGGCACACAGAATCAGAGTCCTCCCTAGTTCCAGTATACCTAGAGTTATAGTAAGCTCTAATTCAAGCGTGTGACGGGGTATCATGGGCCAAGTCCCCCCATACTTGGATAGATGCAAGGGATGCATTTATTCCCTTTGGCCATGTTTGGTGCCAAGGATGAGTGGGGAAATTGATTTGGCGGTGTGATTTCTTAGGTCCCTCTAGCTGGTGCATGAGCGAACATCCCATAATCTGGCTGTAAATTAGTGTTGGAAACTGGATGGCAAGCAGAATCTGGCACATGGCAGTGCAGTAATTTACAGTTGGCGACGGTGGGATTAATTACGAGTGAGTACCTGATTGGACAGTCAGCGGAATAGCGAGTGAGGAGTCGTGGAGGCAGAACAGCAAGTCAAGCTACAAGAGATATGTGAGTAAAAGAGCCTCACACAAGAGCGCCTCGGGTGGCAGCCGCTATAAGTAGAGATAATTCGTGAGCGTGAAAATTCAGTCCCGAAGCTGGAGTTTTCGAATTATTATGTGCGGATAGCGGGGTCGTACCATTCTGGTGTGGTAGCTGTGATTCAGTTCACGGGCTACACCAGAACCAAGACCAAACACGTGCGGAACGAGGACCGCATGGTGCGCGACGGCAAGACCGTTCGTTGCAAGAGTTGCCAGCTGCTGGACAGTGTTGAGGCAGGCAACTGGAGTGGAGCTTTATCTGAACCTTAGGAAGAGAGGGGGAGGGGAGGAGAAGGCGGTAATGCGGTGCGTGGGTTTGGGGACGTATGGACCCACTTACTTGCATTGCGAAAATTGTTAATAAGGTACATTACCCCCCAACATAACTTATTATCAACGGATGTTAGATGTGCGATGTTGAGGTTGAATATGCGCAATTTTCTTTATTCTGTTTTTGATTCATTAAAACTGGTTATTACCTACGGTGAATGGTTGTTTTGGTTTACATGGTTTAATTCGTAAGATTCACGTCCCTACTCAAGATTCGAGAGGAAGTTTAAACATTTAACAAGCATAATCATTGGTTTAATTAGTTCAAGCACGCTGACTCTAGCTAAGTCACGGAAACTGCGTTATAGAATTCTATCGCGGAACGCGCGATTAGTAATTGTTATGTAATTTAATTCATTCCTCGAACAACAACGATGTCTGCGGATTCAACGGCACAATCCAAAGATTTACAAAGTTTGTTACGGGACACGAGTACTAGCAGTAGTACGAGTGTGGTGATTGGTGGGGGTCCAGGGAATGGGCCCGATCAGTCAATGATCAATAATAATCAGTCGGAGCAGATGACAGAGATGAGGCTTCAGTTGGCAGCACTCGGACAAAAGTTCGATTCAATGATGGGGTTGTTGGGAGCGCTTGCGTCCTCAGCTTCTAATGCTGTCGTAACCAACAATGTTGCTTCTCTCGCATCAGCACCAAGTTTAGTAGTAGAGCAGGCTCTTGGAGGATTGTCGTTACCACTTCCCCAGCAGCAGCCTGTGCCACCGCCGATTCAGCGGTTACCTGCGGTAGTTCCCCAGTCTGTGGCTCCAGTGGTCCAACAGTCTGGGACCATTCCTCATAGCTTCTCAGCGACCTCGTTGGCTGAGGCTGTGCAGCGGGAGCGAATCTTTCAGCAGCAAGTGGAGGCAGGCGTCGAATCTCCTTCGGAGCGTCTCAGACGAGGGCAACCAAGGATGAATCCGAACGAACTGGAGGATATCGATCTTGCGGACATCGCCAACGATTCACATGCAGCCTCGGAGGGCGGGTCTCAGACGACGAATCTCTTGGATGGCGACTCAGTATCCAATGCGCCGGAAGATCTCTTGGCACAGGGCAAGAAGGAGATGTTGTTCCAGATGAATCTTCATCAAGAACTGCAAGGATCGGAGGAGACTGGGAATCAGGGTGAGAGCAGGCTCCTCCCAAATGGTTTCAAATATTTCTCAGTGTTCGGCCGGAGAACAAGAATCAAGGCTGCAGGATACGCGGCTGATCAAGTCAAGAGAGGAAGCGGTCAAGCAGGCAGTCTGACAGTTTCAGTGCCTTTTGCCTATTCCCAGGGCAAGCTCAGTATCAAGAACTTGAACGTCTTTGACATGTATGAATTCATGGAGCAGGTCTTGGTTCACCAGAGCGAGCCTGCGAATAAGCCTATAATGTTGTTTGATCACATTGATACAACTTGCCTACAGCGCGTGCAAGGCAAGTTGCTCATGCTCTATCATTCTGCGCAGATGAAGGCATTGTACGGCATTCCATCGGGTCTAACAGTTCCAGAGCTGCACGAGTTCAAGCTCATGAACACAGACACGTATCTGATGCTGTTAGAGTGGGTTTTGTATCCACATGACATCGATGACTACCGTAACCAGTGCAGATATTCGCTCAGAGCGTGGGAGTTGAGCAATCCAGGGCTCGATCGAGTCTACAGTGAGAGGCAGACCATTCAGTTCGCGAACTACAATCGGCAGAAGACTCAGGAGTGGATGAAGTGTTTGGAGTGTTTCAAGGAGCAGGATCCAGAGAACAAGAAGGAACTGAATTTCAACTGCCCGGGCAATAAGGTGCAGAAGTGGCTTGACTATGAAGGCTTACTTGTGGAGTACATGTCAGGCAAGTCTTGGACTCCAAGGATCAAGAGATATTTCCTGCGAGAGCTAGAGAAGATGTCGGTCAAGGGTGACTACAGGAGGTACTTCATGTCGTTCCTACTCGGCAAGCTGGATGTTCTTTACGATCAGATGACCAAGTCGGCTATCATGAACAAGCTCAGGCTCAAAGCATTTGAGGCAGGAGGTGACTCTGAACGCAATCGCTTCGATGGAGTCGTCAAGATCACTGGGGGCAAGATCACCAAGCAAATGCGTGTGCTGGATAGAAATAAAGCATATGCAAAGCTCGGCAACAATGGCGACAGTAGAGCCAGCACGGGGATCGTACGCGACGGACTTCGAGCACGGGGCAACAACTTTAAGCCTTCTTCGTCGCGCAGCAACCAGCAGTTGGTGGTTCGTAACTCTGCAAGTGGGTCTCGCCGGCAGCTTGGTGTTATTCATGACACCATGTCTGCTGATGAAGGGAGTGAGAGTGATTACTTCAGAGGCAAGAGACTGCATGCAGTGGGACATGAGAGTGGCTCGCTTACGTACAATGATAGTGTTAGTT
>Ga0247833_1007537_pt1 | contig 11453 bp, 12 predicted proteins | sample LaCruzMarch2015__7_FD_187117 | JGI IMG/M metagenome (GOLD analysis project Ga0247833, IMG submission 187117) | Freshwater microbial communities from meromictic Lake La Cruz, Castile-La Mancha, Spain - LaCruzMarch2015_8m | ecosystem: Environmental > Aquatic > Freshwater > Lake | place: Spain...
TGTGGCCCGGCCGGCGCCGAGCGCGCGTTGCGTGACGCACTGGCCTGCGGTGCCGCGAACGCGATCCGCATCGACACACCGGCCGACGCCGATTCGCGCGATGTCGCCTTCGAGCTCGCACAGGCCACGGCCGACGCCACCGTCGTGGTCTGCGGCGACTACTCACTCGATCGCGGCAGCGGGTCGGTGCCCGCCTTCATCGCCCACCACCGTCGCGCCGCGCAGGCGCTCGGTCTGGTGCAGCTCGAGCTCGATCGCTGCCATGCGGGCGCAGTCCACGCCCTGCGTCGTCTCGACGGCGGCCGTCGCGAGGTGCTCACCGTCCCCACGCCGTGCGTGCTGTCGGTCGAGGGTTCGGTCGCCACACTGCGCCGTGCCGGCCTGAAGCAGTCGCTCGCCGCCCGCACCGCAGCGGTCGAGCTGCGGGTCAGCCCCCCACCGCACCACCACACCGCGCCCGCCATCGTCACCCCGTACCGCCCTCGTGCCCGAGTGCTGGCAGCACCCCGGGGCGACGATGCGCTCACCCGCCTGCGGGCGATCACCGACCTCGGTGCCGCCCCAGCGCGCGGCGAGACCGTCGAGCTCGAGCCCCGCGCCGCCGCCGAGCGAATCGCCGCCGCCCTGCGCGAGTGGGGCTACCTCCCCTGAACCCCCACGACCTGCCAACCCGACCTTTGCCGTGCGGTGGTCGTCTGCAACCCGGTCACGGCAAAGGTCGCGGGACGGTCGGGCCTCCGGAGGGGGGTGCAGGTCACCACTAGGGTGACGGGCATGGCGAGGGACGAGGCGGCCACCGGGCGAACCGTCCACGGGCGCGGCCGATGACGTCGCACCACACCCGGCTGGGCGATCTCACCTGGCCCGAGCTCGCAGTGCCGCAGCGCCGACTCCTCGCCGTACCGATCGGCTCGTGCGAGCAGCACGGGCCGCACCTCCCGATCGACACCGACACCCGCATCGCACTGGCCCTGGCCGACGGCCTCGTCGGCTCGTTCGAGCCTGGCCAGATCATCGTCACGCCGCCGATCACCATCTCTGCCAGCGGTGAGCACGCCGCGTTCCCCGGCACGTTGTCGTTCGGCACCGACGTCGTCGAGTCGATGATCGTCGAGCTGTGCCGGTCGGCCGACTGGAGCGCAGGCGTGGTGCTGGTGAACGGACACGGTGGCAACGCCGAGGCGGTCCGGCGAGCGGTGTCCACCATCACCCGCGAGGGCCGCCGCGTCCTGGCGTGGTGGCCGCACGTCAGCGGCGTCGACGCCCACGCGGGCAGCACCGAGACATCGCTGATGCTCGCCATCGCCCCCGATCTCGTGCGAACGCACGAGGCCCGGCCGGGCCGCACCGAGCACATCACTGACCTCATCGCCGAACTGCGCACCGGCGGTGTGCGCGCCGTCAGCCCCAGCGGTGTGCTCGGCGACCCACGCACGGCCACTGCGGCGCACGGTCGCTCGCTACTCACGCGGCTCACCATCGACCTCGTCGCTGCGGTCGACGGCTGGTGGGAGCGGTGACGCAGCGCTTCGCGCTGGACCCCTCGTACCGACGCCCGGACGGCGGCGCCGTCGTCATCGGTGGCTCACCGCTGCGGCTGTTCCGTCTCGGTGCCGGCGGCATGCGGGTGGTCGAGGCACTCGAGGCGGGACGCCCGCTACCCCGGGGCCACGATTCGCTGACGGCCCGCTTCGTCGATGCCGGCGTCGTGCACCCGGTGCCAGACCTCGTCGACCACGACCCGGCGCTGCTGACCGTGGTGATCCCGAGCGGCAACGGCGAGGTGCCCCGGTGCATCGAGACCGGCGGGCGCTGCCGGGTGATCGTGGTCGACGACGGCGCACAGCCACCGCTCGCCCCGATCGCCGGCGCCGAGGTGGTGCGGCTCGACCGCAACACCGGGCCCGGCGGCGCCAGGAACGCCGGGCTGGCGATGGTGACCACACCGTTCGTCGCATTCGTCGACACCGACGTCGACGTCGACGTCGACGTCCTGCTGCAGCTGCTGGGCCACCTCGACGACCCCGCCGTCGCGCTGGTGGCGCCGCGGATCACGGCCGACGACGGCACCGACGTACTCGGTCGGTTCGAGCGCCGTCACTCGCCGCTCGACATGGGCAGCACCCCAGCCCGCATCGCGGCCACCACACGGGTCTCGTACGTGCCGGCCGCCGTGCTCGTGTGCCGCACCGAGGCCTTGCGCGAGATGGGTGGCTTCGACCCGTCGCTCCGCTACGGCGAGGATGTCGACCTGGTGTGGCGGCTTGCCCAAGCAGGCCACCGCTGCCGCTACGAACCGCGCTGCACAGCTCGCCACCGGACTCGTGCATCACTGCGCGCGTGGTTGACCCAGCGCTACCGCTACGGCACGTCAGCGGCGCCACTTGCCGAGCGACACCCCGGTGCGCTGGCCCCGATGCGGATGAGTCCGTGGAGCGCAGCGACATGGCTGCCGGTGCTGGCCGGGTTCCCGATCGTCGGCGCGCTGGTCGGGGCGGGCACGGCGGTGGCGCTCGCCCGCAAGCTACGCGACGTGCCGGCAGTCGAGTCGCTGCGACTCGCCGGGCTCGGCAACCTCTTCGCCGGTCGCCTCGTAGCGGGCACCCTCACCCGTGCCTGGTGGCCCGTCACCGCGGTGCTCGCGTTGGTGTCGAGGCGGGCGCGGCTGGTGCTCGCTGCGGCAGTGGTGGTGCCGGCCGCTGTCGACTGGTGCACCGATCGGCCCGAGCTCGACCCTGTTCGCTACCTGGCGCTGCGGGTGCTCGACGACGCCGCCTACGGGGCCGGCGTGTGGGCAGGGGCGATGCGCCACCGCAGCGTCGGCGCCCTGCTGCCCGCGTTCGAAGCGTGGCCACCGAAGGGCGGCCCGGCGGGCTGACTCAGCTGCTCTGCGTCTCGAGACGGCGGCTGAGGTGCAGGCTGATGTCGGCGCACGACTCGCACACCGACTCGGGGATGACACCCCACGACATCAGCTTGCTGAACGCCACGCAACCGAGGCACAGGGCGAGCAGCGACTCGAGTGTGGCGGCCATGACGAGGCCGACCATCAGCACGACGGCGACGGTGTGCGCCCCGGCGAGCTCGGCCACCAGCGCCGAGGCGCTGAACGTGAGGCCGACAGCCTGGGCGAAGCGCTTCGGGGCGCCGGGCACCATGGCGTGCGGACCGGCGACCCGCGGGGTGATGACCTGGGTGACCAGACGGCCGAGCGGGCTGAAGCGGGGCCCAGCGAGCACGCGGAGCAGGAAGCCGACTGCGAGCACGGCGAGGACCCACCACTGCCGGATCACGAGAAACAGCAGGCCCTGCAGCACGACACCCGCAGCGACGAGGCGGGCGGAGGTCTCGTTGACCACCTCGGGAAAGGAGAACAGCGCGCGGACGCCGGTGCTCCGCTTGCCGCCCTGGGTGATGCTGTGCTCGGCCATGCCGACAGGGTAGAGGCGAAATCCCGACTACACAAGTCGGAATTGTCAGATATCGCCGTCCGCTACGGTGACGGCCCGATGACCCTCCGGCTCACCATCGACGAACAGGCATGGCGGCGTCACGTCGACGCGGTGCGCGCCCGTGTGACCGACCTCGTGCCCGTGGTCAAGGGAAACGGCTACGGCATCGGTCGGGCCACGTTGCTCGCCGAGGCATCGACGTGGGCGCACACGGTCGCGGTGGGCACCGTGTACGAGGCGCTCGGTGTCTCGCACGCCAGCACCGTCGACGTGCTGTGCCTCACGCCGGCGCTCGAGGTGCCCGACGGGCTGGGCGCACGGGTCATCCCCACGGTCGGCCGCACCGAGCATGTCGATGCGCTGCGCGCCGCGGGGCGCCGAGGGCGCGTCGCCGTGAAGCTGGCGTCGTCGATGCGTCGCTACGGCGTGTCGCCCGAGGGCCTCGACGAACTGCTCCGCGCAGTCCGCGACGCCGGGTGCGAGCCGCACGCGTTCATGCTCCACCCGCCGCTCGCCACCGGCGGGCGCACCGACGACGACGTGCTCACCGAGCTGGCTTCATGGCTCCCCCGCCTCGACCCGTCGATCCCGCTGTCGGTCAGCCACCTGTCGGTCGACGGGTGGGCGAGGCTGGCGAGCGATCATCCCGAGCGCACGGTGTCGCTGCGCCTCGGCACTGCGCTGTGGCACGGCGACAAGTCGTCGCTGCACCTCGACGCCGACGTCCTCGACACCCGCCCGGTGCACGCCGGCGACCGCGCCGGGTACCGGCTGGGCGAGGTGCCGGTCGACGGCACGCTCGCCATGGTGGGGGCCGGGTCGGCACATGGCATCGCGCCGCTGCCGGATGGGCGGAGCCCGTTCCACTTCGCTCGCCGCCGACTCGTGCTGCTCGAGCCACCACACATGCACACGTCGATGGTGTTCGCACCGATCGACGGTCCGCCGCCGTCCGTGGGCGACCGCGTCGACGTGCAGCGCCCGCTCATCACCGTCGCCCCGGACGAGGTCGTGTGGCGGCGGTGAGCCACCGGCGCGCCGACCGATTGGTCGGGCCCGACGTCACCCGCGCCGTCGCTCTCATCGGCGTGGTGGTGCTCAACTACCACGGCTACCTGAACGGCATGGATGCCGCTGCCCGGCCCGGCAGTGCGTGGGCGGACCGGCTGTTCGACCCGTTCGAGGGGGTCCTCGCCACACGGTTCGCAGCGACGTTCATGCTGGTCGCCGGCGTGGGCGTGTCGCTGCTGACCGCCCGTGCGTGCGCCGCGAGCGATCGACCCGCGATCTCCGAGCACCGCTGGCGCCTGGTCAGGCGCGGCGTCCTGCTGTACGCAGGCGGGTTCCTGCTGAACTGGATCTGGGACGGCACGATCGTGTTCTTCTACGGCGCCGCGTTCGTGATCGCCGCCCTGCTGTTCACACTGCGCACCCGCTGGCTCGCGGGCTTCGGTGCCACGGCTGCGGTGGCAGCGCAGGCGATCCAATGGTGGGGCGTGCGGCGCGGCGAGGACGGCCGCTTCCCCGATTGGCTCTTCCAGCCCGACACGCTCGGGTCGCGCTCGCCACGCGGGCTGCTGCTCGACACCTTCGTCAACGGCACGCACCCGCTGCTGCCGTGGCTCGCCTTTCTCTGCGCCGGCATGGTGATCGGTCGATCGCTCCCGCACGTCCCCTACCTGCGCGTCGCGGCCGGCGGTCTCGCCATCACAGCGCTCACCTACCTCGTGAACCACCTTGCCACGAACGGACGGGCCAGCGACGAGATGGCCGTCACGATGTGGTCGACCCAGCCGTACGACCGAGGGATGCTCTACACGATCGGCACCCTGGGTACCGCCGTGGCGGCGTTCTGTCTCGTGTCGTTCGTGGCCGAGCACTTCCGCACGGCCACGGCCATCCGGGCGCTGCAGATGGCCGGGCAGATGACCCTCAGCATCTACGTCGCGCATGTCTTCGTGTTCAACCTGGTGGTGCACTGGATGGAGTGGGTGGACCCCGGCCTCGGGTCGGCGCTGCTGTTCGCCGGCACCTTCTGGGTCATGGCGATGCTGATCGGCAGCGTGTGGGTACGGTTCGCCGGCATGGGCCCGCTGGAGCGGGTGTACCGCCGCTTCGGCGGTTGAAGCCGGCCGTTGCAGCTGGCCGGTCAGGCGGCGCGTGCCGCGCGACGCATGCCACGCATGCCCACGGCACCGGCACCGATGAGCGGCCCGCGGTCGCCGAGGCGAGCGGGCGTGATACGCGCACCGCGGCTGTACTCGAGCTGCGCGTGCCGGTCGAGCGCCGCCTGGGCGCTGTTGAAGAACGTCGCCCCGAACCCCAGCGCCACCGAACCACCGACGACGGCGAGGTCGAGGTCGAGGACGTTGCACACCGAGGCGATCGCGCGCCCCACGAGCTCACCGGTGCGCTGCATCGTCTCGTAGCTCGGCTCGGTGGGTGAACGTCCGGTGATCGCCTCGATCGCCCTGCCCGATGCCTCGGCTTCGAGGCAGCCACGTGCGCCGCACGCGCATCGTCGGCCGTTGGGCTCGACGATGAGGTGGCCGATGTGCCCGGCGTTGCCGGTGGCACCGTCGACGAGCTGACCGTTCAGGATGACGCCACCGCCCACCCCGGTCGAGACGACCATCGCCATGAAGTTGCTGCGACCCTGCGCCGCACCGAGCCAGCCCTCGGCGAGCGCGAGCGACTTGGCGTCGAGGTCGCCGTACACCGGCAGGCCGGTGGCCTCGGCGAGCCGAGACCGCAAGGGGAACTCGCGCCACGCGCTGATGTTCAGCGGCGACACAGTCTCGGCGTTCACCGAGAGCGGGCCCGCGCAGCCGACCCCGACGCACACGGGCGTCATCTGGTGGTGCTCGACGGCGCGCACCATCATGTGGTCGGTGATGACGGCGAGGCTGTCGAAGAGGTCCTGCTCACCGAGTGAGTGATCGACGGGCACCTGGGTGCGGTCGACGAGGTCGCCACGAAGGGTCATCAGCCCGGCAGCCATCTTCGTGCCGCCGATGTCGATCGCGAGGATCAGGTCTCGCTCGGGCCTCATGCCCCGAGACGGTAGCGGGCGACCCACGCTGCGGGTGCCGCCGTGCAGAATGGGCTCGTGCCGACCACGGATTGGAACCCGCTGCTGCGCGACGAGCTGGCCAAGCCGTACTGGCAATCGCTGCAGCAGTTCGTTGCCGACGAGCGCACCCGCGCGCCGGTCCACCCGCCGGCTGCCGACGTGTTCGCCGCCCTCCACCTGACGCCGTACGCCGCCACCCGCGTGGTGCTGCTCGGCCAGGACCCGTACCACGGGCCGGGTCAGGCCCATGGACTCTGCTTCTCGGTGCGCCGCGGCGTGCCGCCGCCGCCGTCGCTGGTGAACGTCTTCAAGGAGTTGCAGTCCGACCTGGGGATCGCCCCGCCCGGTCACGGCAACCTCGAGGCATGGGCACGCCAGGGCGTGCTGATGCTGAACACGTGCCTCACCGTCAGGGGTGGCGCAGCGGGCTCACACCACGGCAAGGGCTGGGAGACGTTCACCGACGAGGTGCTGCGCCGAGTGAACGACAAGGAGCACCCGGTGGTGTTCCTGCTGTGGGGCGCACCGGCCCGGAAGAAGAAGGTGCTCATCGACCTCGAGCGTCACGTCGTGATCGAGTCGCCGCATCCCTCGCCGCTGAGTGCACACAGCGGGTTCTTCGGCAGCAGGCCGTTCAGCCGCGCGAACGCAGCACTCACCGCCGCCGGCCTCACCCCTGTCGACTGGGGATCTGTTGGGTGATGCAGTGGATGCCGCCGCCGCCGAGAGCGAGGATGGCGCCGATGTCGAGGCCGAACGTCTGGCGACCGGGGTACTGCTCGGCGATGATCGCGATCATGTCGGCATCGGCGGCGTGGCCGCAGGTGGGCACGACGACGAAGCCGTTGCCCACGAAGTAGTTGAGGTACGGCACGGCGGCGCGCACGCCGTCGCGTTCGATGAACGGCAGCACCGGCACCTCGACGACCTCGATCGCCTCGCCACGAGCGTCGACGGCGCCCTGGGCGACACGTCGGTCGACGTTCAGCCGCAGCCAGTCGGGTTCGTCCGGGTCGTCACAGCCCTGCATCACCAACGTGCCCGGCCGGGCAAAGCACGCGATGTTGTCGACGTGACCGTCGGTGTCGTCGTCGAGCGCCAGCCCGTACGGCAGCCACAGCAGCACGTCGAGGCCGAGCGCGTCGCACACGGCCACCTCGATCTCGGTCTGGGTGAGCGACGGGTTGCGGTTGGGGTGCATGAGGCACTGCGTCGTGGTGACCGCCGTGCCCTGGCCGTCGACGCTGATCGATCCGCCCTCGAACACCAGGGGCACCGACCGGACCGGGTGCCCGGCATGCTGCGCCCACGCGCGTGCAACCGCAGCGTCACGGTCCCACGGCACGAACTTCTCGCCCCACGAGTTGAACGTGAAGTCGATGGCAGTGCGACCCCCTTCACCGACGACATAGATGGGACCTGAGTCGCGGAACCACGAGTCGTCGACGGGCAGTGCCACGACCTCGACCCCTCCGCCGCAGCGCTCGGCGGCATCGTCGGCCTCGTCCGGGTTGGCGATCATGGTGACCGGCTCGAAGCGGGCCATCGCTCGCGCCAGTTCGGCATGCGCGTCGCGCGCCTCGTCGAGCAGCGAGCCGGTGTAGACAGAGTCGCGCGTGGGCCACACGACGACCGTGCGCTCGTGCGGTTCGAACTCACCCGGCATGCGGGTGGATGCACCGGCGCTCATGCCGGCGACGGGGTGCTGCCGTCGATGGTGAGCAGGCGCCCGTAGAGGTCGGGCCGGCGATCGCGGAACAGGCCCCACGAGCGGCGCATCTGGCGCTGGGCCTCGAGGTCGAACGTGGCCACCAGCACGGCCTCGGCATCGCGCGACGCCTCGGCCACCTTGGCACCGGTGTTGTCGGCGATGAACGACGAGCCGTAGAAGGTGATCTCGCGATCGATGACTCCCTGCTCGCGCCCGGTCCGGTTGCACGCGACGAGTGGCATCAGGTTGGCGCCGGCGTGACCCTGCATGACCCGCTGCCAGTGGCCACTCGAATCCCAGGTCGGGTCGAGCGGCTCGCTGCCGATGGCCGACGGGTAGAGCAGCATCTCGGCACCCATGAGCGCCATCGACCGGGCGGCCTCGGGGAACCACTGGTCCCAGCAGATCGCCACGCCGAATGTGCCGTAGCGCGTGGACCACACCCGGAAGCCGGTGTCGCCGGGGTTGAAGTAGTACTTCTCGTTGTAGCCGGGGCCATCAGGGATGTGGCTCTTGCGATAGGTGCCGAGCACCGAGCCGTCGGCGTCGATGACCACGACCGTGTTGTAGGTGACCTGGCCGGCCGCCTCGTAGATGCTGAGCGGCAGCACCACCTCGAGCTCGGCGGCGAGGTGACGGAAGTGCTCGACGGTCGGGTGCCCCTCGACGGGCTTCGCCCGGGCGAAGTGCTGCGGCAGTTGCTCGATGCAGAAGTAGAGGCCCTCGAACAACTCGGGCAGCAGGATGATCTGGGCACCCTGCGACGCCGCTTCACGCACCAGCCGCTCGGCGGTGATGACGTTCTCGGCGACCACATCGGTCATCGGCATCTGGATGCAGGCCACGGTGACGTTCATGGATGCGTACTCTACGGATCCGTATGAAGCGGCGCCCGTGGAACCACCATCCCCGGATCGTGGCAGTGCGGTCGCGGTCGCGTGGAGCCGACGTGGCGGTGCGGGTGATCGAGGGGTACCGCCTCCACCAGACCAGCCGGAACGCTGCGGTCATCTCTCACTACGGCTTCATCTCGGTGTTCCCGTTGTTCCTGGTGTTCACGACGGTGCTGGGCTTCATCCTCCAGGACCATCCCGGTTACCAGGACGACATCGTCGATTCGGCGCTTGCCCAACTGCCGATCATCGGCGACACCATCGCAACCAGCCCCGACGAGCTGAGCGGCAGCGTCGCCGTGCTCGTCGGCGGTCTGCTCATCGCGCTGTGGAGCGGCATGAAGGCGTTCATCTCCGTCCAGAACGCCCTCGACGACGTGCACGAGATCCCCATCGACGACCGCTCGAACTTCGTCGCGACGCGGCTCCGCGCGCTGGTTGCCATCGGGGTCGTCGGCGCGGCCCTGGTGGCGTCGACCTTCCTCACCGCCGTCAGCGGCAAGTCCGACTACGCGATGATCGGGAACGCGCTGTTGGTGCTGGGGGCCGCGACCGTGAACGCTGCCGTCCTCGCTGCGATCTTCCGGTCGTTGTGCAGCACGCCGTCGTCGTGGCGCGACGTTGCCCCGGGCGCAGTGGTCGCGGGCATCGTCTTCGCGTTGCTCCAACTGCTCGGCACCACCATCGTCGCCCGGGCGATCGCCGGCGCCAGCCGCGTGTACGGCTCGTTCGCTGCGGTCATCGCGCTGCTCGCCTGGCTCGGGTTGCACGCCACCGCCGCTCTGGTCGGTGCCGAGCTGAACCGGGCGCTCCTGGCCACCCGCCGGCTGCCTGATCCAGCGGCCCTTCCGGCCTGACAGACTCGCCGCATGGCACTCGCGCTCGCCGTCAACCACGTGTCGCTCACCGTCACCGACCTCGACCGGTCGCTGGCATTCTGGTCGGGTCTCCTGGGCCTCGAGCCGCTCCCGCGGCCGGCGCTCGGGGTGGACGGCGCCTGGCTCGGCATCGGCAGCTCGGCGGTCCACTTGATCGTGCTGTCCGAGGGTCGCACCGATGTGGGCGCCACCCCTCGGACCATCAACCCGGCCGCACCCCACGTGGCGCTCACCGTCGCCGACTACGACGACACCGTTGCGCGACTGCGGGCAGCGGGCCTCGAACTGGTCGAGACCAACGCTGCCCGCGGTCAGTGCTGGGTCCAGGATCCGGACGGCTACGTGGTCGAGTTCATCACGAACCGCTGACGTCGCTGCACCGCAGCGGCGGTACACCGGGCAGTTCGACCGTGTGCCACGTGTCAGCGCCCGCGAGCAGGGAGACCTTCTGCTCGAGTGTGAGCGTCGCGAGCACTGCCTCCGGGTCGATCGACATCGCCCGATCTTGTCAGATGCGTTCAGACCGTCGGGTTCCGGACTCGATCGATCGGGACGGTGAAGCCGATGGTGGCGCCACCGCCGGGCCGATCGTCGGCGAACACGCTGCCGCCGTGCTGCAGGGCCGTCTCGCGCACGATCGCCAGACCGAGCCCGCTGCCGGGCAGCGCCCGGGCCGCATCGCTGCGGTAGAAGCGGTCGAACATCTTGGCGCGATCGATGTCGCCGAGCCCGGGGCCCCGGTCGCTGACGGCAATGCGCCCCTGCTGCACCGACACCTCGACCGGGCCGTCGCTGAACTTGAGTGCGTTGGCGACGAGGTTGTTGACCGCTCGCTCGATCGCCTGCGGGCGGCCGACGGCCTGTGAGCCGTCGTGGCTCACCGTGATCTCGCGACCCGACCGGCGGCGCGCCCGCTCGGCCACCACCTCGGCGATCTCACCCAGCGACACGGTGGACTCGACCTCGAGGTCGCGCTGATCGGTGGCGAGCTCGACGATCTCGTTCACCAACTCGGTGAGCTCGCGGGTCTCGCTCTCGAGGTCGGCGAGGAGCCGCTGTCGCGACGCGGGCGACAGGTCGTCGTATCGCTGCATGACGGTGACGTTCGTACGCAAGCTGGTGAGCGGTGTGCGCAGCTCGTGCCCGGCGTCCTGCACGAGCTGGTGCTGGGCGCGACGCGACGAGGCGAGTGAGGCGAGCATCCGGTTGAACGCTTGTGCGAGGCGGCCGGTCTCGTCGTTGCCCTCGACCGGTACCTCGATGTCGAGGTCACCCGACGTCGCGACCGCTGTGGCGACCTCGGTGAGACGCACCAGCCGTCGGGTGACGTGCTCGGCGATGACGACGCCGACAACGAGCGCCACCACGCTCGCCACGAGGACGATGATCAGCGTGCTGTTCCGGATGTTGCCGAGCAGCCGCTCGGTCTCGCCGAGCGAGCGGGCG
>Ga0247833_1007541_pt1 | contig 11450 bp, 7 predicted proteins | sample LaCruzMarch2015__7_FD_187117 | JGI IMG/M metagenome (GOLD analysis project Ga0247833, IMG submission 187117) | Freshwater microbial communities from meromictic Lake La Cruz, Castile-La Mancha, Spain - LaCruzMarch2015_8m | ecosystem: Environmental > Aquatic > Freshwater > Lake | place: Spain...
GGCCATTTTAAAGCTATTCCTGCGCCTATGCCATGCCGGCAGGTTTGTTGGACTATTTGAGTTTTCACGAGGCGGGTCCCCAAGCCCAAAGCGCGAGAGCTACGACCTCCACCCATGGACGGCGCATTGGTCAAGCAAGCAAGGTCTTTGGCAGACGATGAGTGGTGAGAATCTCATCAGCAACCTCACGCTCGGTGACGGTGCTGCAGTTTGCTACATCTGTTTAGAAGAAGAGGGAGCTGACGACACCAAGGTGGAAAATCCGTTGGTACGCGATTGTTCTTGTCGTGGCGATTCCGCAGGATTTGCCCATCTGCCATGCATCATCCAGTACGCCAAAGAAAAGAGCAAGCAGGCCAATGACATGTCTCCAGCCGCACTCACAGCATTCGCTGTGCCATGGCAATTTTGTCCCAATTGCAAACAGCTGTATAAGAATAAACTTTCGCTAAATCTCACGTCAGCATTTATTTTGTTCGCGAAGGAGGCGTTCGGAGGGTCCAGAAACAATGCAGCCGCGTTGTGGCTCACGCCGAACTCTGATGCTGCGTTTGATTTTGATACGATGAAAATAATGGCTGCTCTCAAGTCGAAAATTCTTTCATTGGCCCAGTTCCTCACGGATAGCATGATGAATTCGAATACTGAACACCCTCATGAACTTGTAGCAGAGCTTGAAATGTACAGCAAGACTCTGCTGAAGATGGCTATTCAAATGAAGAAGGACATGAAAATGGATCGGTGGGTGCACCTGCCGAAATCATCTGTCGAGTACAGTCTTTACTCAATGCTGACTGGAGACTTTGAGGCACGGGGGTACGATCTTCTGGGTTGGAAGATGGTACATTTTGATGAAAGCAATGAAGGTCGTGACAACACTGCACTGAAGCATCTTGTGAAGGCGCGAACAATGTATAATTTACTTGCTGGCTATAACAAATACTCAAAGGTTGTCGATCGCCTAATTGATCTCTTAAAGGGGAAACACATCGTTGATCCAAACACCGGTGAAACATCTGAAACTCATCTATTAGCTGCGAAAGACACCTATGAGAATAGCATCAAAGACCCAAATTCAATCATGGAGTCATCAATTCAACATGGGTTGAATTATGCAACAATGCTTTGCAACTCGAAGCGTGTGATTGAAGCCGAGCGGCTCCTCAACAAGCTGGCAGCAGATAGCCGCCGTATTCATGGCCCAGAGCACAATTGCACGAGGCCAGCTAACGAACTGCTTTTGCTTTGTCAGACACGCCATGTGTATATTCTGCCTGATTGCGATGAAGAGCAAGTTTTCCAGGCTCTGCGATACGAAAATGAAGGCGAAATTTGTGTTGTCAAAGGCCCCCTGTCAAGGCCAAGGAATGAGGAGGACGAGGGAATCTTTCATGTTGAAAAAGTAATCTCATCTCTCCACACTCAGGAACCCCGGTGATTTGTCATGGATTAGTTAGTGCCTCTCACCTAAACGGACAATTGGGCGATGTTAGAGGAGGGAGGTACAACGACAATAGAATGCTTCGACTAAAAACGTACGAGTTGCATTCGAATTACCGAGTATTTGATGACTATCGACTTTGAAGGCACCAATTCTTGTTTGAAAGTAGAGGATCCATTGGATGGATCATTGTTTCACGCTTACTTCTTCATGCATATTCCACTATGATATAGTTGACATTTGACTCGAGTCATAATTAGTAAGATTTTGTTATTCATCATTATCAATTTCTGATTCATCCCCCAAAATGAAATTTGACTTCCGTTAACTTGATGATGTCAATGTCATTCCCTTTAATTGTCCACACAACCTTACTGCCAGCTTCATTATTCCCATTCGATCGTGGCTGGCGGCTTAGAACTAATATCGTAGCATAGCCTATTGATCCCCCGTACCTCGTTAATTACTCGACTACTCATAGTACCCAATACTGCATACGGCAATTCGTAGAAATTGGCCGTCATGTAATCAGTAGTCTCGACACACCGTACTACTGCCACATTCTCGTATGTTCTACCATCCCCCATCACACCCACACTCCGGACCGTGGGCAATAATACCACGAAGGCTTGTCCAATCTTACGATAATGTCCAGACTTCATAAGCTCTTCAATAACAATAGCATCAGCCTCTTGTAATATACGTACATTCTCACGACTAACCTCACCCATAATACGTATGGCCAATCCTGGTCCTGGGAATGGATGTCTCCATACACTCGTTTCGTCAATCCCAAGTGCTATTCCCAATTCACGTACCTCATCTTTAAACAATTCACGCAGGGGTTCAATTAACTTTAATTTCATGGTGTCTGGTAATCCCCCAACATTGTGATGTGTCTTAATCGTGGCACTTGGTCCCTTATGACTAATACTTTCAATGACATCGGGATATAATGTGCCCTGTAATAACCATTCACACTTGGCGGGGGAAATCTCCATTTCGATGGCATTGGCCTCCTCTTGGAAGATATCAATGAACATATTACCGATAATCTTACGTTTCATTTCTGGATCCGTAACGCCGGCAAGTTTAGCAAGGAAACGATCGGCCGCGTATACGCAACGTAAATTTACACCGCAATCATCACGCATACGTTTTAATACCTGAGTGGCCTCATCTTTACGTAAACAACCATTATCGACAAGGACTGCATGGAAGCGATCACCAATAGCACGTGTCATTAATACCGCCGCGACTGTACTATCCACACCACCACTTACGGCACCAATCACATGTCCGGTTGGGCCGACTTGTGCTCGTACAGTATCAATAAATTCTTGTGCATAATCTGTCATAACCCAATCCTGCTTTGCACCACAGATGGTAACGACGAAGTTTTTTAATATTGCTGGACCAAGTGGTGAATGTGTTACCTCTGGATGGAATTGTAAACCCCACATTTTAGTATCAAGATTTTCAATTGCAACATATGATGCATTCGACGTCCCGGCTTATTTTTTTTTGAAGACAGCACAGTGCGTGTGTGTGAGAGAGAAGGGGAAAGGGAATGAAGCAGATAGTAATATGATACTATATTATACATAACACGTACCAACAGCTTTGAATCCCAACGGGACCTGTGTTAACTTATCTCCATGACTCATCCACATATCAAATTCATCGGGTAAATTCGTAAATAATGTCGAATTGCATCCGGCGGAACGTGTTACTGTCGCCTTGCCATATTCATGATGGGCCGATGAATCGACCTTGCCACCAAAGACATGTGCCAATTCTTGCATCCCGTAACATATGCCCAATATTGGTATATTCATTTGCTGCACATATTCCCATATATCAGTATGGACATGTGGCGCGTCGTCTTCGTAAACGCTGTTCGGACCACCGCTAAGCACTATGCCCACGATCGGACGCGTTCCATTGCATGTTAATTCGTTCGGACCGATGGCACAATTGTGCAACTCGCAGTAGACATTCATTTCGCGTATCCTGCGTGCGATTAGGTGCGTGTACTGTGAGCCAAAGTCAAGTATGGCAATTTGGGGCCGGGTATGATGTTCATCCTTCTTGCCAACATCGTCCGACATGGTTATGGTGTGGTGTGTGTATGTCTTCTTAGGTTATTTTCTACATAAATATAATATATGAGACTCCATTCAAATTTCAAATCACCGTCCTATTATCACTGCCTCAGGGCATATGATAATAGTATCCATTACGGAATTGTTCAAACATGGCGTATCCCTCCGATACGTGTGAATTAAACCAACTATAACCTCCACGCTGGTATGGTCTCCATCTGTTGTCACTATGGTGCGATCGGCAAGCATCCCTAGCTTCCTGTTCAGTGCCTCTCACATAATGTAGTCGTTGGAGAATATGTTGACTGTGTCCGTTTGCAGCTGTTACCGCTATAGCTCGACGGAATTGTTGTAACATAATACGGTAGGCTCCACCTTTCCTATCCGTGTTGATAAGTGGTGAGATTGTAAGTCCCTCATCTGATGATGCTGCTTCTCTTGCTAAACATTGGATGACTTTGTCTAGATCTTCATTTACTTCACCAAACGCACCGAAACATAAAGGAATAATTGTTTTACCATGGAACAGTGTAAGAGCGTTTTGAAATGGTCCAATGACGTTGTTATTTCCATCTCCCACAACAGCAGCCGCAAACATGATATCGAGTTTTCTGACTTTGCAGTTGTACTGACTCACTATCTCGCGTGCACGTCGATTGGCAGGGTTAATATTTTGGTTGTTGTGATCATATCTTGTGGGGCAGAAGTTATATGTTTTGACTTCAAAGATAGCATCAGCAGATCTTGTTGCTCCGCTGGCATTGACAACTTGTCTACCAGTGGGGTAGTTTGTGGCATGGATGTCAGGCACAACGGCGTGTCGTGCATTCCTGGGATTGCCTGGCTGTCTTATGATATTGTGTACATAGTCACCGATGAATGGTTGCCCAACTTTACCATGGAAGAAATTGACTGCTTCTAGGACTGAGTCAATATTGCCAATCCTCATCATATCTTGGATTAGGTGTTGTAGGCTAGAGTGACGTTTTGTAGAAACTTGCGACGGCCAGACGTTATTCAGCGATAGTCCGTGCACAACAACATCTTTCTGGGGCCTCACCAATGTACCCAAATAATAATCGTCATGGCTGATAACAATATAATGACAAACCTCCCCCGATGATTCTCAACCCCCTGCTGATCCCGATAGTTTGGGGTTTTGGGCACGTCCACCGGATGAACTTTGATGTTTTTTTCAAGAATAACAGGGTATTTTGTGAGATTCCATAAAAAATGGGAGCGGACAAGATTTTGCCCCTACATTTGAGGATGTGAGAGATTTACCAGACCCAGAACCAAAAGTGCGGCTCAAGCCACTCCAACGACATCAACAACAAGATGAGCAGCGCGTATCAACTGAAGCCGACACCTAGCATTGCACTATGGAAGACCTGTCAACCAGCACCTGATGTTTAAGAGGAGGAATTGAAAGGTCGTTGTTGGTGGCTAATCCAGTTCGAATATACAATAGTCTGTCATCGTGGGTTTGATACAAGATTAATGAGGAATTCAGTGTGGCTCTTGAGATGTCAATAAAGCTTTGCTACGATTGCATCTACAACTAAACTTCAGAATATCAAAACATAATATGTAAATTAAAATCCATGTAACCCCCATTTTCATTTTACTCCATAAAAGAACACATAATCCTAAAAATCCTCAGCTGACAGATCATCTTTTATTTCACAGTGCGTGATACTAGACAATTTAGTCTTGGATTGCAACACAATTGCCAAAGCTAGACAAATATCCCTCCTGTAAATCGCCACGGCAGCAAACTTCCTTGTCCTTGAACTGCGGGTTATTGCAAGTGTAGGGGTTGGGGTAATTTCCCTGGCATTCTTTCCAAGACGAGTTATAATAACAAGAGAGAATGCTGGTAGGCGTCTTCGTTGGTTTCTTCGTGGGCATCTTCATCGTTGGTTTCTTCGTAGGTTTCTTCGTGGGTATCTTCATCGTTGGTTTCTTCGTAGGCTTCTTCGTTGGGGTGTTGGCCTGGTTGGCCGTCAACTTGCCCAACACGAATGGAAAGAAGGGGGTTGTACGTTGATTAGCAGGTGCTCTCACGCGGCTCTCACCACACGCGACTTTCCTCCCCTTGACCAGGTTTGTGCAGTCTGCCTCCACGGTACCGTCGGAGCAAAAGGTGCAGCTATTACAGCGCGTATTACCCAAACCAATCTCCCCGGCTACACATTCGGTCGCAGGCGCTGGTTGTTCCCAAGTGACGTATGTTACAATGCCCGCCGCGGCTCCCTTTGTGTAATAATAAGTCACACTATAATCACCTACATACTGACCAGTGTTAGTAGGGCTTGGTGTAGCGATTTCAGTCTCGAAGCATAAAGTCTGCTGTTTTCCACTGGGGAAGGTAACTGGCTGACATTTTTCTGAAATAAACGAGACCGCACCGCTGACCAGCGTCGATGCCTCTAGGAAGGCCAACAAAGTTAGGAGTCGGAACATGGTTTTAGTAGCGTATTCTATGGCTTTGAAATTTTATGGAGTTCTATCGTGACGATAAATTCAAACGACAGAGGATGGTGCAACGTGCAACAACACCTATCGTACTGGCGGACGGGACTTCTGGGCAAAAGAAGATTTTGTCGGCGGCAGTTGATTCGTGGGGGCGGGATCTTCGTGTACTTCTATTGTTTCAATACAAATGTACGATATTTACACCACTGCGCCAAAAAAAATAACGCAACAAACAATCAATGGAGACGACAACAACTATGACAACCTCCTCAACAATGGAGGAGCAAAATCCAATTGTAGCGATGGTGGAAGAGAAGAAGGAGGAGGAGGATGAAAAGATGACTGCCGCAACGACATTGGTCGACGAGGAGACGGTAGTCGCTAAGGAACGTCCACCTCCTCGTCTCATGATTACCAAAATGGTAAGTTTCGGATGTGTTCATTCCTTATTGCAGCATTTCCCCGCCCTCTTACACACCTGATTTTTTCCAAACTACTAACACACCATGCTGCTTGTCGCACACATGTCTATATATATATCAAGGTACTTGAGAACTTTAAATCCTATGCGGGCATTAAAACTATTGGTCCATTCCATAAATGCTTTTCAAGTGTCGTCGGCCCAAACGGGTCAGGCAAGTCTAATGTGATTGATGCCATGTTATTCGTATTTGGTAAAAAGGCTAAAAAGTTACGTTTAAATAAGGTATCAGAATTAATACACTCAAGTGATGCCTGCCTTGCCAATCCACCACAATATACCAAGGTGTCTGTATATTTGCATGAAATTATTGATACCGGTGATGGCGATGATGAGTATGATGTCGTGCCGAATACATCAGTCGTCGTGTCACGTGTGGCACGTGTGGATAATACATCTCAATATCAAATTGATGGTCGGAATTCTACATTCAAGCAAGTGGCAGACTACTTGGGCACACGCGGGATAGACTTGGATAATAATCGATTTTTAATATTACAAGGCGAGGTGGAAATGATAAGTATGATGCCCCCCAAAGGCAAGAATGATGGTGATGAGGGTCTACTAGAATACTTGGAAGATATTATCGGTAGTAACAAGTATGTTGAGGCTGCCAATATTGCGGCCGCGAAAGTGGAACAATTAGGTGAGGTCCGGCAGGAACGATTACATCGTGTACGTGCGGCCGAGAAAGAGAAGGACGGTTTGTCAAGCGCCAAGGCTGAAGCTGAAGCGTTGGTTAGTAAAGATCGTGAAATTCGACGGAAGAAGAATGTCCTCTATCAGATTTATTCCATGCATACACGTAATGAGGGTGATGAGGCAGGTACGGAACGGACCGAACTGCTTACCAAACTGAATGAGGATCATGCTAAGCTAGTCGAGGCTGATAATCGTGTTGCTGAAATTGAAAATGGCATGTCAGGTCAGAAAAAGGAGTATGATGATGTATATGCGGAACTTACTGAAACAAAAGAGGCATACGCATCATATGAACGTCAGGATATACAAATGCGTGAGAATATGAAACATGAAAAGACCACAATTAAGAAACTTGAGGATAAGGTTGCAGGTGAAATGAAGAAGATGGAGGATGCGCAATTGGCCATGGTGGATGCTGAAACTAGTATCCCCAAATTGGAAGAACATATTATTGCATGTACCGAACGACGTGCAGCCGAGGATAGTAAGCTTGAAGTGATACTTGATGAAACGAAGAGTATTACCGAAACACTCCGACTTGAATTAGAAGCCAAGAGTCATGAATTGTCCCCCATGCAGCAGGAACGTACGGTATATCAAAATTCGCTTGATACGGCTCAAATGGAGGTGGATTTACTTGAGGACGGTGTCTCACGTGCACTTGAACAGCTAACGAATGCTGAACGTGAATTGTCAGAACTGGATGGAAAGCAACGTGACACACGGGCCAAGTTGAAAGAGTGTGAGACCGAGATGACTGACAGTAAGGCACGTGTGGCCAAGGCCGAGGTGGAGTTACAAGACCTTGGACCCAAGGAAGCTGCATTAGCCAAGAAAAGTATTGACCTGGTAACACAGGTTGAAATTGCACGCTCATCGATGCAGCAGTCAGCCACGGGACTATCACGTGTCGCGTCAGCCATAATCAAGGCATCCAAGAAAGGCGGTGACCTAGCCAATTGTGGCGTTATGGGTCGACTTGGCGATTTGGCCACAATTGATGAACAGTACGACGTTGCCGTATCGACGGCATGTGGGATGCTCGATCATATTGTCGTTCAAACAACTGCCGGGACACAAAAGTGTTTAGAACATTTACGTAAGCACAATCTTGGTCGCGCAAGCTTTGTCCCACTTGACAAAATGAAGAAGGGTGCATTTGATCGGGCCGTCGAAACACCGGAGGGGGCACCACGTCTATTCGATTTGATCTGTCCTGGACATGCTGCCATCGCACCCGCGTTATACCTTGCAGTGGGCGATACTCTCGTGGCACCTGACTTGGAAACGGCAACTCGGTGGGCATATGACTTTGGTAAACGTTGGCGTGTCGTGACGGTGGATGGGAAGCTTATTGAAACGTCTGGTACCATGTCTGGTGGTGGCAACTCTGTACAAAAGGGTAAGATGAAGCTATCGAATGATAAGATGAAAGGTGCTGCATCCACCACGATCATTGGTGGCGGCGATACCTCCCCCGAGGAGTTGAAGCAGCTCGAGGAGGAGGCGAAGGTTGCACAGGACGAGCTTAGGGCATGTCGTGACCGCCGGCGTGAATTGACCGAGGAGATTCGCACTCTAAACAAACTCATCAAGGCACACTCTGTCAAACTTCCTAAACTACGAATGGAAATTGAAGGCTTTGATACCACCCGAGAGGTATTAACGAAACAACTGCCAACGTTGCGTGAACAAAGCACACTCTCTACCGTCGACGAGGCGAAAAAGAGCGAACTGTTGAAGAAGGTTGTCAATTGCAAATCTGAAATGTCAGCCTGTGTCGATGCCACATCCAAGCTAGAGGCAGAGGTTGCCAAACTCCAAAAGAACATCGTAACGGCCGGGGGGACTAGGCTAACGAATCAACAAAAGGCATGTGACAAGGCCAAGAAGGATTTTAATGATGCCAACAAGGAACTTGCGGCAGCGAAGAGTACCATTACAAATTCGAAGAAGATCATTATCAAGGCCGAGAAGGCAAAGAAAATGGCGGAGACAGAATTGCAACAGAGCAGGGAGGCATTGGAGACGATACATGCCGAGCATGTAGGACTCGAGGGACAGGCCAAGGAGGTTATGGAGGCATACGAGCAAGTGAAGAAGGATGAGGCTGAGAAACGTCAAGCGTTGGCACTGGTATCGAAGGAGTGTGAGAAACTTAAGCAGGCGCAGCAGAAACTCAAGTGTGCAGAGGTTGAGTTGCATGCCAAGATTGAGACTCTTGACAAACAAGTCAAAGATTGCGAGAAGAAAGTTATGCATTGGGACAGGGAGGTCGAGCAGCTCTGCAAGGTGGAGAAGCAGGAAGAAATTGACTATGACTTTTCTGATGACGAGGAGGAAGGCGATGACACAAAAAAGTCTGGTAAGGCGAAGGAAGCCGATGCGGAAGAAGAAGAAGAAGATGATAATGATGTCATGGATGATGACGGTAATGTCGTGGATCATAAGGATGGTCCCAACATTGACAAATCAAAGGAGAGCAAGACCAAAATGTCCACAAATAAGTCATCACTACCGAAACTTGCAGATTCGTCCTTGGAGCAGTATAGTATGGAATCTGTTAAGAGTGATATTGCCATACTTGAGAAGGAGAGAGATACTCTTGCTAAGAATGCGAATATGGGGGCGATCGCGGAATACAGGAAGAAGGAAGCTGACTACTTGTCACGGTAAGTCTGTGAAACATTATAAATTGTATCCTGATCATCGATATAAGTCGATTGTACGCTCACATCTTCTTTCCCTCCCCAAATTCTTGCAGTGTGACTGATCTTGATCAAATCACATCCGAACGCAACCAAGCAAGGAAGGAGCATGAGGACTTACGCCGACTTCGTCTTGAAATGTTTATGAATGGCTTCTTACAGATCACTCTCAAGTTGAAAGAGATGTACCAAATGATTACTTTGGGTGGGGATGCGGAGTTGGAGCTTGTAGATTCTCTCGATCCGTTCTCGGAAGGCATTGTCTTCTCTGTCCGACCGCCTAAAAAGTCTTGGAAGAATATTGCCAATCTCTCAGGTGGGGAGAAGACATTATCGTCACTTGCGCTGGTGTTTGCCTTGCATCACTATAAACCTACCCCACTGTACGTGATGGATGAGATTGATGCAGCCTTGGATTTTAAGAATGTTTCAATTGTTGCACACTATATCAAGGAAAGGACGAAGAATGCTCAATTCATCATTATATCACTACGGAACAACATGTTTGAACTTGCCGATAGATTAGTCGGTATTTACAAGACGAACAACTGCACGAACAGTGTTACGATTAATCCTCAATTGTACAGTCGGAATGGTAAAGAAAGTGATGAGGGTATCACGACACCATTTAAGGATAGGACCAACGCTGACGTGGTCGCGGCAGCGTGATTTCTGCTGTTTCGATGTGTACTTGAATTTGACTGATTTTATATGATTTTAAGTCTGCTGATGGTGGTGCGTGTGACATTCACACCTAAAGATACGATATCTTACAAAAGCTTGTATCTGAGAAAACAACATGGTCACTGTTTTCCCTTCCTTCATGTCCAACATCCATCAGATCGTTTCAACTCGGTACTGTTGCTTGTTCGCCTCAATAGCTTGCGTCCTTTCGTAAAAAAGTTAGACTTCTTGTTTGATACCTTTGTTGTGTCGGCGGAACTCGTCACTGAATGATTGGACACTGCTTTCGTCGTCATTAATGCTATCTCCTCCATCGTTATTCTTTTCTCCTCGAGGAGTGGTGTTGTGAGTTGCCAGTGGAGTAGTCGGAGTCATGATAATTCATCGAAGAAGGTACAATGTGGACCATCTAATTATTCAATACATGACAGCCGCGGATAATTTGCCAACCTCCAATTGAGCAATTTTCCCCAACATGCATTCGCTGCCACTCGAAGTGCGATGAGTGAGGGGCAATTATGCAACCTTCTTTGCAGATATTGGGTGTATCTAGAAGATCATCTAACTGAGCAACCACTCTTGCTTTAAGCGGTTTCTCATCAATTTCTCGTACCTCTCGTTGACGATGATAAGGCTAATGCGTTTGCTGATTGAGAGTCAGAGCAACGCAGTACCGCCATGACATGACGAAGACATCGACCCTAAGCGTTATCAACTTCCTCAATCTGTTTGCTGGGGGAGTTCATGGGGGCTTGAGCGCGGGAGAAACGGAGCTCCACTACTTATGGCTGAGCATTTTTTACGATAAAACGGGAGCTACACAAGAGCATTTACGATAATGTATAGTACTA
>Ga0247833_1007545_pt1 | contig 11447 bp, 8 predicted proteins | sample LaCruzMarch2015__7_FD_187117 | JGI IMG/M metagenome (GOLD analysis project Ga0247833, IMG submission 187117) | Freshwater microbial communities from meromictic Lake La Cruz, Castile-La Mancha, Spain - LaCruzMarch2015_8m | ecosystem: Environmental > Aquatic > Freshwater > Lake | place: Spain...
CTGTGTACAATTATGTGTTGTATTCGACTTCTCCATAATATTCGAGACGACATCTCATCGACCCTCCCTCACCCTCACGCCCACTCCTCCTCTCCCACTAGACTGCCAGGAAAATGACTTCAATGGTTGGCCCGAGGACAAGTTACCCGTCCATCTAGACGACGAATGGCGCAATACGGTTCGTGATAAATGTACCGATGATGATGATCCAGTTATGCCGAATGTACCACGAGTGCCCGGTGGGGATCCGACAACAGCATGTCCAAGCATGTCATCCGATGCAGATGCCACTGATGATAAGGAGGAAGAGGGAGTTGGTGGAATGTGGACACTGACAAAGATTTACACCCTGAATGAATTGAAGAAATCCAAACCGATCATGTGCTCGAATGAGGACTGTGATCTTGTCGCGTGTAGTAGGTGGGAGTCGACTGAGGGTGGAAAGCCATGGGACTCATGTCTCGATTGTCAGGCAGCGTAAGTGGATATGCAGTGTTTGTATTCTCTACCGCGTCATTTGTATTCTAATCCTATGATTCATGTCGTCATTGCCATCATCATTTCTTATCGCTCAGTGACTACAATGGATGGCCTGGTAGAGACGAGCAAGAACTTCCGGTCGATTACCTCGCGGAAAAACATCGTCGGCTCATTGTTGAGAAGTGCTCGAATCATCCGGATCCTGCCATGCCAAATGATGATCCTCCTCCTAAGAAACGCAGGTGTGGACGTCCGTTGTCTACCATCGTCAAGAATACGAAAGTGATGACAAGAAAGAGGAAAACGAAGAAACCGAGGACGTTGCAAGATGCACTAGATGATAGCGACCATCAAAAACGGATTGCAATAGTGACTGCTTTTGCTGTGTTGTCTACCACCAACACAAGCGAGCAAGTGATTACTGCTTTGTCTAGTACGACCACCATCGACGAGCAAGTGATTCCTGCTTCGATTAGTACGATCGCCATTGACGCGTCTTCTGTGTTGACGACCATTGGCAGCAGCTTGTCTACCATCAACACCACAAGGCACTATTCTGCTGTCTTTGGTGATGGATCTGGTACTAAAGTTGGGTGTATTTGTTGCAATGAAGTCAATGAGAACAACAGTCGTTGGAGTGGTGCAAAGTTGGAGACTTCGTTCAATTTCCTTGACATTCCTGAGATTCAAATCCCAATCTGCATCCATGATAGAGAGTTGATTGTATAAGCAGCAAAGTTGATGAGGATGCTTCCAGGATATCGCACCGACCCACACAGATTTGCAACGGTGAATTACTACATTTGGATTATGTTGCAACTGGATCCTCAATTGGTGTCATACGTTCCTATTCTTATATTCAAGTGTACTACGATTCGACTACAATTGAGTTTGGCAAATTGGGGTGCGATGAAAGTTGGATCCAATCCAAATGAATGTCCTTCCTTCGTCGCTGGAACAGCTATCTCAGAAGTTCTCGCTCGTAACACGAACAACACGATCAACTTTGGTACAGGCCACTCATATGCAGCAATGTGTGCCCGGACGGTATGTCGAAATGACGGCGATGGTCATTGTGATGCATGGACCAGCGACGAAGCAGCTTTTGGAGCACCAGTGATTAGGATATTTACTAACGTTTGCGCTCGAATGAATATTCCTGCTATCGTCATATGCTTGGGTGGGAGAGGAGGGTGTGGACAGTTCTTCAACGAATATGCTGAAGAAAGGATGCTCTTTCATGGTACCTGTGATGAAGACATCATGCGTAGTCGTGTACATGTGATTGATAACGGAATGCACTTTTCGAACCTGACTAATTGGCAATATCGGATGTGGAGCAGAACTTACAAGCAGGTATGTCACTATAAATTATGTATTGTTTGTTGTCAAGATCAAACTTATGTCATGTATTGTATGTGCCTTCTGTTTTCAGATTGAATATGTCAGTCGGAGCACGTTTCTGATCGATCAAGCATTGAAGTCTTTCCGCGAAACCGCTTTGTCTCTATCATGCATTGAACGTAATATTCAACTTCCACCGCAAATTGAGTTTTATGCATCACTTTGTGCTAATGACAGTATCTTGTTTTGTCAAGACATCAATACAGTGGAAGGTCTTAATCGTGCGGCAGAGGCTGATCTCATGATTCGTCGTGCTCATGGTGATCGCTCTCGTGAGACTAGGAACCGAGTCGTGGAAAGGCGTCAAGACGCAATGTCAAATGAAGAAGAGAGGGATGTATCTTTCGAGGAGGCGGCTTCGTCTTTGGGTAGAGATGGTAAGAAGAAAGCTGTAGAGAATCGTCAAGACAAGTTGAAATTAGAACATCCCGACGAGGATGTATCTTTCGAGGAGGCGGCTTCGTCTTTGGGTAGAGATGGTAAGAAGAAAGCTGTAGAGAATCGTCAAGACAAGTTGAAATTAGAACATCCCGACGAGGATGTATCTTTCGAGGAGGCGGCTTCGTCTTTTGGTAGAGATGGTAAGAAGAAAGCTGTAGAGAATCGTCAAGACAAGTTGAAATTAGAACATCCCGACGAGGATGTATCTTTCGAGGAGGCGGTTTTGTCTTTTGGTAGAGATGGTAAGAAGAAAGCTGTAGAGAATCGTCAAGACAAGTTGAAATTAGAACATCCCGACGAGGATATAACTCTCGAGGCGGCGGCTTCGTCTTTAGGTAGAGATGCTATCAAGAAAGCTGTAGAGAATCGTCGAGACAAGTTGAAATTAGAACATCCTGACGAGGATATAACTCTCAAGGCGGCGCATTCATCCTTGACTGCGGATGGTGGCAGAGGCTCTCTTGGTGTTGCAAAGAAACCTGACGAATCCAATACTCAATGGATGATGCTTGAGTCGTTGTCTCTGGTTTCGTTCCAGCCACGAGCCACGCAAACTAAATCCAACCTCATCACAGTACTACATTATCATGAATTTTTTGGGACTCTAAGATCTGCTCAAAGACTTAATAGATTCAATGACTATTACACTGCAGCCAAGACGTCAAAGAATAATAGTCATGAGTTTCCCATCGAAAATCCCTTGTGGAAATTGTCGCTTTCAAAGAGTAGGCCTGAAGGTGTATCGAATAAATTCACTCAGGAGGAGTTTAATGCGACCGCTGCAGATCGGAAGAAGGGAGCGGAGAGGTCTGCGAAACGCAGGAGGAAGGCAGCGTAAGACGAGTACTGAAAGGATGCGACATAGTTTCGAGAAAAGGTTCAACTAACAAAACTAGTAAATGATGAGCCTTTCCTAAAGTAGCGTTGCATTTTGCAATCACCACATCACCACTGACACCATTTATTCAAGCATTAGATGCAATAAGCGCCACGGACGAATTGGATACGTCAGCTGCTCATTAATCGAGATGAATGTTAGTCTATTATTGGTATCACATAGTGACGAACAACTGCGACGCCTTTGTCATAAAACGGTTGGATTACGTTATAGTCGGGGTGGCATAAATTAGGATAGCGAGGGTTGAGCATTCCTCCCACCATAATTTCAACCCAAAATCTCGTAAGGTTTGATACACAGACAGCTCGAACCATGGTTAACGACAATTTGTGAGCAAACTCCCCCAAATTCTCCTCAAATGCTACCAAAAAGAATGGGTTATCCCCCAGATTCCACACCAGATTCCCACGATTCCGGTGAACGGCATGCAGGCATGCAGTGTAGTTGATTGTCGTCATGCTTAACCGCGACGGCCACCCAATAATAACAAGGAAAGAGAGCCCGTCGAAGGGGCTACACGCAGAGTAATTATTTACCACCAACAAAATCGCTCGCGACGATGAGTAAGGATCGAGGAGAAACTCGACATGATCATGATGATACACGTGACAACAATGCGACTGCATCGGTTGATAATGATGATGATGTCTTGGGACTGCTTTCTGCCACCCCAATGAAGAGTAATCTGGGTGAATGTTCAATTTCTGTCCTCGAGGAGATTGATACCTGGTTTGCTCTGGAGGATGTTCATACAAATATTGGAGAGGGCGTGTCACCATCACACCCCGCCGCAAGCGCCTCCGTGGGACAATCATCTTCCTCATTTACACACGATAATAGCACCGGTAACGGGGGGTCAAACGAAAAGAAGAAAATGTTTGCTGCATTCCGTAGTAGAAGGTCGTTGTCGCATCTCGCCAAGTCAAAGACAACAACATTGTCAGCATCATCATCATCATCATCGTTGTTGTTGGACGAGTATTTGACGTCCAATTCTGATAACATCACAGTCCCTAATCCATTGGCAAAGTCCAATAATAGTATGCAGCAGCAGCAGAAAACGTTGGTCTCTAATCCAATATTGGATTCTCAATTGGTCCCTAATCCAATTCTTGTAGTGGATCAACAGCAGACAAATGATTTGGTCGTTACCGCGGGGATAAGAAACGACAGTATTGTTGTTGCTCAACAGCCCGTGATGCCATTGACATCTGTGATAACAGAGAATTCCCCGGGAGGAGAATTGAAACAAAAGTCTCCCCCACCGCCAGCTGTGGAGGAATCAATGATCGTCCCTAACCCTCTACTTATTCCTCATGAAGAGCAAAAGCAAATTCGTACATGTGCGGAATCATCGTTTGTAAAATCATCATCAAACAATAGCAGCAGCAGCAGCAGCAAAAGCAAGACCAAAAAGGGCAATCCCTCCACCGTACATGTGTCCACAACGGCATTGTATGAAGTCGTCGATAGACTATTCGCCGATGCAAATAAGAATACTGTTACCGTCAAGGATATTGTCCAATCAGTTGCCAATTACTTTCATTTACCGAAAGTTCACAAGAGTATGAAGAGATTAATTAAGACACGATTGACTGATCTAATGGTCCAGTCTAAGGTTGTTATTCGGTGTAAGAATGATAATGATATTAATAATAATTTACAAAATGATATTGTTGATGATGGGGGGAGGGAAGAATTGATTGAACAATCTTTGACCAATTATACCATCGGCGTCGAAGATGGCGTTGACGTTCGCAATAGTAGTAGTAGTAGTAGTAGCGACCTTGGTACGAGTAAGGAAGACACTGAGTTAACGATTACGCCAGTGACATTGCCAGCTATATCTGCTGCTCCTCGCAAATCTAGATGGGGCCCGCGTGTAGTTAGCATTATCAATGGCAATGATTCCAACCAACATATTGACACAAGCACTACGTCCGCGACTAATGATATTAGTTGCATTAGCGAGATTAACAATCACATCGATCATGATGAAGTGGACCATGACGAGAATAATAAAAATAGCAACGAAGAGAAGAATGACAATACTAATGTTGCTAAATATAAACATCGACCATCATCGTTCAAGAATGCTGATGAGGCACTATGTGCATTAAAACGAATAAGAGAAGCCCGAGCAGCGGCACGTGTAGTTGTTGATCTCTCTCAAGATGATGATTCGACAACAATTGACGAGAGCAGGAGTGTGGTGGCAAAGTCTGCCGAAAAGAATGGCAACAACAACAACAATAATGATGGTGGTGATGACAATGACCAAGGTGCGATCGATGATGCATTAACGCTATGGCTAGGTACTGACTTATTTTTGAATGATGATGTTGATTATCAAGTTGGTGGTGATGATAGTCAACAAGAGTCCACCGTCATGTTGCGGAGTAATAGACATCAGGAGGAGGAGACAGATGGTAACAACAAATCAACGACGACCGCGGAGTATGATATTGAGTCACATACGATGAATGCCCATGATATGGATGATTTCTTTGCCAAGGTTGCGGAGAAGGATGATTTAGCATCGGTTGCGACTGAATCGACGGGAATATCAGGAGGCACGGCGATAGATTCATTAATGGCCATGTCTCCACCATTATTTATTGATGGTGATGAATTCGATTCACCAATCAAATTTAATCATGATTTGCATCTCGAGGAAAACGAGGCAATGACTTCGGAACCAAGTAGTGAAAATGTGCCGGAGAAGAATGGGACGATTACGACGGAGTCAAGGTCACAGGAAAATGAGGCAGTTACCATGAAACCAAGCACCAAAATGCCGGAAGAGAGTGAGGCCAATACTTTAGAGTCAAGTAGCAAACTAATGGAAGAGAGTGAGAGGAATATTTCTGAGTCAAGTAGCAAGGTGCCAGAGGTTAGCGAGGCAAGTACGTCAGAGTCAAGTACCAAAATGTCAGAGGAGAGTAAGGGGAATACCTCAGAGTCAAGTAGCAAATTACCAGAGGAGAGCGAAGCCAATGCTTTGGAGCTAAGTAGCAAGATACCAGAGGTGAGCGAGGCAAGTAAGTCGGAGTCAAGTAACAAAATGCCAGAGGAGAGTGACGCGAATACTTTAGAGTCAATAGGCGAAATCTCAGACGCAATAGAGATATCGGAAAGCAGGCTTCCAGAGTCTATTGGAGCAATGGATAATTCATCATCGGTGGTTGTGTCTTCTGCTGTAGAGTTTAATGAAGGCGCTAATGACAAAAATGAAGCATTGACAACTGCCTCGCTCCCATCAAATGACAATATACCAATAGAGAAGATTGCAGTGACTTCATTCGAGCCGTCAAGAAATGAGGAGATGAACGATGTGGATGAGGAGATCGACGAGGAACAAATCAGAGATTTTTGTACGATGCTCGATCGGCTTGGAAGCCCTCCTGATGAGGTTGCCATTAACAATCTATCCATGGTGGCCGAGGACTTTTCTTCGTCCGTAGAGTCGGCGTCAACAATATATTTTAGCATCCACGACCTACTTGTTGATCGGACCTCGCCTGGTATATCGAATCCTGATCGCAAATTACCGCTTGTCTACGTAATCGACTCTCTGCTAAAGAATGTGAAAGGGGTGTACTCCGACATTATATGTGACGATGCTGCTAATTGGATGTCGACGGTTTACGATATATTTGACAAGGCCAATATGGATGATGAGAAGGCAAGTCTTAGAGAGATCTGGAATACATGGAGGGAGCTCGATCTCATCAAGGATGAAAAATGGCGAGAAATTGGCAAATGCTTTCTAGAGGCCAAAGGACTGTCGATGACACGGGCTAGGACAGAAGATAAAGTTAGCGTGGGCGACGCCGCTGAATGGAACAAGACACCAACAAATGCTAAATCAAGCGACGTTCAGAGTGGAGACGATGTTGCTTTTTCAGATGTCTTTGTGACACATGTTGAGGAGGTGATGATTCCTCAAACGTCAAGGCTACCTCCAAAGAAACGAGGCCGACCCCCGAAAAAGCCATCGTCGATGGAACGAGATACTGGGTGTAGGACCGATGAGCGAAATGAGACACGGAAGAATGCCGTCATTCCAGCTGCAGGTGCAGATTGTGATGATGATATCCCCTTAGACCTGCTAAAACAAAAGAAAAACGATGACGGTGAAGCAGACGCCGTCGAGGAGATGAATTGTGCATCGCCTAGGTCGACTGCTAGGCCAACTCAAAAGAAACGCGGTAAGGCATTGAAAATGCCGACGTCTTCAAAAGAAGTTGTTGGGGACGAGGTCAATAGGAGAGTCACGGTGCGTAAGAGGACCGCACCTCCTGTGGAAGAAAGTGGAATTGATAACGATTCCCCACCAGAGAAACACGCACGAACGAGTAAGGACGACGACAAAGTCGATGCTGCCGACGAGACGATAATTCCAGCTCCTATTCCACCTACGAAGCGACTGGTGAGGCCACCGAAGAAGCCATCGACAAAAGTAGTCGCCAAGGCCGGTAAGCAAGATGAGACGCCGAAGGATGCCTCTGTCTCAACTACAGAAGATGTATTCGACAACGATATCCGCTTGCAGCAACGATCGGAGGTAAAGAGTGTTAACAAAAATATTGCTGTCGTCAAAGACAAAGAGACGATACATTTACCCATAAAGCCGGCGTCGAAGCTAAATCAAAAGAAACGTGGCAAGGCATCGAAAAAGCCTTCGTCTTCAGAAGAGGTTGTTGGGGGCACCGTCGATACGAGAGCCGCGGTGCAAAAGAGGACAGCTCGTTCAATGGCAGAAATCAATATAGATAACGATTCCCCACCAGAGCAACACGTACGAGTGAGTAACGACGACGTCGTGGCCTTCAACGCTTTAGACGAAGAAATATCTCCAGCTCCAATGCTACCTTCAAAGAAACGAGGACGTCCACCGAAGAAGCCATCGTTGAATAAAAAAATTGCCGGGAGGAGAGCCGGTGAGCAAGTGATTACCGCTATTCCAGTTGCAGGTGAAGATTTTGATGATGATATGCCCTTAGACCAACTGAAGCAAAAGTATAACAACAACGGTGAAGATGACGCCATCGAGAAGGCAATACGCGCATCTCCAAAGCTGCCACCTAAGAGATTGGGAAGGCAATCGAAAAAGCTTACGCCGAGGGGAGAAGTTGCCAGTGATGAGGTTGACAAGGAAGACATGGCGAGCAGAGGACGCGAAGTGGTTATCGCATCGAACGAGGAACGGGGTGGAGAAACTTCAGTCGCCAATATTGCGAAGAGTAACCGACGATCCTGCGAAGAATCTCCGTCAAGCGGAGGTGGCAAGGGTGTGATTACTTTGTCGAAGAGTGATCAATGTGCAGGAACATTGAAGCTCGGTGTCACTGCTATGCCCACGACTACGACTATGACGACTCCTGTCAACTCTGCCACTATTCGACTGGCACGAGTGACCGTTGTGACTGATGTAGAGATTGCAGTGACTCCTAATACTACTTATACTCTACACGCAATGACTATGCTCGGCCGGATAAAGAAGGAAAAGGCCGCTATTTCGATTCAACGCATTACACGGGGAATATTTGGACGCAACATTTATCGACGAATGATAAAGGAGCTATGGGCTGCCATTTTAGTCCAGCGTGCTGTTCGAGGACACAGTGGACGGTGTACATCATATCAAAAGCGTATGGAGCGGGGGGCACAAATAAATATCGCTCGAATGATGCGTGGCCTATTTGAACGTCGGACATTCCTTGACGTCTGCAAAAAGAGAGAATGTGCTGCGACCAAAATAGAATGCTTGTGGAGAAAACATGCAGCAATTGTGTTGAGAAGTGCTCACCGACGACAAATGGAAGCATCCACGATGATTCAAAAATCAGCAGCAAGGGCAGGTCGATGTACTGTCGTAACAGATGTTGAAATCGCCAAAAGGCCTGCACGACAACCGAGACTAAATGGTAACCCTACCTTACCTGAAACTATAAATGTCCCTCTTGCTGTTGCAAAAGAAACTGAAATGCCATCTGGTAGACCGCAAAAGATTCCTGTTCATTTGTCTACAAATGAAGCAGTTGATGTGTCTTTTGTCAGTGCCTCTATCGATGCAATATCACATATTATGCCGGGGGAGATGGTCGATAAGGATAAGAATCATCATTCTACCAAGAGAGTACGTGATGAAACAGTACAACTCCCTGCCGACGAATTCCCGATTGGATGGGTTGTGAGGCAGAGACCTCGAGAAACACAAAAGAATGAGGGTGTTCCTAGGGTCGACCTTTTTTGGTACTCTCCCATTGAGAATTATAGGTTCCGCAGCAGGGTAGAGGTCCGTAGATTCTTGGAGTTGTTAGATATCTTGGATGGCGATGAAATGGCGGCCATGAAAAAATTCAAGGTCTCTTGACTTAACGATTACATATTACGGTAGAGAGCAGGTCAATATCCGCCTTAGAGCGAGTCGGCGTTACATTACATTACACGACAATCTAGGTTTGCTTGCATTCGATACAAAATTGTGCTGGTCTATTGTTAATAGGAAAAGAAATCTAAACATCCCAATCATCCAAGAAGTCATCGTCCGGCAAAATCTTGTCCTCGCTGTCCCCAAAATGCAACCGGTATGATGAGGATTTCTTTATATTCGATAGAATTGGAGTGCCACAATTTGTTGTTGATAACATCGAATCCTCACTCTCAGACCTGGCCTTCCGGGAATTGTACGTATCGAATTCTTCATCTCCATATCGTTCACGAGATGTCGTAATCGGTGTATCGTCACAGAGAGTACCCATATTTTGTGGCCTGTCAAAACGAAGCAGCTCAGAAGCTTTGGCATTTTCTTCTGACTCTGATGCGAAGGGAATGGCCCCAATGCTTGATGAAGGAGATGATGCATTCGATTCTGTTCTCTCCCCTTCACTACTTGACTTGTCAGATTCGTCCTGGACATTATGAATTGGTTGTACCGGTACATCCTCTATCACAGTTTTGAAAGAAGCTTCTGGGAACAAATTCTTACTACCAACTGCGCCGATCGATTCCACATTCTTTCCACCTGTGATTTCTCGCAAGAATTGAAGCTCATCCTTTGGCGTGCTTGGAGGCGGGCCCTTCTTCTCATCATTCAACGAGTCTCGTCTTGCCTTCCGCAACGATTCCTCCGCTGCCTCTGAAAAGTATGGAAGACTAGGGCGTCTATCATCAGTGCTTAGACTTGCCTTTGAAACATCCTTCCGAGCATTTTTGCAGTACTTTGATAGTGTACTATACCAAAGACGGTGCTGAGCCGGATTCGGACTTTGAATTCTCATAATTCGCGTTGGATGTTCGATGGTGATCCAACTGCCGGGAATATCCTGACTGAGAGCAATGATATCATTCAAAAATAGCCAACCACACCGTGATTCTTTTTCTGCCAAAGATGTCTTGTAATAACAAATGAGCAGGTCTTTCGATTGCTTGCCATCGCCATGCTCAATCGTGAACCATCTGCGATTGGAACTGGCGATTGGCAGAAGTGCTTGGCCTTTTTTGAATCCGTCACGTTTCTCCTGTGTCGAGATGAAGGCGTGTGTCAATGGGGCTTGCTTTGTAATATTCGCAACTTGCAAAAGAGCACAGATACTCACCTTGTTAAACCAACCTCGTAGCGAGGCGACCTCGTCATTGCTCGTCTCCATCCCGGTGGTGTCTATGAATGTTTCTGGGCCGAAGTTTTCCTTCTCCCAAGCACCTTAATTCTCCATTGGGCGATTGTCATTTTAAATTCAAAATAATTTACCTGTACATACCACTTTCCATGGGGAGGATGAATTCCGTCGAAGATGACAATTCGGTTGCTCTTCTTTCGAGGTCTTTTGACGATGACGATAACTCCTTCAATGATGACGTCGTCGACGACGGGCTCCGACTACGACGATGATGGTGACATCGATTTTGACAGTGGCTTTGAGTACGATGAGCAGCATAATCCCCCGTCAGTTGGCAATTCCACAGTTGCTCACAGTGATACTGAGCATGAACCTAATGCATCAACAGAGGAGCTATATCGACAATGTCTTGCCGAAATCGATATATGCTTGGCACGCATCCCCCAGAAGTAAGAGCCGCTGCGATTAGCTTCGTGAATTCTATCGAGGATGGCGGTGTTGTCTTTTGGACGCAGGCATTGTGTCCTTTACGTAACATGTTGTTTGCGTCGGGCTGTGGATGTTCGCTACCGGCAACTCTCGGGACGAGACGAAGTCTC
>Ga0247833_1007550_pt1 | contig 11442 bp, 10 predicted proteins | sample LaCruzMarch2015__7_FD_187117 | JGI IMG/M metagenome (GOLD analysis project Ga0247833, IMG submission 187117) | Freshwater microbial communities from meromictic Lake La Cruz, Castile-La Mancha, Spain - LaCruzMarch2015_8m | ecosystem: Environmental > Aquatic > Freshwater > Lake | place: Spain...
TGAAAAAATTGAGTGATTTAAAATAGATATGCTGCTTTAATGGCAATTGGCATGCCAAAACCCAAAATGAAGGCTTTCAGCCCATTTTGCCGAAAAAGAGTTCGGAAAGCTTTAGATTGGAAAATCTGACGCGAAAAAAAATTCGCAGAAATATACCCTAGTTGAGGATTGTACTATGGCTGCAAAAATGATTAGAGTATGACCAATGCATTTATATTATAAAAAAACTTTATTCTCTATTTTTTGATTCCCCAATAAACCCCAGCACCGCCTCAACCACCTCTTTCCCATTCACGCTATGCCCCAGCCCCTCAAACCCCACAAAGCGACTATTTTTCCAAACCTCTGCCAATTGCTGCCCTTCGGCAAAAGACGCAATTTGATCTCCGGCATCGAACAGCAGCAGCCCTGGAACGTGAGTATTCCTTGCAAAGTCGAACAAATCAAAAGCCTCGGTGGGTTGAGCAAATTTTTCCAGGATGGCCAGATCCATGCCCCGGATGGCCCGTGGACTGAGTTGCATGATGCCATAAAAATTCTTGAGGATTTTGCGCAAACTGCTCGGGGCAGCGATCACCACGCCACCACGTACAAAACTGGGTTTGAAGGTAGCCAGGTAATACAACACAGACATGCCGCCTGCTGAATGGCCAATGATGAAAGCAGGTTCAAAACGCTCTGCTACTGCTTTCATGGCCAAACCATAACAGTGGGCATCAAAACGATCACTGCTCGTAGCGCCATGCCCCGGTGCATCCAATGCCACAATGCGGTAGCCTTTTTTCCGAAAAAGATTGATGAAGGTGCGCCAGCGGGCCGAGTTGCTTTCCCAACCGTGCGCCAGTAGGATGGTGGGGCCAGTGCCTTCCCAGAGATAGGTTTGAATATCCAGGCCTTCTGCCTGTAGGACTTCCCATTTGGCACCTTGCAAAAAAAGTTGATCTTGCTCGCGCAGCCGGCCTTTGCGGGGTGTGCGGAAGATGTCGAGCGCCATACGACCTGCACGGATCGGCGAAAAAAGCGCAGTTGTGTTGATTTGGAAGCGCAGTAAAGCGATGGCCAGTTTGCGAAGGAATGGAGACATAATGGATTGAATTAAGGCGACCGCAAAGATCGCCTTAATCTCCGTATTTTCGCTGCGATTTAATTTTTACCCGCAACCGTCGGCCAGTTTTGATTCGCTTTTTTGATGAAGCCGGATTTGTCGTCGTTCCACTTGTTCTGTACGTTATGGCTGTAGTTCAGGTACAGTTTACCGTCTACTATCGACCAGGCGGTGGGGTCTATCGACACTGCGTAACCTTTAGAAACGCCATAGGCACAATATCCTCCGTATTCAGGAACATATTTTTCCGGGTTTTTCTTGAAGGTGTTCAGGTGTGCCTGTGACGCAAATTGGTACACCGCATTTTCAAACTTGAACTTGAACGCATCGGAGCCTTTGACCGGTTTGTGGTCTTCAAAATAAGCTACCGGATCGTAGCCTTCGATGGCCAGTTGATTTTTATCAACGTTGATTTTGGTGCTGTTTTGGGCAGAAAGGCTGGTGCCTGAGACCAGCAAAAAAAACAGCAAAGCAGACTGCAAGAAGATTCTCATGGTTTTGATTTTGGGCTTACAACATCAAACGTTAAGGGTTCGGTTGAGTTGATTCCCTCAAAAGCCTTGCAATTGTTTTTGCGCGGACGATTCTTTAATTTTTAGGAAATCGATCAATTGTGTACTTTCGAGCAAACATTTCCACCCATTATGAAGACCATCTGGTATTTTGAAGAAATAGACCTGTTTCATATCCTCTGCCCTTACAAATATGCGGATCACGTTAAGCATAGCCCTCCGATCAGTTTCCACAAAAACGAATTCCTTTTTTTACCCAACGAAACCTCTAAGGAAATTTACCTCATTACCGAAGGCAAAGTAAAAGTAGGCAACTACGACAACGACGGCAATGAAAACATCAAAATTTACCTCACGCGTGGAGAACTTCTGGGGGAGATGGCCTTTTTAGGGCAGACAATGTATCGGGATTTTGCTCAGGTCACCCAGGAGGGTACGCAGGTCTGCCGCATGAGTGTGGAAAAAGCACGAGAATTGGCTCGCGAATACGTACCCTTTAGCACAGAAATCCACAAACGCATTGGAGAGAATGTACGCAAACTGGAGCGCAGACTCGAAATTTTATTTTTTAAGGACATCAAACGCAGACTCATCGAATTACTGCGCGATTTATGCGAGGTGTATGGGATGCCTTGTGTTGAATTAGGGCCAAATGTTACTTACGTCCATCATTCACTCACCCAGCAAGAAATGGCCAGTCTGATCGCCACTTCGCGCAAATCGGTCTCACTCCTGATGAATGAGTTGGAGCGGGAAGGCAAGTTGAAACAGGAAACCGGAAAGTTTTGGATTCTGGACTCCGGGCTATTGGCCTAAGTAGCTGCCCAATTGTCGCAGCGCGACACAAATAGAGGGCAAAACACCCGTTTCATGTTACCAGGGTTACAATTTCCCCAGCAGCATCGGTGCAATTTTGTGTCATCAAACGCACACAACAAAACACCATGCTCTGCCCAATTTGTCATCAACACCATTCGACCCTTTTACATCAATTCAACGGAGACGACGATGCTCCGCTGCTGCAAAAGCTGCAAGAAGAAGTTCCAAGTTGGATCCCTACTCAAGGTGCTTGCACCCGTTGTGTCGATCAAGCTCAATTGGAGGTCTGGTCCGCTCACGATGCATTGACTTATCATACCAGCATTGACGGGTACAAAATTTTACCCATCCCCGAGCGATTGGCGGCACATCCTGATTATACGGGCAAAGGAATCACCATCTGTTTCATCGACAGTGGATTTTATCCGCATCCTGACATCAAAAGTCGGATTTTACATATGACAGACCTGGCCTCTGAACATCCACATTCTGTCTTGCATCCCCATCCCAACAGCTGGCACGGTACCATGACTGCGGTGGTTGGAGCAGGCGACGGCGCTTTATCCAGGGGATTTTACCAGGGGCTGGCTTCATCTGCTAATTTGGTCTTGCTCAAAGTGGCCGATGAACAAGGCAAAATCAGTGGAGAGAACATCGCAAAAGCCATTCACTGGGCCATAGAAAACCGTAAACAATACAGGATTCGAATCCTTAATTTATCAGTGACCGATGATTGGGCAACTTCTTTTCACGTCAACGAAGTAGACCAGGCTGTACAAAAAGCCACTGAAGCTGGCCTGGTGGTTGTCGCTGCTGCTGGCAACGATGAACACGCCCTGGTCAAAGCACCAGCAAATAGCCCGCATGCCATTACAGTTGGAGGGTTGGATGACCACAATACCTTGCACCCCAGTGGCAATACATGGTATCCATCTACGCATGGCACCACGGTGGATGGAATCCAAAAGCCCGATCTGATCGCGCCAGCCATCTGGATTCCCGCACCACTTTTGCCCATGAGTAAAGAATACCATACAGCTGCGGTACTTTTTGAATTGGCTGAAACCCAAAAACACCATTACCTCAAAGCCAAATACGCCAACGCGGCTGCAAAATTGGGTTTTGACCCTACCCTGGTGTTTTATCCCTCTGAGCATATTCGCCAAAAGGTGCACAGTGAAATTGGTGGACGCAAACTCATTACACCATACTACCAACATGCCGATGGGACTTCATTCGCTGCTCCGATCGTGAGTGGCATTGTAGCCCAAATGCTGGAAGCGAACTCAGCTTTGACGCCCCAAAAAATAAAAGCAGTGCTGAGTCAAACCGCACGCAAACTACCCAAACTTGCACTTGAACGACAAGGAGCCGGGGTGGTGCATGCCTTAGGGGCGCTCAAAGCCGTGCAAGGGCTTGCCAAAAAATCTGCCATCACCATTTTTTAGAACTTATCCTTTTGGAAAAACTCGATACTACTATGAATCATTATGATGTGATCATCATTGGCACTGGCGCCGGAGGTGGAACTTTAGCCGAACGCCTGGCCCCAACCGGAAAAAAAATCCTGCTGCTGGAAAGAGGCACTTTTGTGCCCCGCGAAAAGGACAACTGGAGTACCCAGGCTGTTTTTTTGGACCAAAAGTACACCACACAGGAAAACTGGTTTGACAAAAAAGGTAAAGCTTTTCGTCCTGGTATGCACTATTACGTAGGTGGAAATACCAAATTTTATGGCGCGGCACTGTTGCGCATGCGGGAAAGCGATTTTGGCGAGGTTCAACATTTTGGTGGCACTTCGCCAGCCTGGCCAATCAATTATGCTGACCTGGAGCCCTATTACACCCAGGCTGAAAAAATGTACCACGTACACGGCCTTCGGGGCTCTGATCCCACGGAACCTTGGGCATCCGCGCCTTACCCATTGGCACCCTTAACTCATGAGCCTCGGATTCAGGAACTCAATGATGACCTGATCAAACTGGGCTTGAGCCCTTTTCCTTTGCCCATTGGTGCCCGCCTGGGGGAAAATCCTGGAGACGCACCCGCTGTACTGGATCGCTACGATGGATTTCCTGACCCATCAGAAGTGAAAGCCGACGCGCACGTGGTAGGAATCAAGCCCGCCTTGCAGCATCCCAATGTGACCCTGCTGACCGAAGCTTATGTAGAGCGCCTGAACACCAATGCTTCAGGAAATGAAGTAAAAGAGATCATCGTCACAAAAGGTGGAGAAACCCTGACTTTCAGCGCCAACATCGTCATTTTAGCTTGTGGTGCCATCAACTCTGCAGCCTTGTTGCTTCGCTCAGCCAATGATCAGCATCCCAATGGCCTCGCCAACCGCTCTGATGTGGTAGGCCGACATTACATGTGCCACAACAACTCAGCCCTTTTAGCGATTTCCAAAAAACCAAACCCAAGCATTTTTGGCAAAACGCTGGCCATCAATGATTTTTACCACCACAGTGAGAAGAGTGAACTACCCTTGGGGCATATCCAAATGTTGGGAAAATCAGATCCATTGATGTTCCGCGAAGATGCCCCGGGATTCACACCGGGAATGGCTCTGGATTACATTGCCAAGCATTCTCTCGATTTTTGGATGACTTCGGAGGATCTGCCCGACCCCAATAACCGGGTGATGGTAGACAAGGAGGGGCATATTCACTTGCATTACACCGAAAATAACCTGGAAGCCCACCAACGTTTGTACAAAAAACTGGTTTGGATTCTGGAGCACGTCGGTTGTGAAACCCACCTGTTGCCCAACCACTTGTACCTGGGTAAAAAAATTCCCCTGGCAGGCGTAGCCCACCAATGTGGCACCGTTCGCTTCGGCAAAGACCCCAATACTTCAGCCTTGAATGACCTGTGTCAGGCCCACGATGTACAAAACTTATATGTCGTAGATGGTAGCTTTTTCCCCTCCAGCTCGGCAGTGAATCCAGCTTTGACCATCATTGCTCAGGCCCTGCGGGTAAGTGACCACTTAAAAACAATTTTATAGACTTTGTATGACGCAAAAAATTAATTCCCAATTTTTTTTGAGGCTTTTGAATAGAAAGCTCACTTGAAATGAACCGTTCGACTTCCTATCCAAAACCCAAATTGGGAAGTTAATTTTTCTGCGTTACTGATTTACCCTGAAACCCAAAACCATGTACAGAATATTCAAAAGCAGGATCATCCTGTGCTTACTCGTTAGTTTACCTTGGGGATTATTGGCGCAAACAGCCCGTGAAATTGCGGGTGTGAGCATCACGGTAACGAACCTTGAACGTGCCATCCAATTTTATGAAGGAGTACTTCACTTCAAAAAGACCAGTGAATACACCCTGAATGCGGCGGCAGCAAAATCTTTGTTTGAGGTCAATGAAAACATTAAAGTGGCGACCTTGAAGTTGGGCGAAGAATCGATAGAACTGTGGGAATGCAAAACCCCAGGCCGGGCTATCCCCGCAGATGCTCGGAGCAATGACCTTTCATTTCAGCACATCGCAATCGTGGTGAGCGACATGGAGGCGGCTTATCAACAACTGCGCAAAGCCAAGGTTCAATTCGTTTCTACTGCACCCCAAACCTTACCGGATTATTTACCAGCCGCTGCGGGCATCAGCGCTTTTTATTTCCGCGACCTGGATGGACACAACCTCGAAATCATTCATTTTCCCAAGGGAAAAGGCAATGAAAAATGGCAAAAGCCAGGTGATCAAGTGTTTTTGGGCATTGACCACACGGCCATCGGTATTGGCGATACAGATTCCAGCCTTGATTTTTACGATGCCGCACTAGGCTTGAAGGTGGCAGGCAACAGTGAAAACTATGGTTCGGAGCAAGAACACCTGAACCAGGTCTTTGGTGCCCATTTGATCATTACCGGATTGAAAGCGCAACAAGGCTTTGGGCTGGAATTCCTCGATTATCTCTCTCCTCCGGGAGGGCGATTGTATCCAGCAGATAGTAAGGTAAACGATGTATGGCATTGGCATACCACCCTTTTTACTTCTGATTTAAACACTTTGATCACGAGTTTAAAGGAAAGAACCAAAGCCAGGCACGGCAAAATTTCCACTTTCCAGCATCCCGTTTTTGGAAGGGTCCAGGCTTTGCTTTTGCGAGATCCCGACGGACATGCCATACTGGCTGTATCACCTGAATAATTGATGTTTTTACTTACTGCGTATCAATTCGACTGTACCCTAACCTTTTTTCATCTAAAAAAAATATAGCTGTTATGAAAAAGCTATTGAGTATTGTTCCAATGTTGTTGCTGATCTTAAGCGCATCCTGTCAGCATGCCACAAAACAAAAGGAAATAAAAGCCTCCTCCGATCCAGATACCTATGCCAATGTCGATGGCAATGGAATTATTCTGCAAGGCTATGATGCCGTTGCCTTTTTTACAGATAGCAAACCCGTAAAAGGCTCAAAGCAATTCCAATCCACTTATAAAGGAGCCATTTACCAGTTTGCTTCCGCAGAACACAAACAAATGTTCGATGGGGATCCTGAAAAATACAAAGTGCAGTTTGGTGGCTGGTGTGCCTATGCAATTTCCTTGGGGCGTGTGGCTCCTATCATCATCGACACCTGGTCTGTTGTAGATGGTCGCCTGGTGGTACAGCACAACGATCGGGCCGTACGTGGTTGGAACAAAGATGTTGATGGCAATTTGGAAAAAGCCGACCATTACTGGGCATTGGTAGCGGGTAACAAAGGCAAACAGATTGTGACCGACGAAGAAAAAAGCTTCCTGGTCAATGTGGATGCGAAAAAAGACCGCTTGATCATTGAAGGCTACGACCCTGTGGCCTACTTCACCGAGGGAAAGCCCGTGAAAGGCAATGCTAAATTCTCAGCCAGAGTGGATGGCGCCACGTATTGGTTTGCCAATGAGGCCAATCAAAATGAATTCAAGGACAATGCCGAGAAATACAAGCCACAATACGGCGGCTTTTGCGCCTACGCAGTTAGCCGCGATCGTCTTCGCCCAGTTGATCCAACCATATTCCAGATCGTAGATGGACGTTTGATGCTTCAACACTCTGAGGAAGCTGATCGCCTCTTTAAAAAGGATGTTCCTGGAAATGTAAAATTGGCAGATGGATACTGGCCAGCTTTAGTTAAAGAAAGAGCCGGAAAGCAAGTAAGCTACGACTCAAAAGCAAACTAATTTTCTTGAATTTGGGTACACAATAGGTCATTGGAGGTACTGGTAACCAAGCTGGTTGCCGCTCCAATGATCCCGCCCAAGCAACAATTGAATCATGACAACTCGATTGATATTTCTTTTTGGATTGCTCTTGTTGAGCATCAACACTTATGCCCAATTCACGACAGAATCCTACGAGCTAAGCCTCGATGGTGCCAAAGAAATCATGGGCAAAGCGCAGGAATTCGCCAAGGCCAACAATGCTCCAGGCGCAGCCATTGCCATTGTAGATGCTGGCGGAAATTTGGTGCTGCTGGAACGCATCACGGGTACTTTCCCCATCGCTTCGGAAGTGTCGCATGGAAAAGCCCGTACCGCAGTGATGTTCAAAATGCCTTCTAAAAACCTGGAAGACAATATTTTAAAAGGCAGAACTTCTTTGATCACCGTTGGTGAAAACATGCTGCGCGGAGGTTTACCCATTGTTTACAAAGGAAAAGTGATTGGCGGCATTGGCGTAAGCGGAGCGGCTAGTGCAGACCAGGATGTAGAAATTGCCCAGGCTGGATTGAGCGCTAAATTTTTGCAATAACCCAAAACCAGAAGATAAACACCTATTTATGAAAAAGACCTTATTTGTTTTCGGCTTAGTCCTGGCTGGTTTACCGGGCATCGCTCAGGAAAGCCGAGAACTTGCCTGGGGCCAAGCCAAGGCCATAGTGGATTTGCGCACACCAGAAGGAACTACTTTGGTAAAAAGTACCTGGCGCTACAGCGAAGCAAAATTGGTTAACGCTGCTTTTCAGGCCCCTGGCCCGGATAAAAATGATCCCCTTGCCTTGTACCCAACGGGTAAAAACATTGCTACTCAAGACATCAGCCCCAAAGCAGGTGCTAGTAATTTTGACGACAGCAAGTGGGCTACGCTGACTCCCAATCAACTAGAAGAACGACGGGGAACCGGCTTGGCTTCATTTGTTTGGTACCGCATTAATGTGACCGTCCCAAACAAGATCGGCACATTCGATCCAAGTGGTTCCAGGCTTGTTTTTGAAATGGTTCTGGACGACTATGCCGAGATTTGGGTCAACGGCAAATTGGACAAAACTTTTGGTCAATCTGGAGAGGGCGTGATCAAAGGATGGAATGCCCGCAATCGGGTGGTTTTGACCCAGGATGCCCAACCTGGTCAGCAATTCCAGATTGCCGTTCTGGGCATCAACGGCCCGCTGGCCGATTTGCCCCAAAATTACATCTGGATTCGATCCGCGACCTTGGACTTTTATTCCAATTACCCACAACCCGATGCCTGGCAGCATTTGGGCAACATCGTCCAGATCAATCCAGAATTGGAACAAGTGATTGACCCAAAGGCAAAAATAGAAAAACTGGCCGATGGCTTTCAATTTACGGAAGGCCCGGTATGGCACCCGGAAGGCTACCTGTTGTTCAGCGATCCCAATACCAACGTGATCTACAAGTACAGTCCGGTTTCGGGAAATGTTTCTATCTACCTCACCAAATCAGGTTATACAGGTTTCAACATCGGGGAATACCACCAACCGGGTTCCAACGGATTAGCCATTGATGCTGAGGGTCGACTCATCGTATGCCAGCACGGCAATCGGCGGGTGATTCGCCACGAAAAGAAAGGCCCCATCAGCGTTTTGTCGGATCAATATGAAGGAAAACGCCTCAATAGCCCAAACGATGTGGTGATCAAGTCTGATGGCAGCATTTATTTTACTGATCCACCCTATGGATTACCCCAAGCCTTTCAGGATGCCCGCAAAGAACTGTCTGTACAAGGGGTGTATCGCATCAAAGATGGCAAAACCGAGTTGCTGGCTACTGATCTGGGCGGCCCGAATGGGATCGCTTTTTCTCCAGACGAAAAATTCCTCTACGTCAGCAATTGGGACATCCGCGACATTCACAATACCAAAACCCTCTGGCGATTCCCTCTATTGGCTGATGGCAAATTGGGGAAAGGTGAGGTCTTTTTTAACATGAACCAGACCGACGACGACGAAGCTCTGGATGGCATCAAAGTAGATAAAAAAGGCTACGTTTTTGCCTCAGCGCCAGGGGGCGTCTGGATCATCTCTCCAGAGGGTAAATACCTGGGCAAAATCATTGGACCTGAACGCCCTGCCAATATGGCCTGGGGAGATGATGGCAAAACGCTTTACCTAACTGCACATACTGGATTGTACAAAATTCGCACTAAAAACGGGGGTAAAACTGCAAGTTTACCCGCATCCACAACGCTTAAAACCAATTAAAATGCAAGAAAAAGCGCAAAGACTCAAAGGTCAAACCGTCATCGTTACCGGAGCCAGCTCGGGCATCGGTATGGCCTGCGCCATCGGGATGGGCCTGGAAGGCGCCAATGTACTCGTCAATTACGCGGGCAATAGTAAAGGTGCCGAAGAAGCTGTAGCAGCCATCCAAAATGCAGGAGGCCAAGCCATTGCTTTTAAAGCCGACGTCAGCAAACAAGATCAGGTCAAGGCAATGTTCAAAATGGCCATAGAGACATTTGGTACGGTAGACATTTTAGTCAACAATGCGGGTTTGCAAAAAGACGCTCCTTTTATTGACATGTCGCTGGAAGATTGGCAATTTGTATTGGATGTCAACCTGACCGGACAATTTCTTTGTGCTCAGGAAGCCGTTCGTGAATTTACGCGCCGTGGACCTCGCCCAGAAATTTCCAAAGCCCTGGGCAAGATCATCTGCATGAGCTCGGTACACGAACTGATTCCCTGGGCGGGGCACGTCAACTATGCTGCCTCCAAAGGTGGAGTAATGCTGCTGATGCGCTCTTTGGCTCAGGAACTGGGGCCGATGAAAATCCGGGTAAACAGTGTAGCCCCTGGCGCCATCAAAACCCCCATCAACCGCATGGCCTGGGAAACGCCAGAAGCAGAACAACGTTTGCTCCGCCTGATTCCCTACAAAAGGGTGGGCGAAACCTCCGACATCAGCAACGTTTGCTGTTGGCTAGCCTCTGATGAGTCAGATTACATCCATGGCGCCACCCTTTTTGTTGATGGCGGAATGACCCTTTATCCTGGATTTGAAGACAATGGCTGATCTAAGTGAGTTACGTTTACTAAACTTTGCAAGTTTAGTAAACGTCGATCTTCAAAACCCATCATTAGTTACGTTTACTAAACTTTGAGTTACGTTTACTAAACTTTGCAAGTTTAGTAAACGTCGATCTTCAAAACCCATCATTAGTTACGTTTACTAAACTTTGAAAGTTTAGTAAACGTCGATTCTAAAACCCTTTATTTGCATAATAAAAAGATAAATTGCGAGCAGCTAAAACCACGATCAAAATGGCAAAATCCAAAATAAATCCTGAAGAAAAAAGGCTCCAGGAGCAATACTCGGGCGAAAAAAAATGGCTAAAATGGGGCCCTTACCTCAGCGAGCGCCAGTGGGGTACCGTGCGCGAAGACTATAGTGAACATGGGGAAGCCTGGGATTATTTCCCACATGATCACGCCCGTTCAAGAGTGTACCGTTGGGGAGAAGATGGCATTGCTGGAATCTGTGATGCGCACTGCAATCTTTGTTTTGGCATCGCCCTCTGGAATGGCAAGGATCCAATTCTGAAAGAACGACTGTTTGGTTTGACTGGCCCAGAAGGCAACCACGGCGAGGATGTGAAAGAACTGTATTACTACCTCGACAGCACGCCAACACACTCGTACATGAAACACTTGTACAAGTACACACTCGAGCCTTTTCCATACCAGGATTTGGTGGAAATCAACCGCCAGCGCTCCAAAGACGAACCCGAATTTGAATTGTACGATTCTGCCGCTTTTGAAGAAGCA
>Ga0247833_1007552_pt1 | contig 11441 bp, 12 predicted proteins | sample LaCruzMarch2015__7_FD_187117 | JGI IMG/M metagenome (GOLD analysis project Ga0247833, IMG submission 187117) | Freshwater microbial communities from meromictic Lake La Cruz, Castile-La Mancha, Spain - LaCruzMarch2015_8m | ecosystem: Environmental > Aquatic > Freshwater > Lake | place: Spain...
GAATAGAAAAGCATTACTCTAAAGTACCGTACCATTACGTAGTATGTGCGTAAATCCGTGTTCGGACTGACGCAAAGAGAATCTCCAGACCAGAGTCCGCAGTGGTAGCATCCACGTCTACCTGCGACTACCTGACGATGGTAAACTTTAGAGAGGTGTTATTCCTATTTGTATATTGATGATATGTACAATAACCAACCAGTATCCAACCTTATCTACTACTCCTACACATTATGCACAGGACAGGAAAACAAATCATGATCAATCCCTTAGTGGCATCATTTCTCCACAAGTTTCGCCACCTGTTCGATAATTTCCAAAGTTCCCTCTCGTGTCACCACACCTGACACATCATCCTCATTATCTTCATTCTCCCCACCGAACCGCTCCTTCAACATACTTCGCAACAATTCATGATGCTTTGCTTCCTCATTGAAGTTTATTGTACACCCCGGCTCATTGAGGAAGACACTCCGTTGGCTTTCTTTTACACACTCTTGTACTCGTCGTCGATATCCCGCCTGATCTGTTTGAAAGAAATTCAAAGCATCCTGATTTGGCAATAAATGACTTTCGTCCTTGGTCAATGCATCATAGTCCTTTACATAGAATATACGCTTTACGTACGTGAGAGCGGTAACAAGAAAGTGTTTCGACGGATCCCATTCCGGATACGCCACACATAAATCTACCTCCCCAGACTCAGGGTGTATATGAGGATTGTAAACATAACTTGAGAACTTCACAATGGGATGTGTGCCCATGTCGTTATATTTAGGAGGGCATGTCAGTGTGAACTTGAATATACCATTCGTGAACACACCACGCCGAAGGAAGATTACACCGTGAAATTGACGTAGATCATCAAATGATGGCACGAGGTAGACACCGCCCGGACAATGCTGCTTGAGATGTTTATATTCAATGCCAAGCTTGTAATCACGCATTGCCTGCTCGCGTTCAAGCGATGACGGAGTCGGCCCAGTACGACGGCTCCTCGTGGGGCTCCGGTCAGGGGTGAGTTGTTGCTGCCTGTTGTCCATTATCAACTGTAAGGAGTGTTGCAACGCCATTTACTATGTACCTAGTTTGTCTACATAATTATGATAAGATTGGTGGGGGATGACTTATCTACCTCTCGATGTCTCATTGTTACTGCCGCGATAACTGAATCGAAATCGCAAATCAATATAATAGTTGCGACATCATAAAATCAACTTATCAACGTTATTTATTCAATGTATCATGTCTTGCAAAATGAAGTACCGCCCTCCCGAGATATCATGAGACCAATAGACGTCCACACGGCAAGAGTGACAATTGATAAAAGATATGAAGGAAGATAGACCTGGGCAACAATTGATGCGCTATCGGATAGGCCCTTCGCCTTCAAACTCAGTATTACAATCTGAGCACCTGGCAGAGCAGAATTTACTATTACAACCATTTTGGCCATTCTTGGAATGCCGTCAAGAATTCCACCGCAATCCATACCCAACACTATCAGACAGACAATCGCCGGCGACACGATCAGCCGAGAAAATATGAACCATGCATGCATTCGAATGGTAGGCTTCCGACGACTGATTGCAGCCAAAGCTCTGATGCTCATCTGAGACAAAGATGATCGTCTGCTACGCATTGTCTCTCGCATGTTACGAGAGGAATGTTGTTGAGAATGCTCAGTACTTGAGTCCATCTCTGATGGTCGCAACTCAGTGCTGTCAACAACAGGAGGAACATCATCACAAGCCTCGTGGACCAAACTAGCCGCAACGACTAAGGTACCAATGGAAGCACTCGCATAACCTAGAGACTCTAATGCAGAACCCAAGAAACGTAAACCCCCGCCAGAGCTGAAAAGTTGATCTCGCAGTGGTGGTATGCAGGCTGTGATAAATCCCAGAATCAGTGCCACAAAATGTGGACTTTTAATTGTTTTCAACAATGCAAAAACAAGTGGTTGGATGATGCTTGTGATGCGATTCATCCTTCCATTCAGTTTCCCTTCTTGCTCCTTTACTTCTTCTTCCATGCCCAAATTCACTTCAGTCCCACTGACGATATGTTGATCAGACGCCTCTGCATCGTCATCGTTGACTGAATTCACAGAAAGGTGAAGTTCTCTAGCTGCATCTGCAATTTCTCGGCGTTTTGTTCCAGCAGCAATCAAGGCAGGATTGCCCAATAGCCAGAACATTAAATTCCATGCAAAAAAGTATACAAATATCATTGCATTCGATTCATCTATACAGCTCCTTAATCTCTCAGCTTCGGTACTTCCATCTACGCCCCCCTCGTAGAATGATTCATACACGATGGGAAATTCACATAAAGTAGGGAAGAGCAGAATTGGAAGGGCGAGCACGTTCACAAACGCAGAAGATATCCGGAGAGCATCGAAATCAGTACCGTTCTCAACTTTGAAGAATGGTAGCATTCCGAGTAATGTTGAAACGCAGTAAAATATACATATTGAACCAATTGCCGACACTAGAACAAACCACGCCGATCCAATCTTTTGGGGTGTCACAGATGATGCAATGGTGGCATAGATAAGTGGAATGACTAGTAGGTAAAAATTCAACTTTGATATGGAATCGATTGCATTTGGGGGCATCAGTGGTATAGGTTTTGGCCTTTTTGCTGATATGTAACCAATTGCTAGAATCACAAAAACTTTTGCCACTGCGCTAGCAGATGCAATCATGACGGTGATTACGGCGTTCATGGTGGTGGTAGGTGGCGCTAGATACCTCCAAGAGTACGTAAAGACGGAGTGGGAACAAAAGCGTCTGTTCTGGAATTGTTGGCGTCGCCGTCACTTCCGGAGAACCTCCAGGGATTCTAGAGAATCCATTAAGGAACTCATCGTGGTGGAAAGACAATGCCTGAGCGTAATCATACCGAAATTTGGTCGACTCGGTTGCAACGGGAAATTCTAGCCCTCGCAACTGCCGACGAAAAGAACGAGGTGTTACCTCCATTTATTACTTATCTAAGTCATACGTTGAACATTGAGAGTGGGAAAGCAAAGATAGAATTCCGCATTGATGTAGAGCTATCATCTGACGATGTTCCAGCTACTGATGCTGCCGAGCAAGAGGTAGATGAAAATAAGGAGGGGGTGAATGGTGATGATGAAGCTACTTATATCGACGGGGAGGTCACGGACAATTCTGAGTCTAAAGATGCAGCAAAATCAGTTGTACCGGATATAAATAATGATGAGGACAAGGCGGTTGATCCCCACGTTGTTTTAGTATTTGATGCATCACTCTACTGGACTCCAGACTCCAATGGTCCTCGGTCAGGAAGTCCCCAATGCTACCCATTTGTTATGCCCATTGCTATCATCAAATCTGGATGCCATCTATTCTCGGATGCATCTACCATTCAAGATGGAGATGAAGTGGATATTGATCTTGATTGGACACCTAGTATTCATCTCGCGGATGCCGCGACCAATGTATCACTGAAGATTCGTGAGTGTCTAAGGAGGGGGGAGCCTTTACACCCCGCAGAGTACGTTGACGATGTCGAAGATGGTGGCCTCTCTGGATCTCTCATGGGCCTAACAGGCGAAGCTCTCCTTCGTGAAGCACGTGAAGCCAAGGAATCTCTATTGGAAACAAAGAAAGTCGTGGGTGCCACCATGTTGGCAGCAAGCACGACCATGACCAAGAGTCTATTCAGTTTAGGCGAGAGTCTCTCTAAATTTGCAGAGGCTAGTACAATTTCGAGGCGAGGCGATGATGGTGAAGGAGAAGAAGAAGAAGCGGAGTCAAGGGAAGAAATAGACGTAGCTGAAAGAGTTCTCAAGGCGATTCCTGATATTGGTGATACTATAGATCTATCGGTGGAGCCATGGAGTCAATGCATTGGCATGTATTCGTGTAAGGCAATTAAAAGGCCGGCATTTGTTGACGATGCTATTGCCAATGCTGCGAAGAACAAGGTGAAAGAGGTGAGTGTAATATGGTTGAGGAGGGGGGAGGGTTAAATTGAACAGCTCAACCGCGGTAAAATGCTCACTTTTTATGTATTTCACCTTCATGACATAGGTTTCTGCTGCTGCATCAATGTTCAATCGCTTTGCACAGTCGGCAAGGAGCGCCATGGAGGAAACTTTTTTAATGATTACCGACAAGCTAATCATTGAATTCAGAGCGAGCAAGCTGATGATTTCGTCAGGTACTGGTGAGTTAATACTTGTTATCTAATAGCAAAGTCTCTGTAACTCCAACTCCCCACCCTGTATCACTCTTTTGTACCTTAGTCACTTTTGCAATAGAGATTGATTTAATGGCGAAGCTTAAGTTTCGACGAGAAGAATCATTATCTCTCTTTTTCAAGCCATCCCCTAATGATCCGATGGTGTACATGTGCCTTGATAGTGCATTGGCCGTGCAAGACATTCAAAATGTATTGAAGGAGCATGGTGTGAAAGGGAAGCACACAAACGCAGCAACGCAAAGGTCTATACAAATAGCACTCAATTTAGTGGGATTAGTCCAACAAAAGGAAAAGGAACTTATTGAACACCCAACTGTGGACAATGTCAACGTGATTATGGACTTGTATCGACAGGCGGCAGAGAAGTTCGAGCTTGCAGGCGATCCTCGTCATGCTGAAGTGATGGCACACATGAAGCGCTTTCTCAACCAACAATTTACGATGAGCATTCTTGATGGAACGTTCAGGAGCAGTGCTACAGACGCAACAGATGAGAATATATCTACTGTGCCACAAGGGGAAGTTTTGGAGCAGCCGACTTACAATACTCAGTTATCTAATGATGATGACGACGACGATGGTGATGTTATCATTAAATCTGTCGAGAAGAAAGAAGCTCCCATCGATGAGATACCAGATTCTCTGAACGATTCAACGATGGAAAATATGGAACAAATGTTGGATGAAGCAGTCAAGGACATGTCAGATCTCGGCATGGAAGAGGACGACATCAACGACATTCTTGAGTCTAGTAAAGAAGGTGAAGGTTGGGGTGACACTGATGATTCATTTGCTGAGCTAGATGCGATGCTCAGTGATGCGGACAAAGAGCTGAACGAATTGTTGAGTTCAGTGAAGTAATAGTGCACTATTGGCTTTGTTTAAGTGTAAAACTAGGTAGGGATAGCCATAAAGTAAGTAGAGACAATGTTTGAGTATTTATTATAACAGTCACTCTGGAGTATTTGTCGCCGCTTCGAATTCGGGAATCGACTTGAGTACTGCCTTAATATCTCTGAAAGAGGGACGCTCGGCCTGAATTGGTTGCAAAATCGAGCTCATGAGGTCATAAAACCGGCCAGCTTCAAGAGGCTTGCGTCGACTTTTAACTGAACAATCAGCTGGCTCTATAACGTCTGGTAATGCAGTATTCAAATGCCAATCGAATAAATCCTGGACCAGTCGACCAAAGGCCAAAACTTCGATTGATTCGAATAATTGAGGTGGCGAATCTGCAATGCAATCGTAGACAAAACTGGCCCCCCAGTCCGACACCTTTGCAATACAGTCCCCACACTTCAATACATTGTGAAGATAAATGTCACCATTTGCGACTTTTGTAGTAGAATGAACATGTTCTAAGGCAGCAACCACATTCCACACAACAAGTAGAACTTGCTCTCTGGTCATATCTTTACCGATTTCAGTTGGACCAGCATCTCTAGTCACACTTTTAAAGCTTGGCGGTTTGCCTAGAGCATCTGCTCCCTCTAAAAGTTCCATCACCATACCTTCCGGACTACTATTATCCTCAGATAGAAACAGCCCATGGGCGGATACAACAAGGGGGTGCTCGATAAGACTGTTGACCGCAGCTTCATCAGCCGCAGTTCCATCGGAGCCAGTGCTGAGTGCAAGTAATATTCTCAGTACGATATCAAACAAGCATGGAAGGTGGTACAAACATTATTTTTGATAGATACTCACCTTTCCTTCTTAAATATTTTGACAGCGACATCTTCAGCGTTGTACTTTCCCTTGTATACTGTCCCTGAAGCCCCATGCCCCAAAATGGTTGATTCATCAACGCTCACACTTGACTTCATTATATGTTTCTTTGTAGATTGAGGACAGCGAGCGATTGGATTGCCCGCCAACGAAATCCAAGCCAACTTTGGTAAAGTGAGAAACTCAATTGGAAGGGAAACGTTTATGTTGTTGTTTGCGAGTCGGATCAGCTCAAGATTTGTACATTCGCCCATTTCCTTTGGAATGCTATTCAGTTTGTTATGAGATAACATTAATTTCCTCACATGTTTCAATTCTTTCACATTCGGGTCGATGTTACAAATGCGATTATTTGTTAGAATCAACCATACCAAGGTCTGTGTCGGTAGATTTGAAGAAGATAGCCCGGTTAGGCGATTGCCCCGCAACGATAGCATACGAAGTTCACTCATCTTTCCGATGCACTCCGGAAATGCATCAAAATTATTCTCGCTCAGGAAAAGAATTTCCAGAGGTAGTACGTCCAAACACGATGGTAATGTGCTCAATCCATTGTTATTGAGATCCAACTTCGTCAGGTATTTGAACTGGCTCCACAAATCAACGGTATGTATTATGCCGTTCCATACATTGCTCGGTAGATTGAGCTCCGCTGCATTCTTCTCGCTCTCTATCCCTGATGAATCAACCTCGGAACTATCGCTAGGGTTGGCTGCGATCATAGCAGTGTGCAGCGTGGCGTGGTGGGTATACGGTGTTTGAGCGCATGGAGGGTGGAGAAGATTTTTTTGGCCAAGCGGGGCTTCGCCTCGTAGGCCTATTTACATTTAATGCGCATTGCTAATTATTATGATGAGACTAATGGCTAGTAGTGTTATCAAATTGGTGTATTAAAGTACAATTTTTAGATTATGAACGCTATTTTAATAGTCTCTCCAGTGGTGTTCATTGTTGAATACTTCCAAAAGCAGCTGGGATAATTATCATTTTCACATAGTAATTCACAAATCCCAGAAATGCAGCCCATTGCACATAATTCACTAACAAACACCTAGTAAATGCATGCTCCACTCAATGGGATAGGTACGACTCCTAACATCCTCATCATTGCCATTCCATCGCGCCGAATCCATACCCATCTTAAACATATTTACGTATTCAAGAAACTGTCTCTCAATGGACTACTCTAGAGATGATGATTTGTTTTGGCCAGGCGCACCAAATGGATGAGAAAAGCAATGGTGGTAAAACTCCACAAGGCAACCATGGTGAACCGTCCTCCTCCCTCATTTATCCATGAACGGCCGCCATTCAGAGCGACCGTTGCGCCGCGCCGCAATCCACCTCATCAGCGGACTCAGCGGACTCAGCGGACTCGTTTTGTGGCGGCGTGGCGGTCGTGGGCAGCTTGGGGGCTGAGTAGCAGTGGCTTTGCTGTCATGGCACCGTGTTTTTGCACTGTATGAGTGGGATATTGGAAGTACCCCTTCAATCAACCGGATGAGTGTTTTAGAGGCTCCATTGAGTCTCATATGCATCGGATATTGTCGGAAATCGTCAAAATCGAGCGAAGAGGCGGAGAAGCGGTCGAACTGCCAAATGTGGTACCAATATACATGTGAATGGAGGGTAGTGGCAGGAAAAGGGAGGTACTTCATGAAATAATCAACAAATGACACAACAAACGGCTACTAATTGATGGGGGTGATATTACAATTTTGTCACATCTATTGCAAATGAGGCAAATGTAGTGGTCCAAGCTTATCCAATATCTCACGAAAGTTTGGGCGTCTCGTTTGTTCGGCTTGTGTTATAGATTCAAGTAAGAATTTCATTTCTGTTGTCAACTCTACGCGATGCCATTCTACTAGATCCTGAAAGAGATTGCTGAATGCTAACACCTCAATACGTTCAAATATCCCAGCTAACTCGATGTCTCCACGATCATACACAAACGATGCCCCCCAGTCACTCAGTCTTGCTATGTATTGCCCATCTCTCAACACATTGTGAAGGTAGACATCACCATGACTGAGCCCAAGTTCTAAGTGAATATATCGAAGAACCGAGGCAACATTCCACAAAACGCTATAAACCTGCTCCTCCGTTAGTTGGGCTGAGTGCGGCAATGGCCCTTCATTTCTAGTCACTGTTATACATTGCTATGAGAATGAAAGCTATAGAATTGACAGAAGGTGAATGCATCCCACACTAACTCACCTGTTGTAAAATTGGGAGGTTTACCTAGCTGAAACGCCTCACTGAGTAATTTCATTACCATCCCTTTATACGTCTCACCCTGACCGTCCTTAATGATTCCGATTGCGGATATTGCAAGAGGATGGTCAACAATTGCATTAATGCCAGCTTCGTCAGCAGCATTACCGTCTGATCCCTTACCACCTTCTTTAAATATCTTCACTGCCACATCTTCACCTCTGTACTTTGCCCTGTATACGGTCCCAGAAGCACCTTGACCTAATACAGTCGATGTCATTTGGATTTCATTTTCAATTACTTCTTTTTCAATATTCTTGGGCGTTATTGACATCGGATTCCCTGAAAGAGATATCCAAGCCAGCTTTGGAAGAGTAAGAATTTCTTTTGGTATTGACTTGATATCGTTGTCTGCAAACCTCACAAGCTCTAGCTCCTTGCACTCTCCTAATTCCACAGGGATTTTGTCGATCATGTTATGACTTAGCATCAACTTTCTCAAGTGCTTCAATTCTCTCACATTCGGATCGATCATACTAATTTGGTTATTTGTAAGGATTAACCAGACCAGAGATGATGTTGGCATGTTTGCTGACGAGAGAATCTTTATTAAGTTGCCGCGAAGTGACAATAATCTCAATTTGTTTAGTTCTGAAATCACAGTTGGAACGCTTTCGATCTTGTTTTCAGATAGGAATAGAATCTCTAGCGAAGATAAAACCTTCATTTCCGATGGTAGTTCTGTCAAAGAATTGTTATTAAGATCAATCTTCGTTACGGACGAAAATCTAGACCACAATTCCGAATCAGCTGGCAGGCTGGTATACCCACAACCCGACAGGTTCAACTCCGTCAATTTGTTTATATTTTCCAATGGATATGTCCTGAGATCACAATTGTCCAATCTCTTTTGTGATTTACGCAAGAATTTGGGAAGACTTGATCCTTTCCTCCACGCAAATATTAGGAATGAAGTAGCAATAGCGAGGCTCATTATGATCGCCTTTGTCCACTCTAGAATTCTAGAGCGGGTTTGTACAATGTCGACTTTTCTACGAGCTTTCCCCATCTGAGATAGTTTCACCGGTCGTCTGTTGCTGATATTCATCGATCGCACATCCTCGTGAAATAAACCCGGTGCTTCCCGTGGCCTTGATCGCATTGATAAATTAATAGCGGCCGATGATTATTCTTCGGGAAGATGAGAGAATAAGGCGGGAAATACTTCCAAGAGGTGGGTTTGCATCTCGAGCCTAATGGAGGAGGGAGGTGATCCGGCAGAGACCAAAATATGCGCAGAAGTCAGGGCATGGGTGTTGAAAGTCCCGATAGGGCTTGGTCTTTGTCCGAGGGCTGTCAAATCACAAAGGAAGGGATTGTTCCGCATTGTCACTTGCGAAAGCGAGCTCTCGTCTGATGTAGCGGACATGCTCGAGACAGAAATTGAATTGATACTTCGCGATGGAACACCTCCACTGAGTACCGCACTGCTGGTCTGTCCATACGTAGATGGTTGGAGTGAATTTCAATCGTTTGACGATTTTGTACGATTTGGGATCAGAAATCATTTTAAGAGGGTTGATAAAGGGTGACATTAGTTTCTTTCCATCCCAAGTTTTCACGTTGGCGTGGCTTGCGATATTATTCCTTTATCTTATTTCTCTTTGATGTTACCACCTAGAAAAATATTGACATTGTAACTGGCGTCCCTTTTCATGCGAGATGTATCTCGAGTGAAAAGATTGAATGCACAGAGAATGACCAAGATTGGATGGGAAGGATTGATAGATATATTGGATATTGATGATCGGAATAAGAATGATGGTGATGGTAGTAGATCCATTGCATTCGTTTCACCTCTTAATTATTGGAAAGTTAAACCCAAAACACATTTACAGTCAAATGATGACTCAGGGCTCCCACGGCCGACGCTAAGGCGAGTACAGCCGCCGTTGTGCCTCCGATGTATGCTAAATCTCTATTCGCCTCATCGTCTGAGAGCAGACTAGATCCCGTTTCCATCACGCCCTTGGTCACATCTACGATTTGCCTTGGTACCAACGCTGCACTCACTGCAGTATTGACCAATGAATACTCAGAAGACGGTAATGAATTTGTTGATGATGTCTTCATCATTGTTCCCAGCTCGTAAGAGAGTCCGGCACCATCATCATTTAAGGCTGTCACGTAACCCAAAGGCACCGTCCGCTCGGCCTGTACTAGGGACGACGTTTGTATCCTTGATCCATCGGCAACGCCCGCGAGGCCGTATATCTTACCTACAATCCCACCCTCTAGCGAGAACTCAAAGTCGTCAAGCATTGGTAATATCCCTAGTGTCCCCGCTCCGTCTTCGTCCTCGTCTGATATGCTTCGACCTAATCGATGCATCCGACGTAAGAACGTTGCTGGATATCCTGCCAATTCCGGTATCTCCCGTGTCAGTGTTCGCCATCTTGCATACCTTCTTGTCCCTATGAAGATGACATACTTGGGTAAATTGTCCAGGAGAGCCCATTCCTGAGCTTCCGACCACGGCATTTCTGGCGTTAAGGTGTCAGCTTTGTTATTGGTTATGCGTAATGTTGATCCATCATCTATAATGGTTGACGTGATCGATGGAGAAGATAGCGATGAAGGTGTGTCGTCACCTTCTAAGCGTTTACCACTCGTCGAGGCAATCATATGCAACGATGATAACCATAAAGACGATGATGATAAAATGTCGTCATTTCGTATCGTTAGCGGAGCATTTTTTCGTCGCAGCGGCGACCTCGACGAGAACGCAAGAGTTTGATGCTTTGTCAGCCACGCAATGGCGATAATTAATCGGTGCCGGCGTAATGATGTCTTGCCCATCCTCCAATCTCCAATCTATCTCCGCTCAAGGGAATAACAGGGAATAACAACTCCGCTCTTTCATAATCATATATCTTATTTATGTACTATTGTAAATAGGCGGAGAGATATCCGATGACGATGACACCAAGGGAATAACAATGGGGATAAGACTGCCGGTGCCCGCAGGAACGACTTGCTGAAAATCGCTTTGCCCAAGAAAAGCTAGTTTCTCCTTTTAATGTAAACACATAGTAAATCGACCCTTTTTATTATTACCGTCGCTCCATGAGTTTCGTTCTCGAAAACGAAGAGGAATTTCACGATGGGGAATAGACGAATGTTGTGAGGCTTGGAGAGAGGAACACCACACTATCCGGCGATTCGCGAACGGAATTAAACTCATGGAGCGGCGTCAATAT
>Ga0247833_1007557_pt1 | contig 11431 bp, 9 predicted proteins | sample LaCruzMarch2015__7_FD_187117 | JGI IMG/M metagenome (GOLD analysis project Ga0247833, IMG submission 187117) | Freshwater microbial communities from meromictic Lake La Cruz, Castile-La Mancha, Spain - LaCruzMarch2015_8m | ecosystem: Environmental > Aquatic > Freshwater > Lake | place: Spain...
AAAGAACCTGGTACGCTCACTTCGCAAAACAAATGCAAAAATCTCGCCTGAGATTGAACTATTGAAGGCTCAGATAACGATGCTCGAACGTAGGCTTGAACAGGTTGAGTTGAATCGACAGACAAGCATTGCTTCTCGTAGTTGATTGTGTATCTTTAATGATAAATTTGTTAGCTAGTAATGCTCTTCCCGTCCGTCACCAAGTGCATCGCCCGAGCCACGTACTCGATGTTACCGTCATTTAAGCCTGCGAGGCTGACTCTGCCATTCCGTGTCAAATAAATCGAGTGATTCGCCGTGAGTTCGTCGCACATGTCGCTATTCATTCCTGTAAAAGCAAACATCCCAATTTGTTCGGTCACGTGACTCCAATCATGGACGCTTCCAACGTCCTTTAATACGTTTACTAACTTGATTCGCATGGCATGTATTCGACTCGCCATTTCACGACAGTTGTTGTAATACTCGGATGTCAATTCCGGATCTGTGAGAATTGTACGTACAATATTCGATCCGTGAACCGGCGGACTGGAGTACATCGGACGTATTATGAGCTTCAATTGACTCAATACTGCCAATCTCTCTCTGGCGTTGGAACAAACGACGCTGACAGTTCCGGCACGCTCGCCATACAATCCAAAGTTCTTGGCGAAGCTTTGTGCCAGTATGACACTATGTCCTTGTGTTACAAAGTATCGTAAAGCTCTGGCGTCAGACTCGGCATCCCCACTTGCAAATCCCTGATATGCAGAATCAAAGAATACAACATGCTTCTTTGTTTTTATCATGTCAGATATTGCAGCCCATTGATCCATATTGGGGTCACATCCTGTTGGATTATGAGCACAGGCATGCAAGAGTATAACACTACCTTCTGGTGCATTTTCCAAATCCTCAATAAGTCCTTCATAATCAAGACGATTGGTTCCGGCATCATAATATCGATATCGTTGCACGTCCATCCCGCATTCATCGAAGATGGCAATGTGATTCCCCCAAGTTGGATTTGGGATGTAAATGGGTATCTTTTTACAGCCCTCTGGTTTTGGTACGAATTTGGATAAAAAGTGTCCTCCCACACGACAAGCACCCGTACCACTCAATGTCTGTACACCCGCAATAACACTTAAATCTGCATCATTCCCATATGCGAATTTCATTGCCAGTTCGACGTAGACTGGATCACCCGATATTGGCGCATACTCTTTGTTGGTTAACGGATCCTCAAGTAATCGACGTTCGGCGCTACGGACCGACGGTAGTATCCACGGCTTGCCCAATGAGTCACGATATGCACCAACGCAGACGTTTACCTTGCGAGGATCAGTGCAGGATTTAAATGCTTCGTTTATCCCGAGGATTGAATCGAGTTTACCCTCTGGGATTTTGCTGATGTAATTGAGTGGGGCGGCGGTGGCGAGGGCGGATGATATCGCATTGAGGAATAATACAGCCAGCCATGATGAGGCGACTAGTATCCAGGACATCCTTACTAATGCCAAAGTGTTGTGTTGTGTGTAGAGGTTGTTCCCGCCCTGAATAAGTGATGATAAGTAGTGGGTACCATTGTTGTGTCCGACAACATACACTAAGCTGTTACAATAACTTTGGAGTAATAGATTATTCGTCTATCTTGATCTCGCTCCTCCAAAGCTTGTACCACTACCTCTGCCACCAAAACCGCCTCTGCCACTACTGAAACCGCCTCTTCCACCACCCCTTCCGCCTCGTCCACCAGAAGAAACAGTACCCGACCCACCTTTGTTATGTTCCTTATTCCATAATTTGCCATCGCCATCTCGGAAACTACCCTTCACGGTGCCCTCGTCGTAATCCACAAACACAGGACGTTGCTTTACCAACAACCCAAAAGGCTTGGCAGCCTTCTGTACAGCTGCAAGCGCTCCCTCCTCATTCTTGAATTCGACATATCCAAACCCCTTGCTCGTGGCAGTGACATGATTCCTTGCCACACGAACACCACCCTCAATAATCTTGCCAAATATTCGGAACGATTCCAGTATGTCATCCTCCAATGCATCATAAGGCAAATTACGCACAAATACAGTTTTACACCCCTTGGGTTGATCCCTCGTTGCTCCCGTCGATGCACCCATGGTCGTGCCGGCACGTGGAGCATTTGCCTCACGTACAGTAACATACCGTCCTCCAAGCTCTTTGCCATTAACGTCGTCAGACAACGCTCGAGCCCTTGTCTCTGCGGATGCGAATACAACATGTCCGAATCCCCGAAGTCTTCCGCTATCTTGCCACGTCGGCAGTCTCATGTCTATTATGTCTTTGCAGCCATGTACCTCAAAGAAATGTCGTACTTGTTCGGACGTCGATGTGAAGGGTAATCCTTCAATGAAAACCGTGTGTTCGACCGACGATAGTAGTTGCTGTTTCTTGGCAGAGGCTGCATCTGCCGATGATCCGCCAGTATTCTCACCACCGTCGTCTCCGCTTGACTTCTTTTTACGATTGCGTTTCCTTTTCCGCTTCGTAGTTTCATCCTTGCCCTCGTCATCGTCGTTGTTGTCTTTGCTACCACAACCCTCGTCCACATCTCCCGCGAGCTGTTCTTTCGTTGATTCGGTATCTTTCTCGTCGTCAACTCCGGTCGGCGCAGTATCAACGACGAATAGCTCTGAATCATCCACCAACGACGCAGTATCATTCACGACGATATCATCGTCGTCGCGCTTGCTGCGACGACGTCGCTTACTATCGCTTGATTCTGACTTCGCCATATTGAGATTGGTGTTTGTCTTTTTGTTGTGGTTTTTATGTTCCCGCCCTTTCTCATTTCGACAAACCACAAGCGAACCCCCTCCAGACTCCAGTCACTCCTCGTGTTTTAGTTGATGTAAACCGGTGCCCGTAAGCTGTGATAGTAGATTTGACGCCGCAGCCTGAATTATAACGAACCAGTCATGAGACAATTTCTGCTGTTTCTATTCGGTGCCTTGATTTGCTGCCTATCCTCCAACAATGGTACGGCATTCCCACAAACATCATTACTTACATCATCATCGTCTCGGATAGCATCGCAATCGTCATCGTCGTCATTCATTATCGTACACCATCCACCGTCAAAGGGATCTGAACATCGTGCACCAACTGCACTCTTTGGAAAGAAGGAGGCTCGTGCGGCGGGGAATGATCGTAAGGGACGGACAGAACGTGTGAAAAAAGTCAAAGATGATGTTATTGAAATAGAGGGTACAGTTATTGAAAGTTTGCCAAATGCCATGTTCCGTTGTACAATTGATGGAGCGCCCGATACACAGGAACCGGTGTTGGCAACTATTAGTGGAAAAATTCGTAAGAACTTTGTCAAGATATTAGTGGGGGATAAGGTTACGATTGAATTGAGTCCGTATGATTTAACGAGGGGTAGAATCACATTCCGTAAACGCTGATACCACACCACCGAGAGATTATGTAGGAGAGAAAATATCTTCAATCTGAATGCTTTGAAAAGGTAATCATTACAATACACTTGCCAAAATGGAGATGTGATCCTAATTATGCTCAAGAGTGAGAACGAACAACACTTCCGTTCGATTCCTATATTAAGAATTATAATTATAATACTCAAATTTGATGCTAATGAGCATTTTAATCGATTAAGGGCTGGACAACGGCAACGTCCAAACCGCACGTAAACCCTACCTTATGTCATAAAATCAACGCCCTCATCTACTTCTTATTCCTGCATTCTCAACAACTTGGTAACAATCTGATCACCGCTCATGATTATTTAGGAGTACACAAACTATAATGTAGATGCAGTTCAATTTTAGTCTACTCGCAATAAATGGTGAAATGCAATATGCTGATAAAATCTAACAAAGGTGTCTATGAAACATAATCATTGTCAATCATATAAAGAGTTGGATTCATCACTTGCACCAATGACCTTTCATTGTTTTAATCATGTCTCAACATCGAGATTCTTGTTCAGCCTCAGGTCAGCCTTATCTCGACAACGATATATCTTGCCTGCACATTACAATACGGCAGCACAAGTATATCAGCTCCACAGGTAACACGACACTGTATACGAAGAAACAGATAGACAATTTGAAGATGATGAAAACTTGTCAAGCAAAAGATCCAAAAGTGGCTGCTCAGGGAAGTGCATTTGTCTGACTTGTAGAAGGTTCTCTATGCTTTCCTTGGTCCTTGGGTGTGTCAGTCCTTCCCATTTTCTCCACCATCATGGTCCAATTGAATACGTGATCGGGGTATGGTGCTCGGTAGCTCTCAATCAGGAATTGAATAATCTCACTTGGTGCAGCCCCCCAAAATGCATACAGCATTGGCAGTGCCCCCACCTATCTTCAGTAATTAGATTTGTTGGATACTTCTCAATGATCACACGATACAGCGCAAGATTATGGACAGACGAGCATACCAAAGTATGAAGGGGAGTCATACCAAGACAATCTTGTTGATTGCCGGTTGGATTCAGCTTATTGCCTGATCTCATATTTATCACAGCAATAAGGTCCTGTAGCACACCCTGATTGTAAGACTGGTAGTAGATCAATCTGTGAATAGGTATACCATCAAATCTATGCTGCAGCTCACTTATTATTTCTGCTATTGTACCAAACAGCTGAAAATGATCGTACTGTTCGGTTTCACTTTGTGCACCAAAGATATTTTCACCAAGATCAGCATTGGCAGGAAAGGCACATTTCGTAGGCAGAAACAATAGCTGAATGCAGTATTTCCAATTTTCGTTACGTCTTCGGGTAATTCTAGAGAAAATATGGTCTTACACACTCGTATATATCTACCTTCTGGTATCACTGTGATGAGGGGTGGGACTCTAAAGTTGGTGAAGATGCAGTTACTGAATGCTTCGCCTCCAATGCTTTCAATGCCATCGTGGAGACGAATCGGGCATCGAAGAGAGTAATAGAATGCCCAATCGTTAATCCTCCTTAGTGAGCAGGGGATGTTGATTTTTGTTATTGAATTGTTGCAATCCGTGAAGGAACTGTCCCCAATTTCCACGACGCCTAGCTCCACACCTCGGTCAGATTCTTGTTGGCTAAATGCATCGGCAGGGATCGATGTAACGGAGGGATCTACCCTAACGCGGACCACATCATGAGGAACAATTTCTCCTCCTTCCCCCATGTAGACGAACACGCTCATCGGCCTGCGCTGCCGCCGATCCTAATAACATGTCTACCATCACCACATCACGACGATCTGTGTTTGTGCGGGAAAGATTTGGAAACTCGACGCGACAACAGGGGACAAGTAGTAGGTAGTAAATTGAGATATACATCAGGCTTGCGGAGGGGAGGGGAGCCATCATCTTGCCGGGTGATCGACCCCGAGATAGCAACAAATAATGCCGGTCAGTCATTGTAAAGGAGCTCCCCGGCGTGAGTGGGCAGTATCCAAAATCATTATCATCATCATCGCCACTTCTTTAAGACTGACAGCATCATCGTCATCGCGGACGTGGACTGTCTGTCGACTGCTACCCTCTGCTTCTTCATCAACCACCACAACTCATCATCTTCCACCATCGAAATGGGTTAACAATGACACTCGTCGCAAATACTGTTTCCCCAGTCGAGAAGTTAAACCAGTGAATGGTGCCCCGGGTACAGCGCTATTACAATACTGGTTGAATGCATCCTTGCATGGCAATGTCGATGATGATGAGTGGTGGGATCCACTAACTGATTTCCCGTCACGAAAAGTTATGCAACAATATCCGGATATTGGTGAGAATGAAATGACACCAGATTATTATACACTTTGGTATACTACCTCGATCGAATCACCACCATTCAACAATTATGATGATAATGACAATGTTAATGACAGCAATGACGACAAGAATGACAGCAAATCATCTAGTATTGCTTGTACTATATTAATGCAACTGTGTGGTACATGTTTCGAACGATGCTCGTTTTTGGCAACGAAAGGACGCTGGTGGTGCAACACATCACAATCGTGTACTAATAAGAAAAGGAATTACCGACGAGGACATTTAACATTACGAGGTGTCAATTATCGTCCTGTCGTGTATGCCAATGGTAACTTGCTCGATCAATACTCAACAACTTTAAACAATAACTCTAAAGCTGATGAGTCACCAGGTGGTATGTTCCTACGCAGACACTACGATCTTGGCGTTCATTCCTCCTCCTCGTCTTCCTCTAACATTATTCAATTAGAGATACTTGTCCTACCGCCACCATATGTTGGTAAACCAACGTCACTAATACATAACAACCAAACTATAGAAGATGGACAGGGTGGCAATCACGAGATTGCAAAATCGGGAGCCATATCACAATATACGGCAGGTTGGGATTGGATCCATTCGACGCCCGATCGAAATGTGGGGATATGGGATGGAGTCGATATTGATTGGATTGAAGGTGATGTAAGACTTCATGATTTGCATATCAAGGTATGTAAAATTGAGTACATGTCATCACCATCATCGTCGATGGGTGAGGGAGCAGACGATGGCGAAGAAGGAAGAGTAGGTGATGAAATGCTTCTTCCTTTGGGTGATGATGTTACAGTTCTAGCATGGGTGGACCTATCACTAACCGCTACTGTCCATGTAGATCAGCAACCGCAACACCTTGACGACGGGCCGTTGATTATGGGAGAGTTTGAATATGATATTACACCTTCATCAAACCCCACATTGATATTGGCAACGGGGAAGGTACGCAACGTAGTAATGAAACAATCGGTCGGTGTGTACCAATTGGGAAAGATTTTACTACCAAATGTCAAGCTTTGGTGGCCTCATACTCATTCATCCAGAAAATATCAACCTCTCTACGCGGTTCATGTCAAATTTCATTCGAATACACTTTATGATGCTACTCTTGATACTCGAACTTCGACGAAGCAAATGTTTCACAAAGCTGATATTCTTAGTAACTTTGGTATACGAACCATCTCCTCCTTCACTCATCCGACAACCAAGTCCTTTGCACTAAAAGTCAATGGTCATCCAATCTTCCTTACTGGTGGGAATTGGATAACGACTGATCAATTTCTACGATACTCGACATCATCTCAACGTTATATCAACGAAATCACTCTATTACGACATACTGGTATCAATGCTATACGAGTTTGGGGTGGAGGTATTAGTGAAACTGAACTATTTTACGATGCCACGGATCTGTTGGGGATGCTCGTCTATCAAGAGTTTTGGATGACTGGTGATAACAACGGACGTATGGCTGGACATGCAGATTGGCCGATGAATCATGACGCATACTTGGCGAACGTCCGGGATGTTATTGTCCGATTAAGGAACCACCCGAGTCTATTTTTGTATGCTGGAGGGAATGAGTTGTATCCTATCCCTATACCCGAGTCTCTGGATTATGAATATAAAGATTGGTTGAATGGGACGTCTCCTCCTCAAGATATTAATCAAAGTATAAAAGGATTCATCTCCGAATTGGACGAAAATCGGCTGTATGTGACTAGCTCAGTGACGGATGTTGCAGATACTTTCGACAGTACTTTGACTTTAGGACCTCGTGATGGACCGTATGGCATGCAGCAGTTGGAAACGTGGTATAAACGCAATCCTGGATTCACTTCGCCACTTTTGACAGATAGCGAGGTGAAGCTTGATGTAAGACCAGAAGATGTGAAGAATGAGGACCTGCCTTACAGGAATATTGGTTTCCAAACCGAAGTTGGCAGTGTCTCTCAACCCGAACTATTGAGTCTTGGACGATTCTTGTCCGTGGAGGCTTTAGCTGCCTACCCTGATTGTAATGAGAATCGTACCTTCGGCGGGTCTGTCCACGAAGATTGGACTTACTACAAGTACTTACCCTTCACGGATGATGATAATGTGGATCATATTTGTCAATTTCTCCATCCACCTAATATAATCGATTCATTCGTTAAGTCCAATCGTCGTCGAATGGAGTCTTTGGAAGACTTCAACTGGGCGGCTCAATTTGTACAATACCTCCAATATAAACATCTCGTTGAGGGTTACAGTTACAAAATGTGGGAATGGTACTCAGCTGTATTTCTGTGGAAGACTTCTAGCCCAGCATTAACATTTCGTGGTGCACTCTACGATTCATATTTAGCAGCAAATGGAGGGTATTGGGGAGTCAGAGCAGGTTTAGCGGGGGGGCAACCTGTCCGACTGATCTTGAATTTATATGATTGGACCATGCATATAATTAATGCAATATCGAGAGATATCTCTCCTTCGTTGGTCGAATACTCTGCATACTCGTTGAAAGGAGTTTTATTGACCAAAGGAAATATTTCTACCCCTGTACTGATCAGTGGAAATACAGTCGCACATCTTGACAACTCTTTACCATGGGTTGGCGGGAGAAATCTTACAATATCCTCAGTGGTCCTCTACAGGTTGGACTTATCGTACAGCAGTCAAGGCATTACCAAAAGTACAAGTAACAATTATTTCTTGACAGATCCATCATTAAGATACAGCGATAAGGCACACTCTCGTTTCGCATTCCTTGGTGCAGTACGCAAAGAACGTGTTGCTGACCTAGCTGTGCGTTGTTCGATAGACCTTGACCTTGAATGCACGATTCATAATGGCGACGATTTTGTTGCGATTATGGTAAAGCTTTCTATCGTGAGACCACTTGGAAATTTCAGTACAGGGATAGATCGTCGTATTCTACCATCGTTCTACTCTGATAATTATATCACGTTGCTTCCAGGAGAGACCACAATTGTACACATAACGGTGGACGACAACATTGTGGCAAGTTGCACTACAATTCTTGTCGATATTGATGGCTGGAACATACGAAAAAATAGCGTTGAAGTAGCCTGTGATTCTGTTGCATCAAGCTGACTGGATTCATTTTGATACGCATCCATCACTGTAATGAGCATAGAAGTTACAACATAATTCATTTGCAAATAATATATCTCTTGCTCATGCTTTCGTCAATATATATTAACTCTAGCACTTCTGCATTTGATGCATTACATTTATCTATAAAACACATGCCGATTGTTTATCCATCAAACTACCCTTGAAGAAACATGATTGTATTGTTATTGCTTCTACAATTTTTGATGTCATCCTCACATCACCGTGGGGTCATGCGAGATAAGGGGACACGATAGGGGGAGGCGGTAGAGGGTGAAGCACCCTTGTTTCCTAGTGAGCTGATAATAAACCTAAAGCAGAAAGGTTTGAGCAAACAAGCACTTATTATAAATTTGTGACTTATGAATTTGTTGCATCTTGGCCAGGTGAGCGATGTAATCATTTCACTATACTTTATCCACATCTTTCCTCTTTTTGATATTGCGTTTCGTATCACAGACCGATGGCATACTCCTCAAGAATGCGAACAAAAGATCATTGGTCTTGCTACCTCCCATCCATGCAATAGCAATTGGATGGACATTTAGCTCCATGTGGTTGAAGACCTGCGTGTTGATGTCGCCTCCACTGAAATGAGCCTTAATGATCTTGATGCGGGCAGCCTGGCTCGAACTGTTCTCTTTGTTGATCCTCAGCAATGAACTAAGTTGGGTGGGCAACATGTAACTTTCGTCCTCGTGGCAAAGTTCCATAACTACGTGATTTGAATTGTAAGTGTTGAGAATGCTGGATGTGTCATTCAAAATGTGAGTAAATGCCGCCATATAGACGTTGCGAACTTGTCTGTCATTATTCCTGTCAAGGATTCTTAGCTTTTTCAATTTGTGATTGTCCGTCAAGAGGACAGCACAGGAATCAATTAAGCCATTGCCGACAGCGTGCATACCAAGCATTTCTAATGCAGGGGCGTGAAGGCGTAGAGCAATGATCAAAACTTGCCATGCGGCAGAAGATACACTTCTATTACAGCTAAGATTCAATTCTCTCAATCTGCTGCCGTTGGAGATGGAACTGGCAAGAGATTCTACTGTCTCATCAGTCAAATCGTTCGCCCTAATGTCGAGACTCTCTAGTTCACATGATGGACGCTGTAAGAGCTGAAACAAGGTTTGCCATCCTGCAGCAGTGACACTTCTGTTACAACGAAGATTTAGCTTCTTTAGACGGCAGTTGTTGGCGAGCGCTTTTGTAAGAGATTCAATTTTCTCATCGTCAAAACCGTTATAGGAGAGATCCATACTTTGTATCATACAACTTGGGCTCTGTAGAAACTGAATCATAGCCAGCAAAAAGGCATCGCTGTTTTCCATCCTGCGTACTTTCAAGTCCTTGATGTTATTGCTCAATGCACTCATGAGGAAAGGCAACGATGTATCATTGATATAATTAAGACTCAAATCGAGTGTGTGTATCATGCAAGTTGAACTCTTCAACTGATCAAAGATCGCCTTCCAGCCAATTTCAGTACACAATTGCTCGGAGCCCGTGAGGTTGAGCTCTGTGAGTGTAACATTCCCATTCAAACCCGATGAGAGAATATTTGCAATTTCATCATCAACATTGGAGTTTATACTGAGTGTTGAGAGACTACAACTCGGGTTTAGAAGCATGGCAGCAAGGTTGGTGTATCCCTTTATCCCGATGTCAACACTTTCCAGATGAAGTTTTCTTAAACCAGTATGGCCAGGGAGTGCTTGTATGACATTTTCCACCCCCTCAATTCTACCACCGATTTCCATTCTCAATTCTTTCAACCAATTGAACTGCTCAAGCGCATACTCAAGACTGTCAAAGCGCCCCTCACTCGGCACCTCGGAGCCATTGAGATACATTAATTGCAGAGACCCGAAGGATGTGTTATTCATGAAGAATGGGATCAGGTAGAGAAGTAGGTCCCCACAAACACGGCTACTAATGAAAAAAACTCAATTTCTTGATTGATCTATTCTTTGCGAGCCCTCGAAAGAAGGCATTCCTAGCTCCGAAAGTGGCTCATAGATAATATTGACTTCATTCAACATTGTATTCCGCCCAATACTCTCTCCTAGCACTTCCCAGCCAAGTGATGGATTGTAGCGCATGCCAATATCGAAAATTAGTAGACCCGGGTCGTTCCGTTCAATGAGCATCAGATCATCGTCATTGTCATTGTCATCCTCAACGGACATACCATCATCCGAAAGATGATCGTCTTCTTCATCAAGATCATCATCTTCACCAAGTCCGTCCTCCTCGTCAAAAAAGTCGTTATCGTTGCCGTGCTCCATCGTTTCTCTGCTTAAGGTCAGGAGGGGTGCCATCTCCTTGTCCGAAGACCATCTACCCTGGTAGAATTTTCCCCCCAGCTTTCGGGGTCGGTCACTAGCTTCACCTAACAAAGCCCGAAAAAGTTCTACCCCAGTAGATATGCAAGCACCCTTCGGCGGTCGGTCTATCAGGGTGAAATACGTCACCACTGTACATAAATACTTTCGACTGGTTATTAAATACATCACAATGTAGGTAAATATA
>Ga0247833_1007566_pt1 | contig 11419 bp, 17 predicted proteins | sample LaCruzMarch2015__7_FD_187117 | JGI IMG/M metagenome (GOLD analysis project Ga0247833, IMG submission 187117) | Freshwater microbial communities from meromictic Lake La Cruz, Castile-La Mancha, Spain - LaCruzMarch2015_8m | ecosystem: Environmental > Aquatic > Freshwater > Lake | place: Spain...
CCACCTGGTTATTTAATTCATCTGCATTTTTTAATTCTGCGCTAAGTTTGCTGATTCTCTGCGCGTCTATCAATTGCACATTCAGAGCAGACTTTTCAGAAGCCCAAGATTTTTCCATGTAATACCCATTGATTGCGATGAAGGTAAGTACGTCAGCCGCCATTACGCCCCAGCGGGTTCCAAATGAAATGACATTTTCACTAAAAATATCAATGTGGGAAGGATCTGAACCGCGGGTTACAAAAAATACGCGTATCCAGTAACAAATAAGCGATAGAAAAGAAAAGACAACCAACAATTTTCCAAAAAAACTTGGCTCATTTTTTTGCAACCGAATCAATTCATAAATATGCCAAATTACACAAACACTCAATGCCGACATTATCAAAACAACACGCTGCTGAAAGGTTCCGTGAATTCGGGTGTATTCAAATAGGAAAAAGAAAATAAAGAGTAAAGAAATAGAAATGAATTTGAGTTGGGTAGAAATCTTTGTACGCCATCTTCTAAAGAGAAATCCAAGTGTTAAGGCGGCCGCAAAAATACTTGTATTTGCTAAAGTAATGAAAAATTTATCAACAAAAGGGGTTGCTGCAAAAAATGAGTATCCAGCAGCTATAAAAATCAAAGACCCCCGCCAGTAATTAGTCATCTGGCTGTTGACTTTAAGATCCAAAAAGGCGGATATGGATAGCCCTAGGATGAGCAAAGCAAAGCCCAAGAATGAGATAACGTTTATGTCTAGCATGAGAAGATGCTAACCAGTTATCCGGGCAAACATAGCGCCATATTTATTGGTCGCCCACTTCTCTTGGATAAAAAATGGGCAGGATTCTCTCCTTATCCATGAGCGGCTTCCACATTGAACAAGTTTCATTAGATTGCGTTCGAGAACCGTCAAAGCCTCCACCAACACAAAGCCCTGATTTCCAACATCTGCACGAACCACATTCGTTCATATCTTTTTTTTGAAATGGATTTTCACTCGCCATACCGAAACTTATCTTGTTTTGAAAGTTGTATCGCTTTGATCCATTGAACCAGTAACTCGGCCACCTTTTTGGATCTCTAACTCACCATAGATTAAATTGCCATTTATTAGTCCAGTCGAATGAACTAAAACATGCTCTGCGCATGAGACATCGTCATGAATTTCGCCGTGGACATCCATTTCACGTGATTTGATTTTCCCTTTAATGACACCGTATTCGCCTACTTGTAAATCGTCCACAGATATTTCACCCGTTACTTTTCCATTGATAAATGCCTTGCCCCTTGCAGATATTGATCCGACAAACGTCACCCCTTGACCAATGGTGATGCTGTTGCTGAGATTCAAACTTCCCAAACCATCTTTTTCTTCATTCATATTTTTGTTCTTTCAGTGTGATATTTTTGATTCCACCGGTTGGAGGGGGGTTGCTATCGGTGTTAGAGGAGGTGATTACTGACTAGATTTTTCTTGTCTAGATTCAGAGTTGGCAGTAGATAGATAAACGCCCGACAAAGCCAGTCCCAGGAATATCAACACTGCGCCAACAATCTGTAGTCTTGGTGGATTTTTTGTTGTTTCTGTTTCTACAGGTTCAATTACCGCAGTAATTTCAAGCTCTGGCGTTTGTAATTTGTCAGGATCGCTTTCTACAGGCTGAACATCTGCACCAAAATGCATGAGTAGCTTTCGACCAGTTGCTAGTTTTATTGCAGAGGTGTAGAAGCCACTGTCGCCACCATCCTCTAATTGCTTAACTTGGGTAGTTGATAAGGAATGGGTTCTAGCAAGCGTTGTTATTTCGACTTCAGCGTCAATTCTTAATTTTTTAAGTAATGCCCCATCTGCTGGTAACCAGACTTGTTTTGTCATGGTCTAAAATTCAAAACTTTTTTGTTAAAAAAGAGTGAAACTTAACGGTAGACCCAGTTTGATTGCGAACAGACTTAAAGTGTTCTCTTCGCTTTCTAATCCATGTCATCGGCGTCGTAGCTTTGTATTTCGCAAAAGAGGATTGAATGGACAGATGGTCAAACCCAGACTCTTGCATCAACTCAGACCAACCGATCTGCTCATGAATATGCTCGTCAATCCAAGTACACAGTTCGTCGAACTGCTCTTTGCTGAATCCCTGTGGGATATGGTTTACTGGAGAAAGCATAAATATTCTCTTGAATTGGTTTGCGTTCAAATATTGAGCGTTTATTACAATTTAGCCATGTATTAGATTGGTTTTATTCGTTTTAACCAATCCCCAATTGGGGAAATGAGTCAAGTTTTTTTAGGTATAAACCCTCGTCTATCGCTTTGAGCTTTAATTCGTTTAACCCCTATGGATACAAAACACGTCTATTTAGTCGATGACAACCCGGAAATTAGATTCCATCTGAAAGGCTTGCTAGTCCAGAAGGGCTACAGCGTGTACGACTTTGATAGCGCCCAAACTTTCTTAGATGGGCTAGAAAAGCTGGCGCACCCCTGCGTATTGGTAGTGGATATGCGAATGCCCAAGCTAAGTGGTCTTGATTTGCACCATCAATTGAAGCTGAAGAATATTTATATACCTTCAATTTTTATCAGCGGTGAAAGCCAGCCTCAGGAAATTATTGATGCAATGAAAACTGGAGCCATAGAGTTTTTATGGAAGCCATTTAAAAGCGAGCATTTGATTGCCGCATTAGATCGCGGGCTTGCGATCGATATTGAAAATACGAATATTCAAAATAGAAAAATCAAACTACAAGCTTTACAAGCCGATTTAAGTCAAAAAGAAAATGAGGTTTTTCTACTCATGCGCAAAGGCTTAAAAAACAAAGAGATAGGCGAAAAACTAGGCGTCTTTTCAGACACTGTAAAAAAACATCGCGCACAAGTCCTGGCCAAAATGCAAGTTACAACCCTTCACGAGCTGTTACAGCTATGGGAAGGGATTGAACCATCAGCTTAAGCGCACTTAGGGTTGGGCGCATGCGCTTTGAGTGTTGCTCTGGCAGCCATTGCCTCAAAACGCTTTTTGATGGTGTTTTTCATGAAGTATTCCAAAACGGTTTTTGGAACCATAGAGTTGACTTCAATCACGCTTTGATAGACGAACTTTGTTGAGCTGCCTTGAGGCTCGAGACGCCATGTACCTTTGTAAGTTTTGTTGTCGCCATGAATCTGCTCAAAATTTAAACCCCGGTTAGGCATTTCGGTGTATTCAAGAGTTGTGTTTATTTCCAAAGGGAATAAAAGAACAGTCTCTTTGGCTTTACGTTCGACGATTACCTTGTTATCCGTTCTTGAAATGATTTTTGATTCTGCAATTCCTTTGATATTTCTGGCGTCTTCATAATCTGTGATGAATGCGAAAGCGTTGCAAAGATCTATAGGGACCAAGTAAGAGGCTTTCACTTCAAACTTATCACCGACTTTATGGACATCGACGATGACGTCCTTAGGACTTTGATCTGCGGCACTAATGGCAATAACCAAGATATTGAGTAACCAGAAAAGCAGGTACTTTATAGGCATAAGAAGCGATCCATATTACTCATAATGGGACCACATTCTCAAAACACGAACCGTCTTTTCTTTACGAAATATTTCATAAACCAAACGATGCTGGATATTGATCCTACGAGAGAGAGCCCCTTTTAAGTCACCCACCAATTTCTCATATGGTGGCGGGTTTTGTAGCGGGTCTACTTCTAGGATATCCAGCAATGCTTGCGCTTTATCTTTAAGCCCTGCGATAGTAAGTTTTTTTGCATCTTTTAAGGCATATTTGGAATAAACTAAATTCCAGATTACCACTTCAATGCCTTTTTACTTTTAGATAGTGGCTGCGCCATAGCGTCTTTAATGGATTCGCGCATATTGGGAATAGCTAGAAGATATAGAGTCTCTTGAATAGAACTCCAATCTTCCTCAGAAATTAGAACTGCATTACCACGTTTACCGGAGATAACCACGGGCTTGTGTGATTCTGCAGTTTGATCAATCAGCCGATAAAAACCTGCGCGCGCCTCGCTTGCGGTTAATGTTGCCATGGGTTTTCTCCTTTCCTTAATAGTACGTAAAAGCGTACGCATAGTCAAGCTCCTCCAACATCAACACACATGACATTATTTGTTGGCTGGCTTCGGAGGCCTGTGCAATGCGCAAATCTTGTTGCCGGTCGGGTCACGAAGATAGGCCAGATTGATAACACCGAAAGGCCCTTCTCTTGGCCCTGGTGGGTCCTCGCATGTGGTTCCACCGTTGGCAATACCAGCGGCATGAAACGCTAATAATTGCTCCGGGGTTTCGGCCAAGAATCCAATCGTTCCACCATTTGCGTGGGTTGCGGGTTGTCCGTCGATGGGTTTGGAAATGGAGAAAGAGCCCTTGGGACTGCGGTAGAAGTAACGCATGTCGTTGTTGATCACACCGGGGGCTATTCCTAATGTGCCGAGAACGGCGTCATAAAACTTTCTAGATGCTTCTAAATCGTTGGCGCCGATCATGACGTGACTGAACATTGTTTATCTCCTTTTTTAAATGACAGTGAATGTTACTTGCATTAAAAAGGAAGGAAAATGCGTTTTATATGAAAGCCATCATCACCGCCCTACTCACAGCATGCTGCTTTTTAGCGCAAGCCAGCGACTTATCGCAAAAGCTTCAATCATCCGATTACGTATTGTTGATGCGCCACGCCTTAGCCCCTGGCGTAGGTGATCCGGCCAACTACTCCTTGGAAGATTGCAAAACCCAGAGAAATCTTAACGCTGTAGGAAGAGCCCAATCTGTTTTTGTAGGCGAGTGGCTTAAAAAACAAGGCGTTAAAAATGCCGAGCTGCACTCCAGCATATGGTGCAGATGTAAAGAAACTGCGGCACTACTTAACTTTGGCGAATATAAAGTGGAACCTGCATTAGCTTCATTTTTTGAAGACATGTCAAAGGCCAAAGAAAGTAATTTAAAACTTCAGCGGTTAATTGCAGGCAAGATTAAATCTAAAGGCGATAAAGCCTTAATCATGGTCACGCACCATGTCAACATATTCGAATTCGTTGGTGAGAACATAGCCTCTGGCGATATGGTTCTTGCCAAAGTTAATTCCAAAGGTGAGTTTATATCTCACAAGTTGATACCTAGGCCTGAGTAAGACGTCTAAGGCTGAAGCTTGATATCGCAGCGATGTGTATCAATCGATCATTCAGTATTGGAAGAATAACTTGACTAGGAATTTAATATTCGGGGATGGATACAGCTCTATTGAAAAGAAAAGTTATTTAAAGCAAAAACTACATCTTTAAAATCATAAAAAAAATCCACGCCTTTTGGTTTTTTTCTTATGACAGAAATGCCTGCACCACCTACCCATATTTGTATCTCAGGCGGCAACAATCGCCGAAAATGTAATATCGTCGGCAAGATATCTTTCGAGGGGTGCGCAAAACTAAAAGACAGCGCAACTACATCCGCCTTACATGTGATGGCAGCCAACTTTAGATTATTGAGTGGAATACCGGATCCAATATTGATTGTGGTCGCCCCTTCCTCAGCCAGCACAGCCTCCGCCATCAATAGACCCAGTAAATGATGCTCTCCTGGGGGAAGAGCCAACAAAATGACTGGTAAACCTTCTCTTGGTCGTAAACGGAGGATCTCTGCATGCAAATAGCGTTCAATATGAGCCGAGCAAAGATGCTCATGGTGGATATCGATTTCATCCCGACGCCAAGCTTCACCAATACCGATCATGAGTGGAGCGATTGTATTTTGCACGAAATCAAGCATTATTTGCTTGCCACGCTTTTTAATTAAAAGAGATAAAAACCCTTTTAAGTCGTTTAGCTTGATGTACTCAATAAGTGAAACTATTGATTCATCTGGTGCATAAACCACAGCGTTCAAGCCTAGTTCGCGCTTAAGCTTTTCAAGCTCTAAGACAGTCTTACCTACAACTTGAGCAGGTCGAAAACCTGCTTCAAGCAATCTTCTTATTAAATGAAGTTGTTCTACTGTTTGATCTGAGTAAGCAATCTTGCCATCAACGTTTGACTCCTTAGGAGGAAAACCAAACCGCTGGCGCCACTTTCGTAATTGTTCTTTTCCGAATCCCGTTTCACGCTCGATTTCGGAAGGTAAGAAAAATAAGTTGCTTTGCATGATCCGCAACCGTAACAGTTAAGCAAATATTTGTCCAATTTAATTTTTTGCCTTGGTCTTTTTCTTAAGACTGCATTTTGTTGAAGAATTAAATTTTGTAGGAATATATTTTCTAGCTGTGTCACATTCCATCTGTGAATTGAAAGCACTTATTTCAGTCTCGTAGTATTGCACCGAACTGCCCGGATACATCGCCAACTCAACTACCGACAATATCCAAATTTGTTGTCCATTGTTATTTATTTGTGCAAAAGCACCACCAGCCACAAGAGCGACAACAAGATAACGCAAAAGGTTCTTCATAGCCACAAATGGTAATCAATATAAGAAGGCCTGCCTAGGGCTGATTTTCAGTCTATTTCAAAGCCGCTGAGTCATTTATTTGTTTTGTATTTTTATACGACCGGCTCTTGCCCAGACATATCAAAGTAAATATCGTCAAAAGAGATTGCATATTGAATTAATGCAGTATCTAAAACCAATACATACCGACACCATAGTATGTAGCTTGAGCTCAAGCAACTCCGTACTTAAAAGCTAAAATATTGTGGATATATGTTATATACGAATCATCCGGCAGTTGCACTGGTTTTACTGGTCGGTTTGACCATCATTGCATTAGTTCCGCTTGTGGCATGGTTAACGCTTGGCAGCGGACGCGATAAAAAAGCCAATCTGTGGTTCTTAGGAATGCTGTGCTTTGTGCTCAATGTTGCCTTGTTCACCTTGCAATTTACTCTTCCAGCTTGGCTAGCATTTGGAGTTGCCAACACTGGGTCGTTATTGATGATGGTTTTCATGATCGAATCATTGCGGCAGGAAGTATCCACTGCACAAGCCCCTTGGAAATGGATTTGCCTTTTTGTAGCCGCGTGGTTTTGCACCTACTTGATCCTGATTCAGGAAGGCCACCGTGGCACTTGGGGCATCTTATTCATGGGGATAACCATGGCGTTAATGCAAATAAGAATCATATTTTTATTAGTCAAGGTAAAAGCCATCTACAACAGCAGAAGCTGCCTAATCTTAATTTTTGCTTTCGCGCTTTCTATATCTACCAATTTAATCCGCGGCGCAAGTGGACTATTTCAAAATATGTTCATTGACTTACTAGATTTCTCAACGGTATCAAACTTCTTTTTTATCAGTATTTTGATTGCAAGCATTTTGGTGAATTTCGGCTACTGGGGTTTCGTTTTAGAGAAAGTTCAAATATCTAAAAACCAAGAAGCAGAGAATGCACGCACGCAAGAGTTAAATAGTTTGGCTTTTAAAGAGTACTCTGAAGAATTGCAAAAGTTGGTTGAGCATCGTGACCAAATGTTAATGTTGGTATCTAAATTTTCTGCGGTCAGCAGCCTTGCAGTTTTCAATACAGCCATCATCCACGAGTTAAGCCAACCAATCCAATCACTGTCTTTATGCTTAGAAGGACTTGAATTTAACATTCATCAAGCAAATTGGAATGAGGTCTCTATACAAACAGACAACGCCAAACAACTGACTCAAAAAATGGGCGCTACGCTTCATTCTTTACGAAGCTTGATACAAACGCAAAAGACGGATTTAGAAATACTTGAAATATCAAAAGTACTTGGGCAGTTGATGCCCATCATGCATGCCGAATGCAAAAGAAATGGGATTGAGTTGACTTTTATTAAATCTAACGAAGAGGTTTATATAAAGGCTAACAAGGTTTTGTTAGAGAGGATCCTGATGAATTTGGTCGCGAATTCCATAGAAGCATTTAAAGCCATGGAACACCTTCGTACAGAAAAATTCATCCACATGAAAAGTGCTTTGGTTCAAGAAGATTTAAAGCCCACATGGCAATTGTTAGTCGAGGATAACGCTACTGGGTTTACAGAAGACATATTAAAAACTATCACAGATCCCTTTGTCACCAACAAGCTCACGGGCTTGGGCGTTGGACTTTCTTTTGCGAACTTAATTTTGCGGCTATGGGAGGGTCATATGCATACAAGCAACCGGACTACCGAAGAAGGCGGTGGAGCCTTGGTAAGCATTCGCATTCCGCAAGCTTAAAAATAATTGACAAGGTCTATACCCAAACGTCGATTTCGCTACCTAGGGTGTCCAGACGGTTTTTGGAGGTGTTATTGCTATAGCTATCAGGCTCAACTTGTCCAGCATTAGCCAAATGGCCTGAGTTTCACAGTTCATCTCCACCTTTGGTATGAAAAATAGGCAAAATTCTTTCTTTATCAATGAGCGGCTTCCACATAGAACAGGTTTCATTAGATTGCGTTTGGGATCCGTCGAAGCCTCCTCCCACACAAAGCCCTGACTCTCCATTCGTGCTAGGAGTGTTTAAGAGTCTAACTTTAGATTTTGCATAGTTGTTTTTCCAACATCTGCAAGTACAACATTCATTGAGGCCTTTGTTTTGCGCAAGACTATCATTTTCCATAAATTAATTTTGAGTATTTTTTTAGCTTCTTCTCGAAGCAATTTAATAAAAGTCATAGGGGTCATAAATCGATATTTCAGAGACGACAAACGCAATGCCAAGTTACCCAGACCGCTTTCGCGAGATAAATCAGCCCAACTAATTCGTTACCCCAAGTTCTTTTCTATCCACTCACAAAGAATATCGATACGTTGCTCGTTAGTGATTTGAGGGGCATCAGTTTTATTCATATTCATTTACTCAACTTTTAAAGTTTTTCATTTACCACCAGAATGTGTGTACTTTGATATTTGAAATATTTAATTTATGAATCTCAAAAGAATTAATTTGATAGTGCCAAAACGACCATTTATGCAACTGACCGTATTGATGCTTCGTACTTTGCAGCCAATCGAAGTAAGGCTTGCATGCGAGAGTTGTTAGTAGATGCCTGATTCTTTCTAGAAATTTTATTTTGTTCCTCTACAACTGATAAAACAGCGCTTCCAAATTCTGTAAATGAGACCCCACAGGCATCATTCAAATCAGAAATAAAACCTCGTTGAAAAAGCTTTCGGGCAGAGTTACTCTCAAGAATTGCTGGCGACAACATCAGTCGAAAAGGAAAGCGTTGCTTAAAAATTGAATCGCCCGACATTTGGTCGTCGTGAACTCGTGTTGGACAAATCAGGAGTTTGGGGGGAATATGAATGGTCGACTCAAATACCCAACGAAACCGTTGCAAGAACTCAGATGTCGCATTGAGTTCAATCTCAGAAACTGAAGTAGGCACAATCACCATGTCAAATTCGAATAAGAACTCTGCCGTCATTGAGTCTGTCCACGTTAGGTCAGCAATTAATATCTCATTGGAATAGCAGAGTCTGCGCAATTTTTGTCTAGCCTCATGCATCGGGCGATTACCGCCAACTTCAAGCGGCAGGGGCGAGTGGTTGATATCGATACCAATTTGTGGCGCCCCTTTTAGCCATTTGCTAGAGGATCCGTGCAAGTCATAGTCAAGTAAAGCAACTTTTTTACCTTGTCGGCAAATGTAGGCGGCAAGATTCGCTGAAACGGTACTTTTTCCTACACCGCCTTTTTGACTTGTAACTAGTATTTTGAATTCAGTCATGTCGTTACCTTTATTTGGTTCAAGTTTTTATCGCTTCACCCTATTAAAATGAATAGGACTCATATTTTTATTGCTTGCTTACTTAAGAATCTTTTGATCCATAGATCCAGTCACTCGACCACCCTTTTGAATCTCTAATTCGCCGTAAATTAATTTGCCATTGATTAGTCCAGTCGAATGCACCAACACATGCTCTGCGCAATTGACTTCCTCGTGCACTTCGCCATGTACATCCATATCACGGGATTTGATCTTTCCTTTAATCACGCCGTATTGACCAACTTGAAGATCGTCTACGGTAATCTGGCCGGTTACATTGCCGTTAATGAAGGCTTTACCGCTGGCAGATATGGATCCAACAAACGTCACTCCCTCTCCAATAGTGATGTTGTTACTTGCATTTAAAGAAGTAAGTGAGGAATTTTCTTTGATCATATTTTTTGTTCTTCCAGTGTGATATTTTTTACATCGTTACTTGGCAGCCTCAACAGATTACCTTGGTAAAAAAGCTGAAATTGATGCAAGTTATTACTAAAAATCTCAAATGGAGGACTTCCTCTAACAGTTTGAGATTGCGTGTTTTTTAAATTTAAGACTTGTAATTTACTTGTGGCGTCTCTTACGCAGATTGCTCCATCAGTATTTGCCACGACGTGGACATAGTCACCCGTTTTGGTTGGCTGATATCCAGCTATTGACTTTGCCTCGTTGGACCATTCGCATTCAGATACATTTAGATTAGTATTTTTTATTGCGGGTTTTGTAGTTAACTCAGAGTTAACGTCAATATTCTTAGTTTCTTCACTGTTTTCTGCAATTGGCTTTGTGATTTCCGATTGCTTCGTAAGATTGATCGGCTTAGTTACCGGCTCGGCGCTAAACAGGTAACCATTTGATAAAGCTATTCCTATGATTACCACCAGCACTCCAATAATCTGAAATTGCAAAGAATTTCTGTTTTGTTGAGTAATAATATTTTTTCTATCAATTGCTGCCGTAATCTCAGGCTCAGGAGTTTCCGTCTGATTTATCTCAACTTTTTCTTCTAAAGTCTGTACATCTGCACCAAAGTGCATGAGCAGCTTGCGTCCAGTTGCTAGTTTTATTGATGGGGAATAAAAGCTACTATCGCCACCCTCCTCTAACTGCTTGACTTGGGAACTAGATAAAGAGTGCAGTCTGGCAAGGGTTATAACTTCTAGCCCTGCCTCCTCTCGGAGTGTCTTGAGCAATGCTCCATCAGCTGTTAACCAGACTCGTTTTGTCATGGTCCATCTTCCAGAATTATTTTGCAAGTACCGAGTGAAACTGAACAGTTCGCTCACTTTGATTACGAACGGACTTAAAGTATTCTCTTCGCTTTCTTATATATGTCATCGGCGTAGTTGCTTTGTATTTTGCAAAAGACGATTGAATCGATAAGTGGTCAAACCCAGACTCACGCATCAACTCAGACCATCCGATCTGCTCTTGAATGTGCTCATCAATCCAAGTACACAGTTCGTCGAACTGCTCCTTGTTGAATCCTTTTTGGATATGGGTATCAGGTGAGAGCATATGAATTCTCATTAAGCTGATTGGGCTTGGGGTTAGAACGTTAATTACGTTACGGAGAAAGATTAAAATTCTTTTTAGAGATTCAAACCACCCCCAATTGGGGAAGGTCACGAATATTCTTCTAAGTGATAACCCTAACTTTTTGATAATTTTTAATTCGCTTCAAGCTTTAAGTTCGACAAGATTA
>Ga0247833_1007569_pt1 | contig 11416 bp, 10 predicted proteins | sample LaCruzMarch2015__7_FD_187117 | JGI IMG/M metagenome (GOLD analysis project Ga0247833, IMG submission 187117) | Freshwater microbial communities from meromictic Lake La Cruz, Castile-La Mancha, Spain - LaCruzMarch2015_8m | ecosystem: Environmental > Aquatic > Freshwater > Lake | place: Spain...
GATCTTGGCGCGCAGGCGGCTGATGTGGACGTCGATGACATTGGTCTGGGGGTCGAAATGATATTCCCAGACCTTCTCCAGCAGCATGGTGCGGGTCACCGACTGGCCGGCGTGGCGCATCAGGAATTCCAGCAGCTGGAACTCTCGCGGCTGCAGGTCAATCTCCTTGCCGGTGCGGTGCACGGTGCGAGCGATGAGGTTCATCTCGAGGTCGCCGACCTTGAGCATGGTGGCCACGCTGCCGGACTCCCGGCGGCGCGACAGGGCCTCGACCCGGGCGATCAGTTCGGAGAAGGCATAGGGTTTGACCAGATAGTCATCCGCGCCGGCCTTGAGGCCCGTGACGCGATCCTCGACCTCGCCGAGGGCGGACAGGAACAGGACGGGGGTCTGGTCGCCGTCCTTGCGCAGGGTCTCGACCATGCCGATGCCGTCGAGGCGCGGCATCATCCGGTCGACGACATAGACGTCATAGCCGCCCTTCTGCGCCTCCAGCAGGCCGAAGGCCCCGTCGACGGCGTGGGTCGGCTCGTGCCCGGCTTCGGTCAGTCCCCGGACCATGGCGGTCGCGGCCTCGGCGTCGTCCTCGACCACCAGAATGCGCATGGAATCAGCCCCTCGAATGCAAGTCGCCACCGATGCTAGCGCATCGGCGGCGATGGGGGCAGTTACGGCTTTGTCAGGATCGACGGATCATTCGGTCTCGAATTTGAGCACGAGCGTACCCCGCTGCCCACCGGCCGTGACGAACAGGAGGATGCTCGGGCGGCCCGCCGTCTTGATCTCCCGAACCGCCGCGGCAAGGTCGGCTGCACTGCCAATCGTCCGGTTTCCGGCGCGACTGATGACAAAGCCGGCCTGCAGACCGGCTTCGGCTGCCGGCGTTCCCCGCGCGACGCCCGTTACGATCACGCCGGTCACAGTCTCGGGTATGCCATACTGCGACCGCTGGGCCGGGGTGATCGAGCTCACCGTCGCGCCCTCCACGACCTGTCCCTGGGGCGTCGCGGGGGCATTCCGCGGCCCTTCACCGCCGCCCTGATCCTGATCAGCCAGAAGATCTGTCTCGGACGGACGGACACCGGAGCGCACGTTGATCGTGCGCCTGCGGCCGTCGCGGATGACCTCGAGGCGGATGGTTTCCCCCGGCCGGGCAGAGCCGACGGCGCGGGTCGCCTCGGTGCCGTTGGCGACGGCGCGACCGTTCACGCCAACCAGAAGATCGCCTTCCTGGACGCCCGCCTGAGCGGCGGGCGCGTCCGGCGTCACGGACTCGACATAGGCCCCCTTGAAGTCACGGGCCTGGCCGAGGGCCTCCCAACGATCTGCGTCAAAGGTTCGGAGACCCAGACCGACGAAGCCTCGCTGGACCGCGTTGCCCCGCATGAGCTGATCGGTGACCGGTTTGGCGACAGAAGCGGGAATAGCGAAACCGATCCCGACCGATCCACCCGTGGGCGAGATGATGGCTGAGTTCACGCCGATCACACGGCCATAGATGTCGAACGTCGGGCCACCGGAGTTGCCCCGGTTGATGGCGGCATCGATCTGGAGGAAGTCGACGAAGCTGGAGGTCGGATCGGCGAGGTTCTGACGGCTCTGGGCCGACACGATGCCGGCCGTGGCCGTCCCGCCGAGCCCGAACGGATTGCCCACGGCAATGACCCAGTCGCCCACGCGCGGCTGGGCGGTCTCCTCGAAGGTCACGAAGGGGAAGTCCGTGCCCTCGACCTTGATGACCGCGAGATCAGTGGCCTCATCGCGACCGATGACGCGCGCCTCCAGCTCACGACCGTCGGCCAGCTTGACCATGATTTCGGTCGCGTCGGCGATGACGTGATTGTTTGTGACGATGAAGCCATTGGCCGCAATGAAAAAGCCCGAGCCCGCACCCATGGCGGTGGTGCCTTCTCCGTCCTCGCCTTCCTCGCCCCCCTCCCCGCCGTTCGGATTGGGGATGGCGAAGGGTGTCCCGGGGATCTGCAGCATGCTCGGCTGACGCACCCGCGTCTTCACATCAATCTGCACCACCGCCGGGGCGACCTGGGCGAAGATGTCGGCGAAGCTGAGCGGCGCGCCCTGCGGCGGGGCGAAGGCGAGGCCGGAGGCGCCGGCGGTGGGCGCGAGACGGCCCGTGAAGCCCGCCACCGGGCCTGCGTTGGCCGAGGGCCAGTCGATGACGCCGCCGGCGGTCGCTGCGGCGGCGAAGGTCAGGCCAGCGATGGCCCCCAGCATGAATTCCTTGCGCTTCATCATAGGCGTGTCTTGCGATCCTCTCGTCGGGCGGCGAACGCCCGTTCGGTCTTGTCATACAGAGCGGCAGCCTGTTTCACCAACGCCGCAGCGCGATGAGGGGCCTGCACTTCCTAGTGGTCAGACGGCTTTGCGTCAGTATCGGGGCGAACCGCCTGATCGGCGAGTATTCGCGCCAGATCGGCCTCTTCGGCGGCCGTCAGCGCCGGAGTCTCGACCGGGCGACGGCGGGCCATGAACAGCAGGCCCACCCCCACCGCCAGCACGATGGCGAGCGGACCGAACCACAACAGCCAGGTGCCGCCCCGCAGCGGCGGGGTGAACAGGACGAAGTCGCCGTAGCGGCGCACCAGATCATCGCGGACCTGTTGATCGCTGCGCCCGGCTGCAATCTCTTCGCGCACCAGACTGCGCATATCGGCCGCGATCCCGGCGGGGCTGTCGGCGATGGCCTCATGCTGGCAGACGACGCAGCGGATGTCGTTGAACAGGGCCTGGGCGCGGGCCTCCTGGGCTGCATCCGCCAGCGGCCGGTCCGGCTTCGGCGGGGGCTCCTGCGCCGCAACCGGCGTGGCGATCAGGATAAGGGCGATCGCGGTCAGCAGGGCGCGCCTCATGCCGCGGCCTTCCGGTTCACGCCCAGCCTCAGCCGCCGGTCCAGCAGCGACAGCAGGCCACCCAGGGCCATGATCGCCGGGCCGAGGAAGATCAGCCGCGCCCAGGGGTTCCACCAGACACGAACGTTCCAGGCCGGTTCGTCGGCTGCGGTGCGCCCGCGCTCGCCCAGCACCACATAGACGTCGTCCAGTCCCCGGAAATCGAGCCCGACCTCGGTGGTGGTCTGGCCACCGGTCGGGAAGAAGCGACGCTCGGCCGTGACGGTCCTCGGCGCGCTGCCGTCGCGCAGGGTCACGGTCAGTTTTCCCTGTTCAGCCAGATAGTTCGGCCCCTCGACCACGCCGACGGAGTCCAGCGTCACCACCCACTTGCCGGCCTCGATGGTCTGGCCGGGGGCAAGGGCCCGGGCCGCCTCGACCCGATAACCGGTCTCGACCACCGCCCCCAGGACGAAGACGCCCAGTCCGGCGTGGGCCAGGGTCGTGCCCCAGGCCCCGAGCGGCAGGGCCCGGGCGCGGCGCAGGGTCTCGGCCAGGGGCGCACGGAACAGGCGCAGCCGTTCGGCCACCTCGGCGAGGGCGCCCAGGATGAGCCAGCCACCGAGGCCGATTCCGGCGGCGGACAGGGCCTTCTTCGGCTCGAAGACCATCCAGCCGGCCAGAGCGATCAGGATGGAGACCCCCGCCGCCAGCGCCAGCCGCTGGCCGACGCCCTTCAGATCCCCCCGCTTCCACGACAACAGCGGCCCGGCGGGCAGGATCAGCAGGGCTGCGATCATCAGCGGGTTGAAGGTCAGGGCGAAATAGGGCGGCCCGACCGAAATGGTCGCACCGTTGGCGGCCTCGAGGATCAGCGGATAGAGGGTGCCGAGCAGGACGGTGGCACTGGCCGCGGTCAGGAAGACATTGTTCAGCACCAGCGCACCCTCGCGGCTGACCGGGGCGAACATGCCGCCCCCCTTCAGCTGGGGCGCGCGCCAGGCGAACAGGGCGAAGGCCACGCCGGAGGTGGCACCGAGAATGGCCAGCAGCATCAGGCCGCGCTCGGGATCGACGGCAAAGGCATGGACACTGGTCAGGACGCCGGAGCGGACGAGGAAGGCCCCCAGCATGGAGAAGGTGAAGGTCAACAGGGCGAGAAAGGTCGTCCAGCCCGCGAGGGCTCCGCGCCGCTCGGTGACCACGGCCGAGTGCAGCAGCGCCGCCCCGGCCAACCAGGGCAGGAAGCTGGCATTCTCGACGGGATCCCAGAACCACCAGCCGCCCCAGCCGAGCTCATAATAGGCCCAGAATGAGCCCAGGGTGATGCCGACCGTCAGAAAGGCCCAGCTGGCCAGGGCCCAGGGCCGCACCCAGCGCCCCCAGGCGGGCCAGAAGCTGGAATTGGCCCGACCCTCGATCAGGGCCGCAACCGCCAGCGAGAAACAGACCGAAAAGCCGACATAGCCCGCGTAGAGGAAGGGCGGATGGAAGGCGAGCGCGGGGTCCTGCAGCAAGGGGTTCAGCGAACCGCCCTGAAAGGGAGCCGGATCCAGCCGCTCGAACGGATTGGAGGTGAAGACGGCGAAGGCCAGGAACAGCACGCCGAGCAGACCCTGGGTCGCCACAGCCGAAGCCTTGAGGCCGAACGGCAGGCCCCGGGCGCGGGCCAGGACTGCCCCGAAGCCGGTCAGCACCAGACACCACAGGACCAGCGAGCTCTCGTGGCTGCCCCAGGCGGCGGAGACCTTGTAGAGCATCGGCTTGTCGGTGTGGCTGTTGGCCGCGACATTGGCGACCGAGAAGTCCGAGACCGCGAAGGCCAGGATCAGGACGGCGAAAGCCAGGGCGACAACGCCCGCGCAGGCCAGGGCCGCGCCCTCGGCCGCGCCGGCCAGCACCGGGCTGCGGCGCAGACGACCGGCCGCAGCCATGCCGGTCTGCAGCACAGAGAGCACCAGGGCGAGGATCAGGGCGAAAGCGCCCAGTTCAACAATCACAGGTCTGCTGCTCCAGCGGCGGGCGTTTCGCCCCCGGGCCGCCATTCACCCTTGGCCTTCAGGCGGTCAGCGACCTCGCGCGGCATATAGTTCTCATCGTGTTTGGCCAGGACCTGGGTGGCGCGGAAGCTGCGGTCGGGCAGGAAGGCCCCCTGGGTCACCACCCCCTGCCCCTCACGAAACAGATCGGGCAGATCGCCCTGATAGACGATGCGGGTGGTGGCGGCATTGTCCGTAATCGCAAAGGCAACCTCACCGTCGGCGCCGCGGACCACGCTGCCGGCCTCGACCAGCCCCCCCAGACGAACGACCCGTCCGGCCGGTGCCGTCTCGGCCGTGGCCTCGGACGGGGAGAAGAAGAAGGTCACGCTGTCCCGCATGGCGTAAAGCGACAGGCCGACGGCGACAGCCAGCACCGGAGCGACAACAGCCACCACCCACAGGCGGCGGCGCGCCTTGGGCGATCTGGGCAGCCAGTTCATTCCGGCTCTCCCGGCATACGACGTTGCAGATCCAGCCGGCGCGGATCGGCCGGGTCGAGCGCTGCGATCAACGGCCCCCACATGGCCCGGACCCTGTCCAACTCATTGCGGGCCAGCGCCGCCTCGCCGAGGAAATAGCGCGCGCCCAGCTGACCCGGGTCCCGACGCAGGGCCTGGGCGAAGGCGGCTTCCGCGTCGCCGCCGACCACACCGCCGTTGGCCCGGGTCAGACTCTCACCGAGCCGCGCCCAGCTTTGGGCATCGTCAGGTTGCAGCGCCAGGGCCCGGCGGAAGGCCGAGGCCGCGCCGATCGGGTCGCCGGCCTGGAATCGCGCCGCCCCGAGCATGGCCAGGGCCTCATGATCGTTCGGCCGCTCTTTCACCACCCGGGCCGCCACGGCCGCGACCTGCGGGGGCTGAAGCGTCTCCAGTTCGGTGGTCCACTGGTCTACACGTCGCTCATAGGCCTGGTCCGGCAGGCCGGGCGTGCCGACCAGGACATAGAGGACCAGGGCGGCAGCGGCGGTGCAGGCCAGTCCGCCGAGCACCATGAACCGGTCCCGGGTTCCAGCCCGCACAGGCGCGGTTGCCCGGTCGGAAGCGAGGATCCGTCGACCGGACTCGGCCCGGGCCGCCGTCCATGCGGCTTCGTCAAGCAGTCCACGCGCCTTCAGTCGATCCAGTTCAGCCAGTTCGGCCTCGGCGGAAACGGTCTCCTCGCCGTCGGCACCGCGTCGCGCACCGGCCAGAGTGCACAGACCGGCGAGGGCCGTCATCAGGGCCGCCATGATCCAGAATGCGGTCATCCCGACCGTCTAGCCGATCATGCCGCCTGCGACGAGGCCCCGGCGCCCTTTACTGGCACCCTTGCGGCCGCGGCCCGACGCCGCACCGTATGGGCGGCCTCGTCGGCGTCGATGCGATCGAGGCAAAGCGCGGCCAGTTCGATAAGTTCGAACGCGTGGGTCTCGCCCTCGACCGCGCCTTCACGGATCATCCGAAGCGTCTGGTCGGCGTAGTCCAACAGCCGGTCGCCAAGGGCGGAAACCAGTGTCTTGCGGTCTGCCTCGCAGCCGAAGGTCGAGGCAGGTCCGCGTGCAGATCCGACCAGGCTCAGCAGGCTCAGGGCGGCTTCGACAGCAAGGCCGTCGACCCGTGTCGACAGACGGGGAACCACGCGGGTCTTGAGCCGGCCGATCTTCACCTGCTCCATCGGCAAGGCAAGGGTCACCGCCTTGTCCGCCGCCCGGAGCAGGCTGGACATGCGTCCGGCAATGGTGCCCCGCGCGTCCCGCACCGACTTGCCCCAGGCACTGCCCGGGTCAAGCGACAGGGTCACATCCAGTTCACCGAGCACACCCGCGCACCAGTTGAAATCGGCGATCACCGCATCGACCTGAGCCAGATCGGCACCGGGTTTGAACGCCTTGATCCTGCGCGCACGGAGATCGACGCCGGCGATCAGTCGATCAACGAAGCCGGACATCTCCGACTCGCCGAGGAGGCTGTCTTGACCGGCTGCCAGTGAGGCCAGGGCAACGATCCGAAGGATCAGGACGGCATCCGGCAGTTGGGCGAACAGCATCTCCAGCACGCGTGGAGCGCCGTCAACGCGCGCGTCGGCGCAGTCCTTGAACAGCAGGCGCAGCGCTGCGATCTGGTCGCCGTCGGGGCGCTTGACCCAGATTTCGAGAGAAGGCAGGCCACGGCGCGCGAGATGGGCCAGATCGAGGCAGGCCGTCAGGTCGTCGAGACCTTTCTGACGGGCGGCCTCATCGCCTCCGGGCGGCCAGATCAGGTCAGGCTGGTCACGGACGGCGCTGGCCGCGGCCCGGCAGAGACGATCCGCCACCATCGTGGCCGCGGGCTCATCCCCTTCCAGATATTGCAGAAGGGCAGGCTCGCGCGCGCTTGCGGCACGCCAAAGACGCGGCAGGATATGAGGCGGAAAGGTCATGGCGACGATGCCGTCCGCGCGCGCGCGGAACATCGGAACCAGCGGCTTCAGGACCCGTTCGCAGCGTTCGCGGTCACGAAACTCCTCGCCGATCAGGGCTCGCATTTCCGCGGCCTGGCTGCCAGCCGCGGACGCCACTGACGCGGACACGGCCCTGAGCGCAACGTCAGGACACCGGGCCAGAAGGGCAGACAGTGCGGTACGATGGGCACTGGAGAGCCCGGCCATGACAGATCCCCGACCGGCCTTGCGCCGGCGGGTCGGAGTTTAGGCGGGCGGGATTAACAATCGCTTTTCCGACGGATGAAGTCAGGCCTCTGCTGCGGGCAACTCCAGCAGCACTTTCAGACCGCCGAGATCACTGTCAGCCAGGGTGATACTGCCGCCGTAGGCGCGCGTCAGCTCGACCACGATGGAAAGGCCAAGACCGGAGCCCGGCGTGGTTTCGTCCAGGCGGGCGCCCCGCTCCAGAGCCGCATCGCGCTGGTCGGCCGGCAGGCCGGGGCCGTCGTCCTCCACCACCACCACCATCTGGCCGAGACCGGTCGGACCGGCAGAGATTCGGACGCGGCGCTTCGCCCATTTGCAGGCATTTTCCATCAGATTGCCGAGGATTTCCTGCAGGTCCTGACGCTCGCCCCGGAAACCAAGCTCGTCCGGCGCGCGCCAGTCGATCTCGACAGACTTCTCCTCGAAGACGCGCTCGAGCATGACCGCCATCTCATCCAGCACCTCGGCGATGGGGGTGCGTTCCCCCAGCAGCTGGGCCCGGGCGGCGGCGCGGGCGCGGCGCAGGTGGTGATCGACCTGGGCCTTCATCACCTCGGTCTGTTTGCGGACCATGTCGGGCAGGATACCCGTCTGCGTCCCGGCCTCGGCCAGCATGACCGAGAGTGGTGTCTTCAGCGCATGGGCGAGGTTGCCGACGTGGGTACGCTGGCGCTCGACCGTCTCCTGATTGTGGTCGAGCAGGCGGTTGACCTGTTCGGCCAACGGCTGGATTTCCATGGGATAGCTGTGGACGATCCGGGCGGCCTTGCCCTTGCGGACGTCGGCGATCTCGTTCCGCAGGCTGAACAGTGGACGCAGGCCGATCTGCACCTGAAGGAAGACGGCGATGACCAGGCCGAGTCCGAGGATCAGCAGCGAGGACCAGGTAAAGGTCGCGAACTGGCGCGTGTCATTCTCGATATTGGTCCGGTCGATCGCCGCCATGAACACGAGCGGCTCGCGACGGCCGGGCAGCGACTTGAGGCTGGCGGCGACGCGCAGCGGCTGTCGCAGCGGCGGTCTCAGGAAGCCAGGATCGTTGAAGCTGATCATGGTGCCGCTCGCAGCCATGAGCCGGTCCGGCAGCCCTCGCGGGACGGCCAGCTGTTCGCCGGCCAGGGAGGGTGAGCCGGCGATGACCCGAACCCCGCCCGTGCCATCCAACTCGGCCACGGCCCAGTATTTCCCGGACAAGGCCCGATCCGTCCGGGCGTCCCGGATCTCCGCCACGACGATGCCGTCAGGCCCGGCATTGGTTGCGATCACCACCTCGTCGAGGGTGTCGCCCAGCTCATTGCCGAGCCGGCGCAGTGCCGATTCCTGGTATTGGCTGGTCAAGGCCCAGCCGGTCAGCACAAGCGCCAGAACGATCCACGCAGAGGCCAGCCAGATCAGCCGGCGGGTCAGGCTGCGGCCCGGTCGCCCGAACCAGCGGTCCCAGGACCGGTCCCGGGCCGGAGCCGATACGTCCCCCGCCCGTTCCGTCACGTCCCGTCGGACTCCCCGGCCAACGGCGTCAGGCGATAGCCCAGTCCGCGCACGGTCTCGATGCGGTCCGCCCCGATTTTCTTGCGCAGCCGACCGACGAAGACCTCGATCGTATTGGAATCGCGGTCGAAATCCTGATCGTAAAGATGCTCGACCAGTTCGGTGCGACTGATCACCCGGCCCTGATGCATCATCACATAGTGCAGTAGCCGGTATTCCAGCGAGGTCAGCCGCAGGGGCTCGCCATTGACCGTGGCGCGGGCCGCCTTCGGGTCGAGGCGCAGGCCGCCGCACGACAGGGTCGCCGAGGCGATGCCCGCGGACCGTCGCAGCAGGGCCCGCAGACGGGCCAGCAGTTCCTCGGTGTGAAAGGGTTTGGTCAGATAGTCGTCGGCCCCGGCGTCAAAGCCTGACACCTTGTCGGACCAGGCCCCGCGCGCGGTCAGGATCAGCACGGGCGTGGTCTTGCCGTCGCGCCGCCAGCGCTCCAGCACCGAAACGCCGTCGATCCTGGGCAGGCCGAGGTCCAGCACCACCACGTCATAGGGTTCCGTGTCGCCGAGGAAATGGGCTTCCTCGCCGTCCGCAGCATGGTCCACGGCATAGCCGGCGTCGCCCAGGGCCAGTTTCAGCTGGCGCGACAGGTCAACATCGTCCTCGACAAGCAAGACTCGCATTCAGCGTTCTCCCACAACCCGGCCGGTGCGGGCGTCCACGATGATGTCGGCGACGCGGCCACCGGGATACTCCCAGCGAACGACGATGGTGTCACCGCGATTACTGGCCCCCAGAAAACGGCCCGGGCGGCCCGCGGAAGCGCGCTGGACCGCCTCCCCGACGCTGACCCGGGGCTGGTCATCCTGCTGTTGACGATCCGCACGGTCGCCGCGAAGGCCACGATCCTGCGCGGCCGCCGGCGACAGGGGCGCGGCGGCGATCAGGACTGCGAGCAGCAGGGTGGACGGATGGATCATGAAAAGCGGTCTAGGGCCCTGGCTCTGAACGACGGCTGAACAGCCAGTGTAGACATATTTCACGTCTTGCGCCGCCTCTCCCTGCGCGCGCGGCGAGGATTTGTCCGCCCGGCAGCGCCAGGACGATGTGTCGACGAATTCATGCCGATGAATGGAAGCTGACACGCTCCGTTCAGGTCGGGCTCAGCCGGGGAATGGTCTTCTCACCTCAACGCCGGCCACCCCGGTCCGCGTGGAACGCTCAAGGAGAAGTCCGATGATGAAGAAGTTTCTCATCCCCGCCCTCGCCCTGGCTGCGGCGTCCGTCGCGGTCCCCGCCATGGCCCAGTCCTACGGCCCGCGCCATTATGAGGATCGCGGCGGTCGTTATGAACAGGACCGGGGCGGCAGCTGGCAGAACATCAGCCAGCGCAAATACCAGCTGGATCGCCGCATCGACCGCGGCGAACGCAATGGCTCGCTCAGCCGGCGGGAAGCAACGCGGCTGCGTTTTGATCTGGATGCCCTGGTCTATCTGGAGCGCAGCTACATGCGCGGCGGCCTTTCCCACCGCGAACGGGCCGAACTCGACCGTCGCTATGACCGCCTGTCGTTTCAGGTGCGTGAAGAACGCCGCGACCGCGACGACCGTCGCTGGTAGGGACTGACCTTCCTCTCCGGAGGTCCGGGGGCGCGATCCGCAAGGGTCGCGCCCCCTTCGCGTTTCAGAGCCGCAACCGGCTCTCGATGACGGTGACGGCCTGTCCGCGCAACAGCACCCGGTCGCCACGGGTTTCGGTTTCGATCTCGCCGCCGCGGCCCGGGAAGACCTGCCGGAACCGCACCGTTGCCCGGCCAAGAGTGTCGGCATACAGGGGCCCGAGAATGCAGTGGGCCGAACCGGTCGCCGGATCCTCATCGACGCCGCAGCCCGGCGCGAAGAAGCGGTCGACCACATCGACGTCGTCCTCTGCATCCGCTGCGGCACAGACGATCACCTGCCCGACCTCACCGGCCTCGCCCTGGATCGCCGACAAGGCGCGGATGTCGGGTGAGACCGCCAGCACCGCCGCCGCATCGGCCAGCACGGCGACCAGATAGCGCCCTGCCCGGACCTCGACGGGGGTGATGCCCAGCGCCTCGACCAGTCCCGCCGGCACCGTCGTCCGGCGCGGCGGATCGGCGGGAAAGTCCATCTCATAGCCGCCGCTCGTCCGGCTCACGATCAGTGGACCTGAACGGGTATCGAAGGTCAGGGCCCTGGCCTCCAGCCCCAGCTCGGCCAGCAGGACATGGGCCGAGGCCAGGGTGGCGTGGCCGCACAGATCGACCTCCATCCCCGGCGTGAACCAGCGCAGGCCGAATCGGGCGGGATCGGCGGTGCGCAGCAGGAAGGCGGTCTCCGCCTGATTGTTCT
>Ga0247833_1007586_pt1 | contig 11399 bp, 19 predicted proteins | sample LaCruzMarch2015__7_FD_187117 | JGI IMG/M metagenome (GOLD analysis project Ga0247833, IMG submission 187117) | Freshwater microbial communities from meromictic Lake La Cruz, Castile-La Mancha, Spain - LaCruzMarch2015_8m | ecosystem: Environmental > Aquatic > Freshwater > Lake | place: Spain...
TACTTCACAAACTTACCGAACTGAGATAGTTAGAATGATAACCAAAATAAAGGATAAAATATAATGCCAAAAGGTAAAGGAACGTATGGAAGCAAAGTAGGTAGACCTGCTAAAATGAAAAACAAAAAAAAGAAATAATGGCTAACGAAACCACTTCAACAAGTACAGCAGTTTTATACACCAATCGTAAAGCAAAAGGCACTTATAAAGTTTACAAACCTAAACCACTAAAGATGCCGAGAAAGAAAAAATGAAAAAACCAATCTGGGAAACTAAAAGACCAAGAGGACTAGGCAAACCAAAATCATTTAATAAAAAAACTAAAGCTTATAAATCCGCAAGACGATCTGCTGGTCAAAAATTCGGCAAGAAATCTAGCTTTGTCAAAAACCTATACATAGCCAAAAGACTTAAATCAAAATGAACTTAGATAAAATAACCTTTGGAAGCAGGATTATTAATCTAAACCTAATAGATAAAGAACAAGCATCAAAGAAAAAAATATTTGGTGAATTTGACTGCGATTCAAACACAATTACTTTAGATAAATCTTTAGACAATATTCAAATGTCTAACACCATAATCCATGAAATCTGCCACCTGATACATGACGAATACAAACTAGACTTACCAGCTAAAGCAGAAGAACTTATATGCAATTCAATAGCAAATGGAATCTGCCATACACTTTATCAAAACCAAGATTTATTAGACTTCCTTTACAAATCTCTTAAAAAAGATTAATAGAACATTTAACGAACATAGTCGGTTAATATGGATAAGGAGATACAACTAATAGACAATTCTAAGAAGATAGGGAGACCCAATTTTGAATTTACCCCTAAAATATTAGATCAAATAAAGAACATGGCTAGTTATATGTGTAGCAAAGCCGAAATAGGCAGAATTATTGGTTGCTCAGAATCTACGATTAATAGAAACCAATTAGCACAAGAAGCATACGAGGTTGGGGTTGCTAATGCAAAACAAGCAATTAGAAAAACACAATTTGATATAGCTACTAAACTAAATTCTAGCATAATGGCTATGTGGCTTGGTAAAGTTTATCTTGGACAATCTGACAAAATACAAAACACAGATGAGAATACACCACTACCTATTTATGATATTGTTGAAGAACCAAAAGAAGTTATTGAACTAAAAGAAATCAAAGATGAGTAAATGTATATTCTGCCAAAAACCAATGATGAATAAATTAGAGCAACACGTTAAAGCTTGTTCTAAATGTATTGTGGATTTACTTTGTAAACGTCATAATTTAAAAGTTAAGAAACAAGCACCAATAAGTATTAACACAAAGAAGTATGGCAAAGTTTAGTTTAAGAAGTTCTGACAAGAACCCTAGAGGTGGTTTAACTGCTTCTGGCAGATCAAGATACAATAGGGCTACTGGAAGCAATCTAAGACCACCAGTCAAAGGTCGCCCAAATACACCAATGCAACTAAGACGCAAAGGTTCATTTTTAGTTAGAATGGGAAGTTCAAGAGGAAGATTATATGATGAAAAAAACAAACCAACACGTTTGCTTTTATCATTACGTGCTTGGGGCTATCGTGGGTCTAGTAAACAAGAAGCAGTAGCTTTAGGCAGAAGATATTTGAGGGCATATCAGAATAAGAAAAAGTAGTGGAATATTTTATAGTATTCTATTTGTTTGTTTTTGAAGATAATGAATTTAAGTGGCTTTCATTAATAGAAAATAACAACCCTAAGTATAAAACATTAAAAGAATGTGAATATAATGGTAATATTTTAGCTTTAAATATTATGACAATTTTAAACGAACAAGGTATTATATATAAGGATTTAATGTTCAAATGTGTGGAAGAAAAAAAACTAGAAGTATGATAGATGCAAGTTTGCGTGGTAGCCACGACTTAGAAAAGATTATTTACGAATTAAGAAAAGAGAACGATTTATTAAGAGAAGAAATCCAAGCTTTAGAAATCAAAATTAAACTATTAAAAGAAGCTAAAAAAGAACAGTATGATGAACTAGGTTACTAGATGATTAATGTCTTTATAGGTTATGATAGCAAAGAGAAAATAGCTTATCACATACTTAGCGAGAGCATACTAAGACATAGTTCAGTACCAGTTAGATTCATACCACTATATCTACCGAACCTTAAAGACTCATTCACAAGACCAAGAAACACTTTGTCATCTACTGAGTTCTCATTTAGTAGATTTATAGTTCCTTATCTCATGGAGTATAATGGTTGGGCATTATTCCTAGATTGCGATATGCTATTTAAAACTGACATCAAAGAACTATGGGATTTAAGAAATGATGATTATGCAGTTATGGTTTGTCAGCATGATTATACACCTAAGCATTTATCTAAGTTCGGCAATCAAATACAAACTGTTTATGAAAAAAAGAACTGGTCTAGTTTAATGCTAATGAATACTGACAAATGCAATCAGCTTACAAAAGAATATGTAGATACTGCATCAGGGTTAGAACTTCATCAATTTAAATGGACAGATAAGGTTGGCAGATTACCTTTAGAATGGAATTGGTTAGTTGGCGAATACCCACACAATCCTAATGCTAAGAACATACACTTTACAGAAGGTGGTTGTTACTTTGAGAAATACCAAGACTGTGAATATTCATCTGACTGGTTCAATATATACACTAATACAGTTAAGATTCAGTTATGAACTTTATAACTGGAAGCGACAAAGACCATGAAGATATACTTCAATGGTTTATTCTTACATACAACAAACACCTAACTAATAAACTTTACATAGCTGACTTTGGATTAGAGAATAGCTATCCTAATTGCATACCATACAAACCATTAAACAAAGCTTGGTACTATAAACCAAGAATGATGTTAGAAACTTTAGAGAAACAAATATGCTGGATTGATAGCGACATAGAAATACTTACTAACATATCAGATGTCTTTGAACTATCGGAAGGGTATGATATTGCTGTTACTGAAGATTGGTGCAATAGAAACAATCACTTTGCATCAGGTTTAGTAGTTTGTAACAATCAAGATTTCTTACAAGAGTGGAAGTTAGAATGTGAAAAGTTCTCAACTTATGGAGATCAAGAGTGCTTAAATAAGATTGCACATAGGTACAAAGTTTTAACCTTACCTAGAGAATATCAATGGCTTAGACTTGCAGAAACAAACACAAACATTAAAACAATACATTGGACTGGAAAAGATGGAAAAGCAATTATTAGAAAAAAGATTAGAGAGTATTCATAGAAACGACAACATAATATCAGTACCAGTTAATAAGATTAAATATTGTAGTCAGATTAATAGGCAAGAAGGCGATAAGAACTGGAGTGATGTTAGAGTTTATTCAAACAAAGATCTTAAATACATTAATCAAGCTTTGCAAAGACGTAAAATAAAAACATTTGACGAACCACATTTACTTTACAATCCAGTTATATTACTTGCAGAACCTAATTTGCTTATTTGTATCTATGGCAACAGAAGAATAAAAACAGCAATAGAAAATGGGTACACACATATAGACGCATTAGTTTATGAAGATTTAGTTAAAGCTAGAGAAGTAGGTTCTAATATAGCATTAACTTATAAAAATATCGGCAAACAAAAGGCAGAAGCTTTACATTTAGACAGAACTGCAATAACAAAAATAGACAAATATATTATGCCTGAAGCACCACAAATAATAAACGAATACGCAACACACCAACAAATACTAATTAAAGAAGCATTAGCTTGTAACGGAGATATACTAGAAACTGGTTGTGGTTATTATTCTACACCTTTGCTTTTAGAGATAGCCAAACAAAAAAGAGTTAAGTTAGTTAGCATGGTAGAAAATGCAGATTGGGCTAGAAGATTTGATTATCTTGCTTGTGATAACTATGTTCAACTACACGTTAAGTTTAATGAAGAATTATATTTTAATCAAAATTATGGTATGTGCTTTTTAGATCACGAGCAATTTGTAAGAGATAGAGTTAAGCATCTTAACAACATATTAAAACATACTGATAAAGTTGTAGTGCATGATGCAGATAGAATAGATACTTTTGCCTTCTTACATAAACCACATAAGATTGAAATGTTTAAAGAATTTAAACCACACACAGCAGTTATTAGAAATGTCTAATCTTTATGACATATATTTAGAACAAGCAAAAGAGCATCATAAGCAAGATAAAAACTGGCAAGGAGTAGCTTTAAAAAAATTCATTCCAGCTATTAATCAAATCATTAAAGACAAAGGCATTGAAACAATATTAGATTATGGTTGTGGCAAAGCAAAGCATCACCCTTTAGAATGGAACGCAACTAAGTATGACCCTGCTGTACCTGAATACCAAAACAAACCTACTGATAAGTTTGATCTAGTTATTTCAACAGATGTATTAGAACATATCCCAGTAGATAATCTTAAAGATGTTATTGATGAGATATTTAGTTATTCAAAGAAATGGGTATTTGTTTCTGTATGTTGTAGGAAAGCTAATGCAATACTTCCAAATGGTTATAATGCACACGCAACTATTGAATCAGCTAAATGGTGGAGAGAACTATTTAAAGCTTACAAAAACTACACAATAGAATTTTCAAAATAATGTTTAATCCTTACGAATACTTTAAAGGCAAAAATGTATTGCTCATTGGTAATGGTGAGAAGATAAACCAAATTGATTACAGTAAATACAATTCAATAGTTAGAATGAATCTTGGAGTTCAAGATAAACCATGTGATGTATGGATTAACAATTTAGTAAACGAGGGTCATAACAAATTAAAATCTATTCCTGATATACGTTGCATTGTAAGACTTAACTTTGAAAAAGATGGTAAGAGAGCAGAACGTATGCCTGACTGGGTTAAACAAAAAGCTTGGCTATGGAACAAAGAAGAATACAACTTAATGATACAAAGATATAACTATCAAAGACCAACTACTGGTTTTGTTTCAATCTATTGGCTACTCAATCATTGTCAATGCAAAGTAACTATTACAGGATTTGATTTCTTTAAAACTAAGAACAGATATACAATGGAAGATACAAATCATATTGGAACACCAAAAACATATAACCATGATGTTAAACTAGAAGAAGAAGTTATTACTAAACTTATTCAAAGAGGATTAATCAATGCCATTTAGTAAACCACAACTAGACGTATATACTTGTCCAAAAAGATTTAGAGTTTTAATTACTGGCAGAAGATTCGGCAAGACACACTTAGCCATGTATGAACTATTAAGATTCGCAAGTAGGAAACCAAACTCAAAGATATTCTATGTAGCACCAACTTACAGAATGTCTAAAGAGATTATGTGGAAACAATTAAAGAAGTTAGTAGTAGAAAAAAGATGGATTAAATACGCACATGAAACAGAACTATCTTTAACACTTAGGAATGGCAGTCAGATAAGTTTAAAAGGTGCAGATAAATCACCTGATAATTTACGAGGAGTAGGATTAGACTTCCTATTACTTGACGAATATGCCGACATTCCTTTAGAAGCTTGGACAGAAGTTTTGAGACCAACAATCTCAGATAAGCACGTAACTGGTAATGTATTATTTATAGGAACACCTAGAGGATTTGGTAATTGGAGTTATGAGATATACCAGAAGGGTTTAGGAGATGACCCTGAGTGGAAGTCATTTAAGTACACAACATTAGATGGTGGTCAAGTTGATGCAGAAGAAATAGAACAAGCAAAGAAAGATTTAGACGAGAGAACATTTAGACAAGAGTACTTAGCTTCATTTGAAACATACTCAGGAGTTGTTTATTACAACTTTGATCGTCAATTAAATGTCCAAGAATGTAAGTATGATAAAGATGCAATTATTCATATTGGATTGGACTTTAACATAGACCCAATGTCAGCTTGTTTATTCCATGTTAAGAATGGTATTGCTTATGTATTTGATGAGATAGTTATTTACAGTTCTAATACTGACGAGTTTATTGATGAATTATTATCTAGGTATAACAAAAATAAAATGATTGTTTACCCTGACCCTGCATCAAGACAACGCAAAACTTCTGCTGGTGGTAGAACTGATTTAACAATCTTGCAAAATGCTGGTTTAAATGTTAAAGCTAAATCTACTCATGCTTTAGTTAGAGATAGAGTTAATGCTGTGAACAGTAAACTAAAAGCATTTGATGGAAAGAGAAGTATTTTTATTAATCCTTCTTGCAAAACACTAATTAATAGCTTAATGAAACAAGTTTACAAAGAAGGTACAAATCAACCTGAAAAGAACAATGGTTACGATCACATGACTGACGCATTAGGTTACGCAATAGAATACATCTTCCCAATCACTTCAAACTTACCTAAATCAGAACCTAAAAGATTTTCATAATGGCATACACAAGAAAAGATATAGAACAGCAACACACACAATACAAAGGTATGATGCCAAGATGGGAGTATTACATCAGATCATATTTAGGTGGCAAAGAATACCAAGACGGAAAGTTTTTACAAGAATACCAATTAGAATTAGAATCAGAATACTTTAAAAGACTTGCTTACACACCACTAGACAATCATGCTAGAAACGTAATTGATATTTACTCATCATTCCTATTTAGAGTTCCACCAACTAGAGAACTTGGAACATTACAAGATGACCCTTCAGTAGATCAATTCTTAGATGATTGCGATTATGAAGGTAGAACATTTGATGCTTTAATGAGAGAGATACAAAACTATGCTTCTGTTTATGGACATTGTTGGGTTATCGTGGACAAACCATCTACAAATGTAATGACACGTGGAGAAGAACTAGAACAAGGCATTAGACCATACCTAAACATCTACACACCAGAAAACATATTAGACTGGAGATACGCAAGATCACCACAAGGATATTACTACTTAGAATATTTAAAGATTAGAGAATCAATAGAAGAAGATAAAGAAGTTTATAAGATTTGGTATGAAGATAGAATTGATACAGTATTTTTACCAACAACAAATAGAGATGAACCAAAATTAGTAGAGTCAGTTCCTAATCCTATTGGAAAAATTCCTGCTGTTATTTTATACAATCAAAGATCACCTATGAGAGGTTTAGGAGTTTCTGATTTAACTGACATAGCAGATTTACAAAAATCTATTTACAATGAACTATCTGAGATTGAACAAATTATTAGAATATCAAATCACCCAAGCTTAGTTAAAACTAGAGATACTGAAGCTGTTGGTGGTGCTGGTTCTATTATAGAAATTCCTGATAACATTGATGCTAATTTAAAACCTTATATTTTACAACCAAGTGGAAGTAATTTAGATGGAGTAATTAAATCTATCATGCACAAAGTAGATGCAATCAATAGACTAAGTCATGTTGGGGCAATTAGAGCAACTGGTGAGAGAGTACAATCTGGTATTGCTTTAAGAACTGAGTTTCAATTATTAAATGCTAGACTTGCACAAAAAGCAAAACTAATGGAATTAGCTGAAGAACAAATTTGGAGACTATTTGCACTATGGCAAGAGACAGTATTTGATGGAGAGATTATGTACCCAACTACATTTGACATTAGAGATTGGGCAACTGATTTAGAATTATTACAACAAGCAAAAGCTTCTAATATTAAATCAACTACATTTACAAAAGAACTAGATAAACAAATAGCTAGAACTGTAATTGATAATGATGAAACTTTAACTGTAATTGACCAAGAGATTGATAGTAACACACAAGCACTTGGCGAGTTCCAACCACAACCAATAACATTACCTACAATTTAATGTGGCACAAGATTTATTACAGCAACTTCAAAGCATAAGAGAAAAAGCAGTCAATAATTTAGAAGCACAACATCAAAGACTTTTAAACGATACATTAAGAACTTTAGAAACTAGAGTTATACAAGCTGTATCAGAACTTCCTATTCAAGATGGTGCTTTATTTAATACAAGACTTGCGATTGAAATAAGACCAAAACTACAACAAGCAATAGAAGAACTTTACTTAGTTAGAGTTCAAACATTCATAAATGATTATGATAAGATCGCAGGAACTATTGTTGCAACTTATGGAAAACTTCCTATTCCTGCTGAGTTTAAACAAATTACTGAAGCTGATTTAGTAACTATTCAACAGTTAAAGAAGATTGCATTTACACAATTTCAAAACCTAGCTACCGAATTTACTAACACATTAGCACAAGAAGTTTATCAATCTACATTAGTAGGTAAACCTTTTGCAGATGTTGTTGATTCAATTAGAAGTAAGATTAATGGAATCTACCAACAATCAGATGATAGAAAAAGACAAGAACTTGTGGACTTCGTACAAGCACAAAGAATAGCTGGTAAGACAAATACAGAAGATTTTAAAACAGCAGTAGATGAACTTAAACAAACTTATGGTTCTACTGTTACTGGAGATAACTTATCAGCTTACTCAGGTCAAATAGTTCAAGATGCTTTAATGGGATTTGATGGACAGTTTGCAAAGTTTAGAGCAGATGAATTAGGATTAACTCACTACGTATATTATGGAAGCATCATTAGAGATAGTAGAGATTTTTGTGTTGAACACGCAAATAAAGTATTTACTGAAGAAGAAGCAAGACAATTATGGCAATCAGAATGGCAAGGTAAATCTGGTAGCGACCCATTCTTAGATAGAGGTGGATATAATTGTAGGCATCATTGGCAACCAACTAGTTTAGACTGGGGTAATGTTAAAGATGATGGAACTTTTGAATACACAATAGAATAGAACATTTTAGCAACATACTGTTGCATTTTTACAATTTCCTTGATAATTGAGAACAATAAACATATAGAAGGAGAACAAACAATGAACGACCAAGTAAAAAAAGAGTCGGTTGAGAATACAGCAACTCAAACAAATGCTGGAGTAGAAGTTTCAACAAATCAAGAAACTGAGAATAAAGTTTTTACTGCCGATCAGTTAGAACAAATAGTTCAAAGAAGATTAGACAGATATAAAAAATCTGTTTCTAATAAACTTGATGGAATAGATATTGAAGAAGCTAAAAAGCTAATTCAAGAAAAAAAAGAAAAGGAACTAGAAATCGCTAAACAACGTGGCGAGTTTGATAAAGTTCTGAAGGAGACAGTATCAAAAAAGGATTCAAAAATTCAATCGTTGGAGACTGAATTAAAAAGGATTCGTATAGACGAAACTTTAGTCAATGTAGCTAGTGGAATGAAAGCTGTTAAACCAGCAGAAGTTAAACAACTACTAAGATCAAATGTTAGACTAAACGATCAAGGTTCTGTTGAAGTTATAAACGAAGATGGAACTCCTAGATATTCAGATAAAGGCGACCCAATGTCAGTTAATGAATTGGTAGCCGAATATTTAAAAAACAACCCACATCATGTTTCCTCTACTCCAAGTGGAGCAGGAAGCAGAAGTCAAGTTGGTGGTGCTACTCCAAAGCAAATAAATATTGGTGATCTTGATTTAAGTAATCCAAATGACAGAAAATTATATTCTGACATTAGGAAACAACGAGAACAAGGTATATTTAAAATGAAAATAACTAACAACAACAACAAACTATAAAAAACAATGGCAAACGAAACAACAAGTTCAACTTTAAGTGAACTATTTACGAATATAACTCAAGAAGCTATATTCACATTCCAAGAAACTTCAGTTATGAGACCACTTGTAACTACTTATCCAATAAGTGGTTCAGGTAAAACTATTGAAGTTCCTGTGTACCCAACAATTAGTGCTTCAGCAGTAAACGAAGCATCTGATTTATCTAATACAGCAGTAAACCCAACTTCAGTAACTGTAACAGCTTCTGAAATCGGTGTTATGACAACTTTAACTGACTTAGCTAGAGATTCAGCTAGTCGTAATGTTGGTGCTGACATTGGAAAATTATTCGGTGAAGCAATCGCTAAAAAAGTTGATACTGACTTAGCAGGATTACTAGATGATTTTGCATCTGCATCAGATCAAGGTGGTGCTGGAACAGAATTAACTGCTGACTTGCTTTTCAAAGCACAAGCTATTTTAAGAAGTGCAAATGTACCTGCACCTTACTATGCTGTGTTTCACCCAAAAGCTACTTTCAATCTAAAGAAAACTTTAACACAACCAGCATATGTTAATGCTACTGGTGGTGCGATTTCTGAAGTTGGAAATGAAGCTTTAAGAAATGGATATATCGGCAGATTAGCTGGTATTGATATTTTTGAAAACGCAAATATCGCTATTGATGCTTATGACGATTCATTCGGTGGAGTATTTCACCCAATGTCAATCGGTTTAGCATTAAAAGAAGATTTCAAAGTTGAAACTCAAAGAGATGCGTCTCTAAGAGCAACTGAGATTGTAGCTTCTATTACTGTTGGCTCAGGTATTTTAAAAGATACTTATGGTGTAACAGTAAAGACTGATACTGCTCTTTAATTAAACTTCGGTGGGGTGTAAAAGCCCCACCAACTAAATATTACTATGGCAAATTTTTCAGTAGATTCAGATTTAACATTTTACCAACCAGATATTTTAACTTTTGGAATAGCAAGTTTTACTTCCCCAAATGATTACCACGCACAAGCACGAGCAGATATAGAACGAGATTTAAGAATAAGATGGTTTCCAGTTTACTCAAAAGAAACTTATAGAGATATAGCAATCCTAAACACAACTGAAATGGACGCAACATTATTAACTGATGCACAGTTTAAAAGATTAAGTGCATATAGAGTAATAGGTTTTTATGCTTGTCCACAACTTACTAAATTTAATTCAAACGATAACCTAGATAGATTCCAAGTTATGATGAAACATTATAAACAATTATATGCTGATGAATTTGAATCTATACTAAGAGATGGTGTTGAATATGATGCAGATGATTCTAATACAATCGCTGATGCAGAAAAAGCACCTTATCATAGACTTAAACTAATTAGATGAAGATTACTGTTGAAGATAATTCATTACAAGTTGCTAAGAACTTTGAAAAACAAGTAAGAGAACAACCACAAATAGTTAAGACTGCATTAGGAAGAACTGCTGAGTTCTTAATGGGTATTATTAAACAAAGAACTACTAGAGGCCAAAGTGCTGATGGTAATTCATTCCCACCTTACACAGAAGCTTATAAAACATTTAGACAAAATGCTGGGAGACAAACACAATATCCTGATTTAACTTTTTCAGGTCAAATGCTTTCAAACATTACACAAAGATCAAACCCAAGCTTTGCTATTATTTACTTTGCAAACAAATTCCAAAACACTAAAGCATTAGGCAATCAGAAGAAAAGAAAATTCTTTGCTATTGGTGCAAGAGAGATACAACCTATTATGAATGTATTTATGCAAACTTATAACAAACTTAGCAAGATATGAGTAAAAGAGAAGATATAGCA
>Ga0247833_1007592_pt1 | contig 11384 bp, 6 predicted proteins | sample LaCruzMarch2015__7_FD_187117 | JGI IMG/M metagenome (GOLD analysis project Ga0247833, IMG submission 187117) | Freshwater microbial communities from meromictic Lake La Cruz, Castile-La Mancha, Spain - LaCruzMarch2015_8m | ecosystem: Environmental > Aquatic > Freshwater > Lake | place: Spain...
GCAAAAAGCCTCTAAGTATTTTAAAAGAATGAAGTACAGTAAAGCATTTTAAAAGCCAAAACATCGGTAGTGGCACATGAAAAGTCATTTGCTTCATCCAACAGCATTTTAGCAATTTTCCCATCTTTATATCTATTGATTCAAGAAGATCATCTCTAAGTCAATGATACAATTTCAAGAAGATCTCTAAGTCTGTAATACAATTATTCTCTCCTAATAACCAACTTACATCTTCATTTGTTACACACTATCTACTCCTACCAGGGAAGCATTATCTTAGGCCCTTGTTTGTTTCAAAATTATTTCAAGGAACCCACTGCGGTTTCGATTCGAACACCATGAACCGTGCTGCCATTACCCGCACCCGAACCATGAACAACGCCATGGCGAACAAAGTCCGAGGCACCATGAACAACACCATGGCGGACAAAGGATTCTTCCACGTCTGTCGACACTGTCCCATTGTTTTCATCCTCGATCTGAAAACCAGCACCACTGCTGATCTTCTCCCTCATACGATCGATAAGATCACCAAAAAGCATCACCTCCTCTGATACCCTCTTGTTCTTACGCCACATGACCCTGTTGAATGTTCGGGGAAAGACTTCCTCCTGGTGTTTCTCGATCTCCATCAAGAAGGTGTCGACAGACGCAAGATTCTCAGAGCCCTTAATCTTGGCTTGATGCGACGCACGGAACAGCTCGCCATACAATCCTAACAAGGGGATTACGAGGCTCTGACGGTCACACGAACCTCTGCCCTTATGCTCCAGTCGACAACACGTAAGGTCACCGTCAAAGACGTGAAGGGACTCGATGAAGAAATCAGTTTTCACCGGCTCCAAAGAGGCGCCGCTTGTTGCAAGATACATGCCCTCGGTGCCGTTTCTCATGGAATGGCAGACCTGCTCGGCCCTGCACCACATTCGCTTCTGGTAAGTGTTGATGTCGCAGGTGTCGTGGAGATCGTCGTGAGCCGTCTCGGGAGCAATAATGATAAAGAACGTAGCTGAGGAGGCATATGCGGCAAGAGATCGGATAGCTAAATTCTGGGTGGAGGCATTAGCCTGTGGGATGCAGGAGTAATCCACCCAAACGAACACGTCCGTGAGGTTTTCGTCCCAACCATTACGCCTGGCAAGTTCCCTCATCGAAGTGCACATAGTTTCATATTGAGCACCAGAAGGATCTGGTTTGTCAAATGACGTCCACTGGTGGGAGAAGAAGACGACATGGTTGCCCACGGCAATGAATGCATCCACATCGGACAGGTGATCGAGGATTGTGAGCTTGTGCTTGTTGCGGAGTATCTCATGACGCATCAATTTTCCTTCCTCGACAAATTCGTCTCCTCGCACAAGGTGGAGCGGATAATCCAGCTGGTGAAGACTCTGAATCGACTCGTAAAGGGTCGCTTCCATAAGCTGTTCGTGCGACTTGCGAATACGCTGGTAAGTAATGTATCTCTTGTAGGAGTAATATACAAGTCCAACAACCATGGCAATGCCCACAATGGCACAAACAACAATAATCGCAATAATGGCTGCTTTGCCTGTCTCTTTGCATGTACCGGATGAGTATTCCTCAACATCCTCCTTCATGGACTGGCAGAGATCCTTGAGCGACACGACGTTGATGCACCCAAGCTTGTCAAAGCCTATGGAATCACCCGAGGCAAGCAGCTTCTCACAGATCCCGTCCTTACTCAACTTTGGACTGATATTGAGTGCACTCCTCCACAACAACAACTGCTGAAGAGCCCCTCCGTCCATCTGAGAGTTAATTTCGTTGAATCCCGAGTGGACATTAGTTATGAACTTGTTGTAGCGCAAATCAAACTCCTCCTTGTCTTCAACCGGGTGGATGCTCTTGCTAGGATCGTCCATGTTGAAAAGTCCACCATCCTCAATTGAAGCCAGGATAAAATTCTCGTGCAGCTCCTTGTCAAGGACATCATCATAGTCAGGGCCACCGATAATGAACAGATCCTGGACAGGGTTACCACCCTCCTCCTCACTCTTGAAGTACTCCGTGAGGACGTCGATAAGGTCTTGTGCCATCACAGTGTTGTTCCAATACCCCGAAAGCTCATCGATCGCCTCAGGCGTCACTTGACTCTTTCGGTAGATACCAGAGAGCGGGACAACGCCGACTGGCAACGTAGAGAGCCAAACGAACATTTCCCACATGGCTTCAGTCGCAGCAGGCTTCGACTGCCTTCCATTGAGAGCGTAGCTCTCACCCCCTTCAGAAAAGAATGGTGCGTAGTTGATCCCATTCTTTGCGTGAGGGCACGTATCAGCCGAATCTGCACAGTCCACAAGGGGGTGGCCTGGAGTCATCCAATCCACGACTTTGCGACTACCAGGAAAGACTTTACGTCGGCCCCAATAAGCGCCTTCGGGCAATACGGAGTCCATGCGTAATTCTGGTGGGGGAGCGTATTCCCCACCTTCCTGAAGTAATTTAGTCAATGTACCAGGCATGGAGATCACGCCAGCGCATCGCCCCGTAGGAAAGGCAGTCTTGCGATCACAATCCCCGCCTGCTGCTGTTTCACTCTGACAATTGGATGACATGATGAACCTCCAATACAGCTCCAAAGCATAGCGGTAGCCCTCCTTAAATAAAAGAGATATTATATCTGTCAAACAGCGAACTAAAGAAATGAATAATGCAATCAAGTGCAAAATTCGCTGTAACTCACATTGAAAATAAGAGCATCGAAGTTGTTCACATCGAAGAATGTATTTTGTCCTGTGTCTGCCCCCAAGCATTCAAACCCACCATTTTCTTTCTTGCACTCCCGCATATGCGTCTGCAGCACTGGGGCCAGGAAAGCTTGAAAATAGTTGGTCTGTGGTGTAAGACAGAATCCCCAATCATTGACGCCATCGTTGTTGTAGTCGTGTCTCCCATTCAACCTCTCACTGACGATGACCAACTCCTCAATTGTATCAGGGACTGTAAGCTCTTCTCCCCAGGTGGCATAGTATCTTCCGAAAGAGGAAAGGCAAATAAAATGAAATTAGTTATAAATGTCATAAGAACATAGCTCAACCAGAAGAGTTCCTTCCAAACTCACGCTCTATAAATATCCGGATTATCGAAAACGTCCTGTCTCCATCCCATGGCAATGTAATCTGCATCAAGAGGGAGGGCACGTACCTCCCCCCCAAATGAGACAGCACTGCGACTTGCCTGATTAATATCCTGAAAGTTAATATTCTCATCGTCGGCTTTAATATATTCACTAAGACTATGCAATCCTTCATACACCGGGGGTAGCCAAGGCGCTTGGACGATGTAGGCATCGAATATGCCCTGTCCAGACGTATCATCCTCATTCCTCCCCACATCCTCAACTAATGCATTAGCCATCCCATCTTCGCCATCGGCATGGTATTGAATTCGAACATTGGCACCAGTGCACTTGTTGTATTCGTCGATACGTGGAATCCATGATTCACTTTCCTCGAATGCAAGGAAGATGGCATTTATGCCCGCATGTTTGCAACACTTACTAAGGAGGTAGGTCGAACCGAATAGATTGCACCGTTCGGCACATGTTGTTTTGTCACATGCGGTGTGAACGATTCTCTCATCGGCGCATGTTGATAATGATGATGATCCCTCACTTTGGGCACGGACGATGGCATGCCGGGCAGCGAGGAGGATGGCGATGGACGACAATGATGATCGGAACGACGCCGATCGTTTACGTGAGACAGGTGTCATGTCAATACGACTATTGCTCATTGAGATTGCAAGCTCCTATCGGAATCTGCACGTCGTCAACAAATTTCAATGTATTGAGCAGAAGGCAGAAGCAGAAGCAAGTTGAATCACTTGGTCATTTTTCTCCGTTCTTTGGCACAACAGCCCCCTCAACCCCCCGCACAGCACAGCCAGAATAGTCCCTCCAACAACAAGGAGACCTCATCTCACACTTAATGGCGAGATTGAAATTACGATGCTTGTCGTCCCGATCGTCCACTAATCCGCCACACCTATCGTCGATGATGTCGCTTACATCAACAAACGCGTTTCTAAGTTCTTTGCTCATTCTGGCCGCACAATTATTTTCCGCGTCCGCCCTTGATGTCGACGATGCTACTAGTATACCAAGTACAAGCAAAGTCGCTGCATACTACGGTCCACGTAGTTATCACGAACGGAATGGTTTATCCCGTCCCGATAATATCGATTATTCCAAGCTAAGTAGGATAATGTATGGCCCATTCGCGATGAACGAACATGGCAACATTTGGGGGAAAGATGTAAACGCCGATCCTCAAATATTATTTGGTCCGCCAGATTGGAATCCTGAACCGAATGCGCAAAAGCATTGTTATCAATCCTCTCCTGACAACCAGCCACTGTGTGCTCATTATCACTACGATGAAGGTCTTATTAGTCGAGCACATTCACATGGCGTGGAGGTGTTTCCAAACATAGGTGGTCCAGAATATAGTGATCAATTTGCAAAAATGGCTGCTGATCCTGGTGCTCGATCTAGGTTCGCCCAAAACGCAGTCTTTCTCATGACAAGTAATAACTTTGATGGTCTAGATTTAGCATGGCAATATCCTAATAGCGGAGAAGAGATGTTTAATTATATGCTCCTAATTGGTGATCTACTCCTCGCAATGAAGGGATATGACAATGATAGAACATCATTTAACATTACCGCAACCCTCCCATGCGATGATAATATAGAGCATATTGATATTCGTGGCCTTGGTTCGGTATTATCTGGATTCAATTTATTGTCGTATGACTTTCAAGGACCGTGGGGTGGCACAGTTGGTGCAAACTCTCCTCTCTACGATCCACCCGATAGAGCAGGTCAATCTGTCAGTAGCTGTGTCAACGCATACATAGAGGGTGGAGCAACGAGGGATCAAATTAAGATTGGTCTACCTTTTTTTGGACACAGCTACCTTGGAGCCAAAAAGATCGGTGATCAATGCAAAGCAAGTTGGGATGGTGTTTGTACAGACACGAACACGTGGCATGAAGATGGCGGTTCTCCTCAATATTATAACATTTACAAACATTTACCCAAGATGGCACTCACGTGGGATTCACAGACTGCAACTCCATTGGGTCAAAATGATCAAGGAGTTGTCTCGTATGATGATCCGCGATCAATTTGCTTAAAGACTCAATATGCTTTGTCGAATGCAGGTGGTATAGTAATATTTGATTTGACTTCAGATATGCTCGATGACAGATCAACGCCCTTATTGGATGCAGCTAACATGAAGATGAGTCAACCGGACATTGATTGTGATGGTGATGAATTTAAAAAGCTTTTCGCATGGAGGAAGGTAGATCAATACACATCATCTGAGCAAACACACTCTAAGAAAAAACCCGAGATTGCAGGACCAACTAGTAACGAGATAAGGGATCCAGTGGAGGTTGTGTCGTACATGTGTGGCGTTGGTGAAGGTAATGCGAAAGATAATTGTGCCAATGGAGATAGTGCTTATGGCTGCGAACACGGAATGTGCCCACCAGGCATGCTTTGCTTTGTGGTGTTGTGTGCAAAACCGTTTGAACCTTCAGGGGCTGACTTACTTGAGCTTCATGCTCTCGATTCAAAAGGTGATGATACTTCTTCCACCAAGCCTGAGCCGAAGAAGAAGCCGAATCGCAAGCCTGAAAAAGAACCATTAACTCCACGCGATGAAGAAAAGCAATTGCCAACTTCAACAGAAGTTTCTCAGCAACGTGACGCAGTGGATATACGAGATGAGGTAGATACTACAATAAAAAGCACTGAACCTTTTATGTTGTTTAGTTGCGGATTTGATTCCTCCGATGCTGCATCTTGTGGACAAGCTTGTCCTAATGGCGTGATGGACTGTCCTAGAAATCAGTTCTGTTTTTGGCTGGAATGTGATTCGCCAGTATCAATTGAATCATCGTCTAATCCACCAGCAGAATCTTGGGCTTGTGGTGTTGACTCACGTCATGCGTCATCTTGTGAGAACTTGTGCCCAAATGGAGTGACGGATTGCCCTATCGGTCAGTTCTGTTTCCAGGTTGAGTGTGATGCACTAGGAGATCCACTTATCTCAACAGATTATCCAACAGAATCACCAACAGACTCTACTAATTCTAATCCTTATCAGTGCGGTGTGACTAGAGATGAGGCTTTAGAATGTTCAGAAGCCTGTGATGCAGCTTGGAAGTGTTCTGATGGCAAAGACTGTTATAACGTCCCTTGCTAAATTGCTCTATTCTCTAAACTTTTACCTACATACGTACTGATTAAATATAAAATACATTTACATTCATGCTAAAAAATAGTACTCTCCTTTACATATTTGAGACGATTCCCCAAGTTACCACGTTGTCATTTCACAAACTAAAACATCGTATTCTCAGGCAGCGCTATCCTTTTCCCGCTGAGAGACATTACTACCCTCCTCTATTTGCTGTGCAGTAGAATACTTGCGAGCATGGGCATTGAAGCTTTCATCTGAGATTATGAATGTGCAGATTTATGAGTTAGATAAATTGAAACTTCACAGAAGAAATAATCGACACAAGAACGATGCATCATTTTCTCACCCTCAGGCTTGCCCATGGCAATTTCAGTCCATCTTCTCCACTTATCCTTGTCAGTACCCTTTTCTAAATTATGTTCGATGGTGGTATCGTAAACCTGTTTGTGATCCCTGTCGAGAATTTCTTGTACGGCATTATCTCCACCGAGCCACGTTCCACGTAACATCCCCGTTGCATCGTCGAGCTTACCATTCTCAGCTGCAATTGGTTTCAAGTTCTCATCCAGTCGATACGCCAAAGGGACAGCCCTGGGTAAGTCCAGATTGATAATCTCCTCACGTGGAATGTCCTCCAGTCTCATAATTAACGAACGCAAGTTATTCTCGTGTCCCACAATGAGCAACGTCTTGCCCGAACGAAGACTAGGCGCGATGACATCATCCCAATAAACTTTGGACCTTGCCTTTGTACATTTAAGTGACTCACTAGCCGGGATTTCATCCAACATTAATCGATACCGTGGATCAAATCGGGGATGATGCTCATGATGATGATTCATAGAAGGTGGAGGCTCATCATAACTACGTCTCCATCGTTTCACTTGATCCTTACCAAATTTCTTTACAACCTCCTTCTTGTTCAAACCGACTAAATCCCCGTAACTGCGTTCATTTAATCGCCAATGCTTGAACACGGGGATGTATTCCTGTCCCATTTCCATTAATATCAAATTAGTCGTACGGATACTACGTCGTAGGAGTGAGGTATGAGCCTCATCAAATAATATTCCTGAGGATTGGAGCATCCGTCCAGCCACACGTGCTTCGAGTACACCGTCCTCAGTTAATGGTGTGTCCGTCCATCCGATGAAACGATTGTCACGATTCCAAGTACTCTGACCGTGACGGACAAAGCAAACATTGTAGGGAGTGTTGCAATTGATACTCGAATACGCTCGTCTAGCTACAGAAGACTTTACCAATAGACTCGTCATGATCATCGCCGTGGTGTCACGGAAGCCGATGAACGAACTCGTCTCGTTATTCAACGCCGCTTCTTTGACACCACCTCAATCTCAATCTGTTAATATGTTAATACAAGGCGAAGCTCTTATCGAACGATGACGGACTTGACTTGGCCGCGGCGTGAGCGACAATAATGACGGCCGTCCCTACCAGACGCAGACGTCTCTCTTCCGTCGTCGCTCCTACTGGCCAATGCAAAGATTCACCAACCAAAACCCGCGTACGTCGACGAGCAGAATTTGTTTGTCAATCATTATCATTGCGACGTGTTCTTTTATTCGTATGGATTGGATCCATATTGATGTATTGCGGTTTCATTAAGATACAAATGGGTGATCGAAGTAGGTACGATCTCTTTCAACATACATTCCCTAGCCCCACGAAGAATGATGCAACAAAAACTAGAGTTAAACTGATACGCAACAATTATCTCCGACGTCCTGGTATCGTCTCCCATTCCAAGTTAGACGGCGTTGTGCAATTTACAGATCAATTAGTTCATGTAGTAGAAACACGATTCATGCAAAGCCAATCTCAATTGCTTGAATTAGGCTTTGCTCGTCTTGCCTTGTTTGAAGCATTCTGCCTCCCGAGTATGCTATCTCAGACAAATCCAAATTTTCTGTGGATTATTAGAGCAGATCCTAAATTACACCCGTCAATAGTAGATAGGCTGCGTACCATATTGGGAGGGAGGTCGAATTTCATACTAATCGGGAGTAATGATAATCCTGAGGGATTTGGCAGGATCAAGCCCAAGCTACCCTTCCAATCGTTCTTGCGATTTGACAACGTCACCCCGTCCGTGTGGAATGGCAACATATCTCTATTGGAGGAGGCATATGATCGTTCAGCGGCTGGTGCAGTGCTACTCGAAACAAGATTAGATTCCGATGATGGCGTGAATATTCATTTTATTGAGATGGTTCAAACTGAAGCACGTAAGAATTTGATCATTGACAACAATGACAATAAGAATAGCGAGTATGATGACAACCTTTGGCGGTTGTGGTGCATAGAGTCAAGAATCGAATGGCACCCACTCAATCCATATCCCGACACACCCGAAATAGTTGCAGCAACCAATGACTCATCATTCCCTGAAGGATACCTTGTATATTACTCAGAGAAGGGCTGCTCTACACCTGGATTGACATTTGGCTATGGACAAGGTGCAAGTAGAGACTCTGTCGATCGATCACTTGGGATAGATCATTTACGTCATGATGAGATTGCGAAAAAGATACGTAAATGTAAGAAAAATAGTACTGACATTGAGGTAGAGTGTGTCTCGCGTCTTTCGGAACTAACGCCCGGTGCTGCGAGAGCAAGAACTACCACATCTGCGGGAATGAATAATGTCATTACTGGTGATAAAGAGATTGACAAGAGGAATGTTATGAAACGTCTATCTTCTAACAAGCGCTTTATGAAGCAATTTACACAGCAGCAAACCTTGTGGGCCAGTATGAAGAATTCGTTGTCGATCTCTGTTACAAATGTTCAATCTGCACGGTCTATCATTGTAAACCGAATGAAAGAAATTGCTGCGGATAATTTGAAAGGTCAATGCACGGGCGGACACAGCTGTAAGAACGGGACAAAGGCTGTATTGGAACGACTGGCTGATTAATACCAAGCGAATAATAATAATATAACTTCATCAATAACATCCATGTCAGTGTGTTTGGCAGTGTATATATATTACGCATTACGAGCTGACCTATTCATTAATATTTAATATCATCAGGACTTATTGGTGTGTCAGAATGTGTGGCAAGCATGCGTTCAATCCATTAAGTAAAATCTCACGATCAATTTCATCAGATAATACAATTTCTGCACGAACACTGCCTCTATACTTAGTGTCTGATGTAACGCTATTGCACTCCAATATCAACCCCTGAGAACCAGAAGGACGTAGTGGCATCAAACTTCCAACATGTAATTTGATTGGAGATGCATCATTTGAATCCTCCTCTTGTGAGGATCCAGCTGCTGCCACGGGTGATATGATGAATGCATCATTCGTAAAGGAGAATATACCAAGTTTGAATCCCCCCTCAAAACCATGCAAAGTTGTCTCAACATTGTCAGCATCATTATTATATGATAAATTTGCAAATACGTACAATCCTTGTCGTAACAAGGATAAAAAATCTGCAATCTCTTTGGGATCGAATTTATTATTCTCCCCATGCCCACCTGATGAAGCAACTTCAAAAGATGGGAATTGACGTAGTGATTCTTTCACCGAATGTCTGGGATGAAGTAGCTCGGCGTCCGAACTCGCAGGCTGTTGTTGTTGTCTCGTGGTGTGGTTCACAACCGATATCGTACTGCTGCTGTTACTCATCGTTGTCAATCCGTCACTTATGCCAAGCATCATCATGACAATATTAATTAGACTTGCGACGAGGCTACCACTTTCACTTATTAGTAGCCAAACGACTCCCCCAAATCGACTCCAAAGCCAACGTCTAACACCTCTATGAGCCTCCTCAACGGCATCATCAACTGATCTCTCATATTGATCAACAAATGGATTCACAAGTTTGTCATATACGACCAATGCACCTTGGTATTGTGGCAATGATAGCCATAATATGGCCAATATTTGAAATATTGGGTGGAGTGAAATATGAAATATCGGTGAAAGGATGTATAGATATAGATGTAATATTAACCAATAGCACGTCCATTGGTGGTAGGCTTCGGAGTCACGACGTACTACGGCTTTGATACTTGACAATGCTGGTATGGCATACCCAAATGATAGGACCATGAATTTGTGGAATGTAGATGCCAATAGTAGAGTTTGCGTCCGAAATGACATGATGATGTTTATTATGATGTGCCGAGAGACGAAGCTAACAACGAGGCTTGAAGAATCCTATGCCGGAACCCAGATTCGACGACAAGACGAGAGGCCGAGGCGAGGGATATAGGGGCGAGGCGAGGGAAGTCTCCCATTTAAAATCGACTCACCGTCTCGTCTCGGCGGGAAGCCAAAAGAGGGAAGTCCACTAACCGGTAGGGAAAGATGAGTCTCTCTTTCTTCTCTCAAAAGCAAAAAATAGTAAAAGAAATCTAAACGTCACTGCCGTTAAGTATATTTGTCCACTATTGGATCACTATTATAGAAAACAAATTTCGAGGGCTAGAAGCATTCAAGCTGAAGCGGAATTAACCGGCGGCGGCGATGGCAATTCCGCCGCCATTAGCGTCGGCGTGCCCAAACCCCAAACCGAACGACGTAAATTGATCCCTGATGGTTTATCAATAGACAGGTGTGATTTAAATGGTTGAAATCAAGTGGGGGGATGAGGAATATTGCCACCACCGCCCGGCGGTCGCTATTTTTTCCACGGCGGCATTGGCGACGTTAGAATATCGAATATCGCCACCTTGTCGTTGATGTTCCAGTCTAGAACGATGGAAATCGATTAATGATTGTATACAACTGCAAATTGCGTTGTTCAGTCTCATTTGCTCGAGGACTGGGGGATGCGATGACGCGGACACAATCATACAGGGGGGAATTAGATTGTGGCGAATAATATTACAGTTTGATAACAATCATGACACTTTGCAAATTGCAAATTGTTGATATTAGTCTATAATATTCGACGCGACTCAGTTGGCTACCGTATGTTTGCTTTGCTTAGAAACTTTTTTCTCAATTCTTGGCAGATTTTGACGTTTAGTGGCTCTGTGGAGGCAGGACGTACACTGGTGTTGAGTAGACAGAAGAACATATATTTACGGGAACTAAATTAAACAACATATAAACTCGAAGATACATCAAAAGCTAGCTGAGACATCGTCCCCTCAGTA
>Ga0247833_1007598_pt1 | contig 11376 bp, 9 predicted proteins | sample LaCruzMarch2015__7_FD_187117 | JGI IMG/M metagenome (GOLD analysis project Ga0247833, IMG submission 187117) | Freshwater microbial communities from meromictic Lake La Cruz, Castile-La Mancha, Spain - LaCruzMarch2015_8m | ecosystem: Environmental > Aquatic > Freshwater > Lake | place: Spain...
TTTTGGCCTACTCTTCAGTTGCCGTTAACAGTTGGCTATATTTTGGGTGGTGCCGAGATGGTTTAGGATCTCCATGATCGCATACGTGACTAAACCCTAGATTTGAACTTTCTAGTTCCTCTCCGATGCATAAACGTAGAACCCGATCCACGGCGAGCCTTCAATGTTTGGGTGCCTGGTGACCGAGATGTAGCGCTCGCGTAGCCAACTAGTCACGAATTCAAATGTCTTTGTCTCTGGTAGACCAAGGAAGTCGTGGCAGCTGACGCACCAGTTCTTCACAGCGATTGAATGTTTATCAAATCCGATGAGTGCTTGGCGCTCCGCACCTTCTATATTAATCTTCAGGTAGTTAATTTGAACAAGGTTTAGGTCAGAAGCGAGAGTGTCCAAGCTCACCATTGGCACGGAGATGGTGAATAGTTCCGTGTTTTCCACGACTCTATTTACTAGTCCATCTGCATCATCCTGAGTGAGGTGTGCCACTCCCTCAGTTGCACCTACCGCGAGGTTAAGGGCCGTCACGTTATGCAAACGCAGAAGTCCAATAAGTTTAGACAGCCTGCGAAATGCGTTCGGGTCAGCTTCAATCGCATAAACATGGCCTTGTGGCCCAACCCAATCCGAGAAAGCCTTGATTTCAGTACCGACCCCAGCCCCGAGGTCCATGACGATGTCGCCGGCTTTAGGCCTGTATTGGTAAGTGAACAGCGCTAGGGATGATTGGGTGTGTGCTGGTGCGTTGAAAGCTGGTTGGGATGTGACTAGTGCGCCAGCTGCCCAGGTGTGAACCCAGTCCGTGCCGTCGAAAGCAACAAGAACGATGCGCCGCTTCATCAGCGAAGAGACGAGCGTTACGAACCACGCGCAGGTTCGGTAGTGTTTGGTATTTGCGAGCCAGTTTTTGAGGTTCTCAGCGACCTGCTTCAACGTGACACCTCTCGCCATGCACTGTCAAAGCATTGAAATCCCTCAGGTTTGATCACTTACACCAGAGCCCGAGTTGGGCGATTCGATATCCTAACAGTGGGGCCGACTCCACCCGTTCCGCTAGTGCAACCTGAGCCTCACGTCCAAAAGCCGAAGCCAGGACGGAGTTGGGGGAGGTGAGTTCACAGTTCAGTGGATCTGCCAGCCCGAGCCGTAGAAGCCGAGCCGTATCGACGCTAAGGCCTTTCTTAGTCCCGGGCAGCCGATAGTTAGGTAACAATTCGGCAAGCAGGGAACGCAGAGGCGACTTGGATTGGCCGCGAATGTCAGAGGGTCGAATTGATCTTTGGACAACGGGGTCTAGGTAGGGGACTCTGGCTTCAAGCCCGTGCAACATGGTGGCTCGGTCGGTCTTCTCAAGGTAGGTATTTGGAAGCCAGATTCTGCGGTCATACGCCAAGGCCTTAGACCCAAGGGCGGGCTTGAGTAAGTCCCATGTCTTGGCGCGGTCGGATAGTGCCTCGTAAGCTTCCTTCGGGGCCGCCCGCAAAAGAGCCGAGTATTCCCCTAGAAGCAGTGCGGAATGTGCACGAAACCCTCTGCGCCGGCCCCAGAGCAAGGCCTCTAGGCTCCGAAGGTAGTTCGCTGTTCCGCGCTTGCGGCCGAAGGCATTGAGAAGGGCGGCGGGGATGAATGTTGGAGCATAACTTGTCCAGCGATCTATTTGGTAGCGGCGGTAGCCGCCGAAGAACTCATCGGCTCCCTCTCCGGCCAGCACCACAGGGACCTCGTCGCGGGCGGTTCGAGCGAGCACTGCTAGGGGAAGAGTCGCCGGATCGCCTAGCGGTTCCCCTGTAGACCTAATGATCTGAGTTGCAGCGTCAACCATGTCCTTGGCATGGACGTCCACGACGATATGGCGCAGCCCCATAGCTTCGGCATTGTGGCGAGCTACTGCGGTTTCATCGATCTTTGGGCTGTCCGGAAACCCGAGAGTGAAGGCTCGCAGCCCGGGCTGTTCTCGAGAAGCAAGAGCCGCGATGAGAGTTGAGTCCAGGCCGCCACTGAGAAATACACCAACCTCCACATCGGCAACAAGATGCGCTCGAACAGAATCAGCCAAGGCTTCGGCAACGCTTAGATCCGCCCAGGCACCCTGCGGAAAAACTTCAGTGACTTCCTGGAGTGCTCTTCCCTCAGAGTCCAGTTGCCAGCGGTAGTGAGTTCCGGGCGCGAGCTTGCGGATATTTTGGCAGAGGGTTTGAGTTTGGCCAGTGTGGCCTTCAGCGAGGAAATGCACTAAGCCGACTGGATCAATTGTGCGGGAATCCGGGTGGTCCAGTAGCGGCTTCAGTTCGGAGGCGAAACTCAGGGCACCGCTGGGATGATAAAGGACAAAGAGGGGCTTTATTCCGTACCGGTCACGTGCTGCAGTGATAGTTCTCGCAGCTGGGTCCCAGTAGACAAAGGCGAACATTCCGCGCAGATCCCCCAGCGCGGACGTATCTCCAGCAGCGAGGATGTTGAGTAATAGTCGGGTATCCGAGGTTGCCTTGAGCCTTCTGCGAGCGGCGAGTTCAGCAAAGTTGACTATCTCCCCGTTGTAAACGAGTACGTCGCTTCCCCCGTGCGAACTCATCGGCTGGGCCCCTTCCGGCCCGAGCCCGATCACCGCGAGACGCGTGTGAGCCGCCCCAATCGGGCCGCTAACGACACCGCTCTGCGCATCGGGTCCTCGGTGACGGAGATGCTCCACCGCCCTAGCCATTCCGCTGGTGCCAAAGTCAGCCGGGCAAGTTGTCAGGAAAATTCCGCACATCTAGTTGTTGCCGGCCATCCACTGGTAGGTGGCTGCGATGCCTTCGCGCAGTGACACAGCCTGCACTTCAGGGAAAAGCGACTTAAGCAACGTCGGGTCGGCGCTGGAGTGGGGAACTTCGGCCTTGCGCGGTTCCAAGTACTCGACATCAGCATCCAGGCCGGTGACGTCCTTCATGATCTCGATGAGGTGATTGACCGACGTTCGCGTGCCTAGGGCGAGATTGACGGGAGTTCCGTGGGACCGTTCGGTTGTAACGGCCTCGACGATGACCGAACAGATAGTCTGCACGAAAGTGAAGTCGCGGGTCTGCTCGCCATCCCCGTAAACCTTCAGAGGCTCACCGCGCAAGATACGATCGAGGAAGGATGGGACGACAGCTGCATAGGCATGTGAAGCGGACTGCATTGGTCCGTATACGTTGAAGAATCGAAATGCCAAAGTGCTCATTGAAAAGGAACTGCCCCATGCGAGGGCGTAGCTTTCGGTGGCTAATTTGCTAGCCGCGTATGGGCTGAGCGGACGGGTGGCCATGGTCTCTACTTTGGGGAGCTGCGGATTTGACCCGTACACGGAAGACGACGACGCCACAACCACGTGCGCGCCAGCCTGCCTTGCCGCCTCCAGCACATTCAGTGTGCCAGTCGCATTGGCATCGTGTGAGGCCCTTGGATCTTCAAGGGATCTCGGCACCGACGGCCGGGCAGCGAGGTGAACGACCGAGTTGATTCCCTGAATGGCATCTCCCATCAGGTCTGCGTCCAAAATAGAACCTTTTATTACCGTGACGGGTAGGTCCGTGAGGTTACTCCTTGACCCGGTTGACATGTCGTCTAGCACGAGGGTTTCGTGGATCCCAACTGCTGATGAGAGTGCTCGGCAAAGGTTTGAACCGATGAAACCCGCTCCTCCAGTGATCAATACCCGCACCGCCCACCTCCTCAACGAATTCGACCAACCAGAGTGAACATAGAGACTTCGCTAATTATGTCTTACGTGAGGATCCGCTTCGCCGCCCATCCGCAGTTTGGCCGCGAGCCAGGGTCCAGACGGATCAATTAGTGCTAGCAGAGATAAGTAAGCTTCAGTCATCACCCAGGAGTTGAACTTTGAACTCACTAACTCAAATGCTGCTGCGACGATTGCTGATGCTACCGATGGGTCGCTTGCTTTCTTAATTGCCGCCTCAAGGCTTGATGGGTCCGCAGGCTCAAAAAGGATGGCATCGACGCCATCGGTGAACACACTTGCTATGCTAGGAGCCCGCGTGGCAACTATTGGCACGCGTGCGGCAGCAGCTTGGATAAGAGATGTGTTAAATGTTTCACCATGCGTTGATAGAACATAGATATCCAAACTGTCCAGGAAACTTGGCATCTGGCTCTCTGGCACGTGACCTAGGAATGACACGCACTGTCTAATATTCAATTCGGCGACGCGAGCTTCTAATCTAGAGCGCTCCGGGCCATCGCCAGCTATCCGCAAATGCGGAACTTTCGAATCTTGGGACTTGATCGCGATGGTAATGGCCTCCAAGATGGTTTCGACGTCCTTGCTCGGCACGAGTCGAGCCGCCATTCCTAAGGTTGGACCTCCTATTCCTCGTGGAGAATTGCGATGGAGCGATATATAAGGCTTGAGGTCAATTCCGTTTGCAATTACCGCCCTGGTTGCTAGTCCGGGCAATTTGGCAGCTCGTAGCGGATATGCACGCAGGTACTCTTCAGTCAGGAAGACACTCGCTTTGCTCCAAAGCAGCGCCGAAATCGAATTGGCGTTGTCGGTGTTAGTCCTGAGTTCGAGAGAATGATGTTCCACACTGACCATATTTACTGGCTGGCCACTGCTTAGGCGACCGATAGCGAGAGGTGCTGCATGTCGGTGAGTATGGACTAAAACTGCGCGAGCTTTCGTTCGGCGGCCGATAGCGAATACCCGCGCCATCGAAGCCACATCACCGCGACCTGTGACTACCACCGGCTCGATCAGAGACATGGCGGGCCAAAACTCCCGGCTCACTAGTATCGATTCCGCCGGGCTAACCGCGATCACTCCGCTGGTGACACCGAGAGTGTCCAGGTCCTTGGCCAGCGCATTTGTTACCGCCATGTGCCCACCGAACCCGCCAAAGCACAAATGGAGTACGTCCACTGTGGTCACAGTTGATGATTATGGCCTGTGAGGCTTTAGTATCTGGGGTTGGAGGAGTCTCGGTCACCAACGGTGGGTTACGTGTTACTGCGGAGGACTTAGTTGAGTAGGGGGTTAAATGCGTAAAGATCGGCTTTATCTAAGTGCTCCCAACGTTTCGGACCTCGAAATCCAATACGTGGCGGGCGCGTTGCGGTCTGGGTGGGTTTCGCCGACTGGGCCCGAACTCAAGGGTTTCGAGCAAGACATTGCCGAATTTGTTGGAGTGGCCCACGCTGTGGCCCTGTCCTCGGGGACTGCCGCCCTGCACCTGGGTCTGAAGTATCTGGGCGTCGGTCCAGGGGACACGGTGGTGGTCCCCACCCTCACCTTCGGTGCGACGGCATTCGCGGTGACCTATGTCGGCGCTGAACCGGTCTTCGTAGACGTCGAAGAGACGTCATGGAACTTAGATCCTGAATCCTTGGAAACACTTCTTTCCGAATACTCTCGTCGGGGCCAGATGCCGAAGGCGATAATTACGGTCGATCTATTTGGGCGCCCAGCGAACTATGAAAGTATCTGCAGCATTGCGAATGAATATGAAGTGCCGATTCTTGAGGACGCGGCAGAGGCACTAGGGGCCTCTTCAGGATCTAAGAATGCTGGTTCGTTTGGTGCCGCCGGAGTGCTCTCGTTCAACGGTAACAAGATTATGACTACATCCGGTGGCGGCATGCTTGTCACCGAGAGCCTGGAGATGGCTGACAAGGTCCGCTTTTGGTCAACTCAGTCACGAGAGGCGCAACCTTGGTATGAGCATGAGGAGGTCGGCTATAACTATCGTTTAAGTAATATTCTGGCGGCATTGGGGCGGGCTCAGTTGCAACGCCTGCCCGAAATGGTCGAGCGCCGGCGCCATATCACGAAATGCTATGCATCCGGTTTAGATGCTGTGCCGGGTGTACAGGTTATTGGTGACCCGCCGTGGGGGTGCGGAAACTCTTGGCTCACCACGGTGCGCTTTGATGCTGAGATGTACCCAGAGGCTGCGACACACATAAGGCTGGCTCTCGAACAAGTGAACATAGAGTCAAGGCCGATCTGGAAACCTCTTCACATTCAACCGGTATTCTCCCGGTCGCGAGCCCACTTGACTGGAGTTGCTGAGAGACTATTTTGTGAAAGCTTGTGCCTTCCGTCCGGAGTCGTGACGTCTGACTCAGACATTAATGAAATAAACGATGTTGTAATCGATGTCCTTGGTAAACCTCCGAATGATTGAAGTCCCTTTGTCAGTGGCCCTGCCCTCTACCCTAATTATGACAATCGTTGGTGGACTCATCTGCTTTTTCGCAGGAGCACGAACGAGGGCTATGGCACCAGTGATGGCGGCGTTTGCTGTACATGTCAGTGTTGGCCTTGGTAACTACTTCGCCAGCGGTGTAACTTTAGATGCACTGAAGTATCACGGATTCGCAGTGCAATACGCACAGGTTTTGGCAACTGGTGGATCCACTGCAGAACTACCAACTGAATTTTCGAGCGGTAGGGAGGGCTGGATCTACGTCCTTGGTGTGCTGTACTTCATATTCGGATCGGTTCCTCCCGTGGGATTAGTATTTAATGCGATGTTGATCGGGGTTGCCGTTGGGATTATCGCATCAACATCAAGGCTGGCTGGCTGGCCAGAGTCTGCGAGAATAGCGGCCTGGGTTGCCGTGATAGCGCCCCCAATCGTCTACTGGCCGTCATTGCTCGGCCGTGAGGCGTCCATATTTCTTTTGTTATCGATCATGGCGTTGTCGCTTTCCCTCTTCATAGCGAAGCGAGCGGTCCTCGCTGCTGCAACTCTCTGGGGAAGTGCACTCTTGGGTCTGGTAATTCGACCTCAGATTGCATTGGTTGCGATGTTCGGCATCCTATTGGCAGCAATGGCCCTCGCGGTCCTAGAGCCGGGCCGGCTTCGCGTCACGTTGCTGTTTATTTCGCCGGCGCTGGTCGCGCTTCCACTTGGGCTCCTAAGGGGGATGGGCGACTACCTCACGAAGTTCTTCACTGGACTAGGCAATATTCGCACTGAGTTGTCGATGACAGCCAATAGCAAGACCGGTGTTTCCCTCGATGGGTTTGACACGCCCAGCGGAGTCATAATTGGGACTCTTCGTGACTTACCGCGCGGAATACTTGGGCCTTTAATCTGGGAGTGGACGCCAGGGTACTGGCAACTCGCAATCGATGCCAGCTTTTGGGCAGTGGTGGTTTTAACCTGCTACTTTGCAATTCGCTGGGGTTCCTATCGAGTTCGAATGTTGAGTTTCGTATTGCCAGCATTATCGATTCTTTTTTTGTCAACCGCAATAATGGGCAATTGGGGAATCCTCGTCCGCATGAGGACTCAGGCCCTGCCGTTTTTGCTGATCGTTATGGCTCAAGGATTTTATCTTTGGCGTAGGCGGCACCTAGAACTGAAACGACGGGCTTTGCCAGTACATCCATTGGTTCAGCCGGTAGCATTGAGGAGTGGACCTAAAGACATTCGGGAGTAACGTTTATTCCCTTAGCGGTGAGGATGGAATCCTAACTGAGATTATCAGCAGACTGGGTCTGGAAGTTTCTAAAGGCCCCCTGTGGTGTGTTGAATTTGGCGCTTGGGATGGCGTGTACTTGTCTAATACCTTCAACTTGGTGCGGAACTTTGGTTGGAACGCGGTTTACATTGAGAGTGACCCCCACAAATTTCATGACCTTTTGTCCCTTGCCCGGAAGTACCCCCTTATTTCCCCGCTACAGGCGTTTGTTACATGTGAAAAGGGTTCTAACTCGTCCTTTGACAACCTCCTGCGTCCGCTGCCGGTCCCTGCGGATTTCGATGTGCTGAGCATTGATATAGATTCCAACGACCTAGAAGTGTGGGAGTCAATTAGCGCGTATCACCCAAAGATTGTTGTTATTGAAGTCGACTCATCTCTCGGCTCAGAGGTGATTAATCGATATTCGAAGTCAGGCGGCACAAATAGTTTTGCTGCAGCTTTGGAATCAGGCCGATCTTTGGGATACACGTTCGTATGCCACACCGGGAATATGATATTTGTCCGTTCAGATATTTCGCTTTCAGTAGTCACAAGTGATCGCCAAGATGAAAATCCTGCATCAATGTTCGATGACAGCTGGCTGAAGACACCAACCCTTCTGAGTAAAGGGCGTGCTTGGCTGAGATACCGGGGCTATCTCATAAAGAAAAGACTTGGTCGCCACGCATGAATTTTAGGCACTCGGTTGGTTTTGTGCTGGAAGGCATGACCGGCCCGGGCTCCGGGACTTGGTCTCGCTTCGAATCCTTGGCGCGCGGCTTAGCCGAAAGTGGCCTATCGATTCATGTTCTTACCAGCCCGATTCTGCAGCCGGCGCTGTTGGAACTTCCTATTTCATCAGTTCGGTTGACTCCGGTGCATTCTAAGGTGAGACGCTTCCTGAATCGGAGGTCGATTATCGAGGACTTCATTAGGGAAACGTCAGTCGAAGTGATCCACATTGAAGCACCACCTTTCCCGGAAGCACTCAGCGCCAAATCCATCGCATCGGTCCATGACCTTAGGTATTTCAACGACTCGATCTTAAAGATCCGATCAGCGGAGGGGGTTTACCAAAGAGTGGCTTTACGTCGGCAGGTTCGAAACATGAGCGGATTAGCTACGCTAGGCCCATGGGCGGCCAATGAGGTAGTCACTCGTCTTGGGGTCGACCCAGCTCAGGTATTTGTCATCCCACCAATCGTGGAGGCACCAAGAAACCTGAAACCAGGGCGGAACCTCTCGGAGGCGCGGTTTGTTCTGGTGCTTGGACACTTAGAACAGCGCAAGAATGTCGCAACAGTCCTACGGGCCGCATCGAGTCCCAGCTGGCCCGAAGGAATCGAACTAGTTATTGCTGGTATCGATTCAGGTGAGGGCGCTAATCTCAATGCACTGGCGACCAAATCCCGGTGCCGCGTGCAATTCCTTGGTGGAGTCAATGAATCGACAAAGTGGCAACTCTTGACCGATGCTGAGATCGTACTTTTGCCGTCACTGATGGAAGGCTTTGGCATTGTTGGTGTTGAAGCCCCGCTGGCCGGAACCCCAGCCTTAGTGTCGGATCGAACAGCTTTACCCGAAATCTCAGGTGATGCTGATGCGATTGTTCCAGCATTGGATCACGAAGCGTGGGCGGAGCGTATAGCCTTGGTTATGAGTGATAGAGAATGCCGTGACCGAATCCTTTCGCGACAAATTAGTTCGGCCCAGAGATTTACATCAAGCGCAGTTATTCCACAGGTAAGTTCGGTTTATCAGCAACTCATTAATGGGCACCAAAGGTAATTATTGAAGGTGGAGAGGTGCTCCACTCGCTGTTTTCCAATTCAATGTCTCGCCCGCCGGAACATCAGTAACTACAACCCCGGCAATAGGTGCGGCAATTTGCATGAGAGACGTGACGGTTGCCTCCAACTCCACCGTTGTGGTCCTTTCGTATCGGACAACTAGTAGGACACCATCAGAACGCCGGGCCACAACAGCCGCGTCCGAGGTTTCGAGCACCGGGCCTGTTACGCAGAGGACATAGTCAAATGTGCTTCGAAGTTCAGCCAACAAAGATACAAATCGCTCTGAAGACACAAGTTCTGATGGGTCCGAAACCGGGGTTCCGGCCGACAGCATCGCGATCTCACCAGGTGCCCAGACTTGAATAGCATCCATTGCTGACAACCGCCCGTTCAGCACGTCACTCATGCCCCGGCCGGATTCAAGTGCGAACTTCGAAGCCAGCCTCTCGCGCCGCGCACTGGCCTCAACGATGACTACTGTGAATCCGGTCAACGCGATTGCGGAGGCGAGATTAACGGCAACCGAGGTAGCACCGCTTCCGATCGTCGGAGAACTCACAGCCACTACTCGAATACCTGGGTTTCCGAAGATTAGATTTGATCTCAAGTTGCGATAGTCGTCGGTGTCAGGAAGTGAAAAGTTGTTGGAGGCCCATGTTGTGGCAGAGGGATCAATAGACGCGGTCACAACCCCGATTGGAAGCATTCCTGTGTGCGGAAGGATTTGACTTATAGAGCGAATTCTTTTGTCGCGGTGTAATCGCCAAACTGCGTAGCTAATTCCGGCCAGAAGACCCAGGAGCAAGCCGAGTCCCGTGTTGTTTAGCAGCGAGCTTTTCGCCACCACCGCTGTTGTGACCACACTCTCGGTCGAGCCCGTGATCACTAGGGGTGATAGTGCTGTGCGATCAAGTCCGTAGAACTCCGCGAAACGCGCTTGGAGTTCCTCAGTTGCTAATTGGGCGACTTCACGGGCAACACCAGGGTTCGTGTCTTTAGCGGATATTAGAATCTCGCCAGTTGGTGTTTCAAGTCCGGTCGCAGCGTCAACTGGCGATAAGACCGCTCGTACCGATAAATTGTTAATGTCTGTAACTGCGCCGCGATCCAATCCGAGAGCCGTTTCAACTGCGGTAATGAACCCATCATCAAATAAGGGAACACTTGGATCGATAGTTCGCGAACCTGCTGCTGGTAATGACTGCAGGAAATCCGACGTCAGTAGTTTCGTTGCCTCGAGCAGTCTCCCATATGGCAGGTCAGCCGGGAGGGTAGGAGCCGTGATCGAAGTGCCGACAATCATTAGCGAAACCGCTTGTTCTGTTTGAAGAAACTTTTGCTGACTGAATAAGTCAAGAGTTTTCTGCGCAAGCAACCTCGCCTCAAACTCAGCATCCCCGCTTGCTAAGACATCAAGAAATGGGGTGCCTTCCACCTGAGCAACCGTAACTTTCTCCCTAAAGTCAGCGGCATCAACTCCGGCTCCGTCCGCAACAGCATTGAGGTAAAGGTCGCTGCTCATCAGTTTGGCAATTGTGCCCGCAATTTCCAACGATAGGTCAAGCGGATCAGTACCACCGGATCCTTGGGGTGAGGCGGACACCAAGACGCTGTAGTTTGCGTGATATTGCCTTGCCTCCTGCAGCACCCGTTCCAGATTCGTTCGGTCGTTTGGCTCAAGCAGCACCGTCCTTACGATTGCGGTGGAGTCAACTAGCGGTTCGGAATCCTTGCTTGTTAGCACCTGAGGTATTACGGTCAGCAACGCAGCTGTCAAGCCACCAAACAGTGTGCAAATTAGAATTATGACCCAGTATCCACGCAGCATTCCGAAGTAACCGTTTAGTGTCATGGCGCCCTTCTCACTCATTGCCACAATGATGCCATGGGCGAATCCGACTAATCGCCGAACCCCAATTGTCAGGCTGAAGTGGGTATGGCCCTAAATTAGGTCAAGGTAAGTCGTCGTCAGCACTCTGAGGGAGCAAGCTTGGAGACGAGGTTAGGAATGTACTCGTTATGGTTCAAAAGGCTCTGTGACGTCTTTATGAGCGGGCTGTTAATTCTGGTGCTGGCTCCCCTATTTTTCACAATTGCCGTATGTATTAGAGTGCGAATGGGCCCTCCGGTG
>Ga0247833_1007601_pt1 | contig 11373 bp, 11 predicted proteins | sample LaCruzMarch2015__7_FD_187117 | JGI IMG/M metagenome (GOLD analysis project Ga0247833, IMG submission 187117) | Freshwater microbial communities from meromictic Lake La Cruz, Castile-La Mancha, Spain - LaCruzMarch2015_8m | ecosystem: Environmental > Aquatic > Freshwater > Lake | place: Spain...
TAACGAATACTCGACTAGAGCAACGTCGTAGAGTGAATGAAAAGAATGAAGATATTGGTCGGATTGAAACCGAGACATTGATTAATTATGAAACTGTGGCGATATTCGGCCAAGAACGTCAGGCTGCGTTAGAGTACGATATTAATCAAGGTATGCATGGCTAGAAAATTCCCAGCTGATGCTGCAATTGTCAAATGTTTAAAACCTCGTTTGATGTTTCCAGATTGACCCTCTATACCACCAAGGTTAAATCGTGCCCCTTCATTTCCTGCCATAGCAGCGGCCTCAAAGTGGAACTTGGCCTTCTTCAAATTGCCCCCTTCACGGTAAATGTCACCCAAGCCGAAATGCGCATCATTATAACCAAGATCTGCTGCCCTTGCGTATAGTTCCACTGCCCTCGAGTGATCCTGTTGCAAACCTTTCAATCCATGGTTATAACAAAAAGCCAGCATACAAATCGCACCAGGATCATTTGCTTCCACCCACACAGATAATTCTTCAACAGTTTCATCTTTTTTGATACCTCGGTCGGAATTGCAACAAGGACACTTACTAGCGTTACCAGACTGATCGAGGGAGTGTACGCACCCTTTGCAAATGCTCTTTCCGCAGCATGGATAATAGTCTTCCATGTGCTTATTTGCAAACTCCTCGTTTGCAATCGCAAAGTCGTAAACTGGTACGGACGATATGGTCGCGGGCGGAAGCGAGACACAGCATAATTTTTTTCGGCATCGGTAAAAAGCAGATGGGGCAGTCCTCCTTACTTAGGCGGTGGGTCCTTGAAGAGCGCCTCGTCGTGTAGCTCTGCCGCACGTCGTTTGCGTCGTTTTTTGTTCTTCTCCCAATGATTCCTTTGGCACTTGGCGTTGCAATACTTGACGCTCTTACACGACATACACGCCTTCAGACTGACAACACCTCCCTCTTTGCCGCATTCGGCGCAGCAGTGGGCCGTTGCATCATCATCTTCATATCCAGCGACTATTTATGTAGAATATAAGGTATGCACCATAGTTGAATTGACGCTATCATCAATCATCACTACTATCATCACTAACTATTCTACATGTCCAATAATAATACCGATCCTGCATCGATGAACGCGACGCGATCGTCTTCTAAAACAGCACCTCCCACTCCCAGACGTGATGGATTTCATCTAGTTCCCTCACACCCCATCAATTACGAACTCGACCAGTCATCAACTTTCGAGGACATAACGTACCATATTTCAACGACAGATCATGTAGCACGCATAGCCTTCAACCGACCACAAGTCCTACATGCCTTCCGTCCCACGACAATTAATGAGATCCGTCGAGCTTTGGAATATGCTCAGGATGATACTCGTGTATCCGTTATCATACTAACGTCGAACATTGTTGCTGATCGGACTCCTGCATTCTGTGCCGGTGGTGACCAAACAGTCCGATCGTCGGATGGTGGATATGACGATGGATCTGAGTCAGCACCACGATTACGTGTACTAGATTTACAGGTACAAATGCGACGATGTCCAAAGCCAATCGTAGCAGTCGTACGAGGTTATGCAATTGGTGGTGGACATATATTGCATATGCTTGCTGACTTGACATTGGCAGGTGAAGATGCAGTTTTCGGTCAGGTAGGACCACGAATGGGAAGCGTTGATGCAGGCTATGGCAGTGTACATTTGGCACGAATGGTGGGTCAGAAGAAGGCACGTGAAATATGGTTCCTTTGTCGGTTTTACTCGGCCAATGAGGCATTGCAAATGGGATTGATCAATGCAGTATTCCCAATAAACGAATTAGATGGCGAGGTTGGACGATGGGTCCGACGGATGGGGATGCATAGTCCGACAGCACTTGCAGTGGCGAAGGCTGCGATCAATGCTGATCAGGATGGAAGTGCAGGCATTGCGCTTATGGGGGGACACATTACGCGTCTATTTTACATGAGTGATGAGGCACGAGAGGGAAGAGATGCGTATTTAGAGGGTCGAAAGCCAAACTTTAGAAAGATTCCACAGAGCAAATTATAAAGCTCGATTATAAATATGATTCACATGATATGATTACTGAGACAAGGAGTCTCTGCCTTTTCCTAGTCATCCATCATGCCCGATACTATATTCTTCTCGAAAATAGATTTGAGTGCATCGATCAACACTTCTCTCGACCCATCGTAATCCAATCCTTTCTTGTGAGCTTGTCGACGAAGATCACTAACGGGCATGGTACTGAGGCGGTCGATGCTACTTTGGGTGCTACTATCATCATCAAAAAACCATTCCCTCTCCCTTGCGACGGCTGCCAACAGATCAGAGTAGAGACCTCCTGGGACATCCTTCAGAGAAGCTTTATCAAGCACTTCCTGTACATTTTCTGCAATGAAATCCATTGCAGCCTCTTTCAATAATGCACAATTCTTTGAATCTGCGTAGAGAAGGAGTTCTACTACATTATCAGTTGTGATTGTTGTTGAATCGACATAGCGCGCCTCGACCTCGAGTTTTAGATTGATTACCCCAAACCTGTCAGCCGCATCAATGAGATCCCTGGCGTTTGCTTCTAAATCTTCGTCGTCATGTATATCGGTAATTTTCCCACCATAAATATAATAGAGAAGGGTGTAAAACGCCCATGGAGACACGCCAGAGATTTGAATCGGACTCATCTTGTCGGTTACCGACTCACAGAGCTCAGCGAGTGTGGTCGAGCAGAGTTGCAAGATAAATCGGTGAGCAGGAAACGTGTGTGAAGAGCTCGTTGACATTGTAGCCCAGGAGAGTGGTGAATTCATTAGTTGTTTGCCAGCAGATTGATTTGTTGTTCTTGTTGCGGGACTTCCTTCGAGAAACAAATTTCTCACAACCACTATTTTTATAGTACCAATCTCTTTCGCCGCCCCTACTTCAAACAAAATATCTGATGATTCCTCGTCCAGAAACTTATCTTGAATCATCTTCATCAAAGGATTTTCAGGAGTAAATGGAGGTATGATTTCTTCGGTCTTCTTCATATGCACCTCGATGACTAACGCTCCGAACTCTCTAACATAATCCAATGCCTTATCGTAGCACATTTTATTTTGCGACTTCCAATCCATAGGATTTAAGGAGTTAAAACAATGGTATCTGCTTTCTGATTTGTATACTTGTTCGTCATTTTGGTTTTTGACAGTGAACATATACTCGACGCCGATCTTTTTGTTGGACGCACTGACGAGATGCATAGTGATATCGGAACCCCTCAACGTGGGTATCGCCAGACACCATTGGTGGTCCAAGCATTTAAATTCGGGAGATACGACACTATCATTACGAGGAATTTTAGCAAATCCGTGAATAATAACTTTGGTACTCGTCCACTCAACAAAGTGAATGCTACGATGCGGCGACCCAACATGAACAATATTACTATCCGACATTAGAGGCAAGCTAGCAACGAGACGATTATTGACCTTGATTGCGTGCTCCCAATGACATGAGAGTAGGAGCAAGGTAATGACAGGTATGTACGTACCAAGTAGAAAGTAGAAGTCTTTTCTGCATAAAAAGGAACATACCATATCTACTTTCTGAAGATCTGCATGCATGCCATGAATCTTTACAGTAATTACTGCACATGAATGCTCGATTTGCAACGTAGATTCAGAAATTCAGACATATGCTCGTCGAAACATTCCGCTCGGAGCTGCCAGCACCATGCACTGTCCATCTTTCAGGGAAGCGAACTTGCGCTGTGGAGCGTCATCATGGAGGTGGATCGATTAGACTAAAGTTTGCTACGGAAAATCATTCTGTCACAATTGTCGGGCGAGCAGCGAACAAAAGAGCTGTAGGGGAAGACGGCTACTCTCTTTCCCACACGCGTTTACGCCCACCACAGCGAAATCAACGATCGACAAATAATAATGACGAGGAGAAGAAGGAGGAGAGGAATAATGATCGTTCTTCTTCTAGATGCTTGGCTCACTCCATGATATTCTGTGAAGGGATGGCGGATTGCGTGGAGGTGTTTGCAATGGAAGGAGGACGACAAACAGAAAATACAAATAATACAGTGACGGATTGCGATAACGAAGTGGCAACATCGTCAATCCACTATGGTGCTGGTAATGACGGTGGAGACGCTATCGCGACGACTAGCCATCATCGTCGACAAACATCTGTCGACACAACAGTAACAACATCGAATCAATCGTCAGCGATCAATGTTGACAATGAAGTCGCTGCCAACGTCAGCGCTGGTGGAAATATGAAATATTGGTTGGTAGTGAAGGATTGCAGCACCAATAATGTACTGTCGACTATTTCGCTTGACTATCGCCCAATGTTGGTGCACCTTGCCGAGATTGATATTTCGACAATCAATGGAGGTGAGGAAGAAAGTAATGATTTGTCTGATGGCAGTAGCTTCTCTCCCAAGGCTATTGGGATGTTCATCTCGAGCGTCGACGAAAATACGCCACGGCTATACATCGCAACGAAGGAGGCGTTACGAATGAGAATGAGGAGAGATGATGGGGATCAATCGGATGGACCGTGTTTCGTTGTGGTATCATTAAACGATCAGATCGACGCACAGAATGATGACAATGATAGCTCGAGTGAGCAACCTCTGACATTCTCGACCCCGATCATGGCTATGGATACCATCATGACAGACTTCTTCCCCGACAAGTGTTCTAAAAAGATAAACTATTTGGCAATTTCCTGTTATGATGGAATGATGCGTATATTGACTTACCGATTGATATGGAATAACAAACGACGTGACAATTCAGATTCTGTTGTCGATCTTCCACGGTTATGCCCTCTTCGATGTTCCTCATTTTATGTTGACGGTCCTGTTGCGTCTCTTCATTTCGGCATCACGACGGTTGCATCGGATATCCCACTTATACGACAATCTCATTCATTGTTTTTGGTAGCAGGGTCGCTGTGTGGGTTTGCTTGCCTGTTCTACGAATCATCGCGACCATCAAGTAATCCCAAAAAAGTCGGCAGTGTCGATCGTTACTTCGATGGACCAGTGACAGTGGTTGATGGTTTGTATGATGCCCGAGAAGGAGGATATGAGGACTGTGTGACTTCTGTTCATGTCGTCTGTCATCTTGACGAGGGGGATCGAATGATTGCGGTGGGTACACAGGGTGGTAGAGTATTGCTCTTCGCCTGGTGCGAGGATGAAAAGAGGCGTTTTGCTGTCATCGGAGACGAGATTATTACTGCTCGACATGAGAAGGATGAATCATCACATCGGCTAGACCAAACCAAGGAACAAATAACCGTTCTTCAAAATGAAAAAGACGAGATGGGAATGAAAGCAAGTAATTTGAATACCATCATATCTTATTTGCAGGGCAAGATTGATCGCTTGCTGAATTCATCAACTACTGATAATCGTGAATCGGTAGAGGAAGAGGAGATTCAGCATGACAAAATAGATTGTGCCCTCAATATAACACAGTCACTTTCCAACTACGAATTGGAGATGAAAGCGGTTGAATCAGAATTAGCATCTCTACAACAGAGTATGTATGGTCATGCTTGCATTCTAGAGGAACTATCTTCTGTTGTGATCGACCTCGTGCGTCAAATTGACGAGAAGAACAATGACATTGCTAGGAGAGAATTGCAATTGCCACAGATGGCAAGAAAATTGCACAGATACACAATCCTTTGCGAGAAATATATCCCTTATCCGATTCATGGAATAGCATCATATGCGCATCAAGAAGAAGGTAGCGTGAAAAGAGACATACTAGTCTCAACAAGGAGGAGCTTTCATGTATTTCGCCATAATAATTTCGTCGTGAAGGATGACACATGAAGTTGATGACTTACTGCATAGACTCCTTTTAATTACAACTTCTTCTACTATCAAGCTCTTCCAATCCATCAATGTAGAATATTCAGTAGGTCTTTTTGTTGCAAGCTCGGTGAACAAACCTCCACCTATTATAACCTCCTCGTAGATAATTCAAATGCCTATATCTTGCAAGATAATGTAGTCAGCTGTAACACACCACCACTCACAAGAGTAACTGTGGTATGCAGTAGACCCTGATATGAGTATGAATTGGGTGGGGTGCCGCAATCATAACTTAACAACATGATACAAGTGAGAAGCCGAGTGAATCACCTACTACCACCACTGTGAGACCCAGCATATCACGTTTGGGTTGCATCATTATGACCACTAGCCACAGTAGAAGGTGCTGAAACACTTTACATATGTATGAAGCAGACCTGATATGAGTATGAATTGGGTGGGGTGTCTCAATCATAGCATGCAGCATGATCCAAGTGAGTTACCAAGAGAATCTCCTACTACTGCCACTGTGATTGTGAGCCCAATCATATATCAGGTTTGGGTTATCCTCATGACCAATAGCCACAATAGAACACACTGAAACACATTATATATGTATGAAGATGATCCTCATGACCACTAGCCATAGTAGAAGGTGCTGAAACACTATATATATATATGTATGACAACGTCCTGATATGAGTATGAAGTGGATGAGTTGTTCTTACCATAACCTACAACATGATCCAAGTGAGAAGTGAGAAACCAAGTGAATCTCCTAGTCCTAGAAGTTCCCTGATTGCATATATCAGGATGGAGCTACATCCTTATGACCAGTGGCCACTGTTGAAGGTGATGAAACACTTAATATATATAAAGAAGACTTGATATGAGTATGAAGTGGATGGGATGCCTCAATCCTAATGCAACAGAGGAAACCCCTAATGGGAGCTGGATCTTGTACACATAATTGCCCAGTAAGGAGGACTGTTGCCAGGATACATATGTGGGGAGTGACCAAGGATGTGAGATGTTGCAGCGAAAATCATCGCTCATATCACATGAGAAGTGATATGACAAGAAGACTGGAAATGTATCCATGCCACACTGGACAAGAAGTTTTATGAGGTAGTATAGATTTTGTTTTAACCAATAAACAAAAGTTTTTTCACAATGATGCCTAATTGTGGAGAGAGATGATTATTGTTAATTTTGTGCATTATAATAACCCATCAGTTATGTCACAATATAAGCGTCTCTGGCTTCACTTCTCATCTCAACACAGGAATTATTGTAAGCATTCAAAGTTGAGTCAATTGATTCTCTACTAACAACACCTTTTTCAACAAATGCAATCAAACGATGCATAGCACAAAAACACCCAGCTGATGCTGCAATCTTCCAATGCTTCATAGCTTGTTCCATGTTTCCAGATTGACCCTCTATACTACCAAGATTAATTCGTGCATGTTCATCTCCTGCCTAGTCGCGGCCTCAAAGTGGAACTTGGCCTGCTCCAAATCTCCCCCTTCATGATAAACGCCAGCCAGGTTATGATGTTTATCATTATAACCAAGCTCTGCTGCCCTTGCGTATAGTTCCATTGCTTTTGAATGATCCGACTGAATACCTCCTACTCCGTCACAATAACAGGGTCATTTGCCTTCACCCGCTTAGATATTTCTTCAAACTCCTCTGCATCAGTTTTGCTACCTCGGTCGGAATTGCAAAAGGGACACGTCCCAAAATTCCCAGACTGACCGAAGGAGTGGATGCACCCTCTGCAAACTCTTTCCGCAACATGGATAATATTGTCTCACAGCTATATCTGTCGTGTTCTCATTTGCAATGTCGAAATCGTAGATCGGCATGGACGAAATAGTTGCGTCTGGAAGTGAGGCACAGGACAAAAGACTTATAGGCATCGGTAAAAAGCAGATGGGGCAGTCCTCCTTCGGCGGTGGATCCTTGAACAATGCCTCATCACGAGCTCAGTAGCACGTCGTTTACATTCTTTTTTGTGCTTCTCCCAATGATTCCTTTGGCATGCGGCGTTGCAATACTTGACGCTCATACACTCTTGAGACTGACAACACCTCCCTCTTTGCCGCACTCGGCACAGCAGTGGGCCGTTGCTGCAGCAACATCTTCTCAGTCATCTCAACGGATAACTGGTGGATGTTTGTCGGCAGGTGGACGACGCAATAGATACTACGTAAACCCTCCATTGTAGGATCAAATCTGTGATCTTGAATGATACCACCTAATATCATCTCGTCGACAACGTGATCCTGCTTTGTTGTCGCCCTCCTCGCTACGTCTATTTACTAGACGATGATGATATCACCAGCGTTGCGACGCCCAACACAAATAGCGAGAAATTTCGGCATCAAGTTGGGGCGACAGACAGTTTTTCGTGAGCAACATCATGATGTGTGCAATTTACTTGGATATCCCCGCTATCCTTCACGCCAAACGGAGCATTGTTTCTCATCAAACAGCTCTGGGGGAGGCGCTGATAATGATAACTTGGTGCTAGGGAATGATAAGTCCCCTCCAACAACAGAAGGGGATGAAGAATTGGCAGCATATTTTCCATGGAGACATGAATCTGATTTACCAGCACGATTCGATGCCAAGGACGACTTGAGTGGTATGCCAAACAACTTTCGTGCACGCTTCGTTCGAAGACTCGTTTCATGTAAGGAACTCAATTTGTCAACGTTCGAAGCATTACCAATACCCTTCTTTGCTCGTCAATGGGAGGAGGAATTGGCTGAGAACTTTAAAATGGCATTCAGTGCGGCTATGGAAGAATTGTTGTTTAGCATATATCGAGGAGTCGTTCCGGTCAACACCGATGGTGGTATAATTTCGATTGACTCTAGCCAAAGAATTGCAGGAAGCGAGGATGCTAATTTATTAGTGAACAACGAATACTTGAGTAGAATGATGGACAAAGATCTTATTGCCAAGTATCAATCTTTTAACGCTGACAAATCTCACTTGAAGCTACGTATTCTTCCCATGGAAGCAAATCTGGAGAATATTTTTGCAGTGTGAGTAAAGATTGTGTTCAACTTTTTCGAGGTCAGAGTTTGTAGCTTCAGATCGCTGACATATTGCCTGTTTCATATTGCTTCTCTAACAGGCCTCTGCTGTCCAGAGAAATAGTAGAAATGAAACCTCACTTGAGGGGTGCATATCAGAGAATAGAAAAGGCATTTACTGATAAAGCTTCATTTGGTGAAATTAAGAAAATGACATATGATCTCGCTGAAGAAATTGGGGATGAGAATGCATCCACACGGACTGTGTTTGCCGATGCATCAATAGTATGCTCTGAGTTTTATCAGGTGAAGGATGCCCAAAGTGGCACTGTGATACAGGGGATGGAGGATGAACAGGAAGACGAGGAAGTTATACATAATATTCGTTTTGAGGTAGTCACAGAAAAGAATGATGAAGATGACGGTAAGAAAAGGAAAGTCGGGAACTGGAAAATAATTGATATTGACGATTTGTTGGACGGTAATGTCTTTCACTAAGTATACCAAGTATACATGATGCAGAAACGTTTTATGAAAAGTATCGTAAAATTCATATCACATTTTATGTAGAGGAGAGTCCATAGCATTACGCCGACAAATTCGCCCTTACTTTTTGCACTGCCTTGAGCAAGTGGATTTGTTCTACCATCAAGCATCCACTTCTCACTGCAAGGAGCGCTGCTTCATTAATTACGTTCTTCAAATCTGCTCCAGAAAAACCATGTGTTGCCTTTGACAGAAGGGAAAAATCTACCGACGAATGATCCCAACGAATGTGACGTGCATGCACGCGTAAAATAGCATCCCTCCCACGAGCATCTGGAAGTGAAATTCTCACATGACGATCAAATCTCCCAGGTCGCAGTATGGCAGGGTCCAATACTTCTGGTCTGTTAGTAGCAGCGATAATTATCATTTCAACTCCATCTGAGGACACAGCTCCTGTTTCGAATCCATCCAGTTCTGTAAGTAGTTGGTTTAATGTTTGTTCCCTTTCATCACAACCCCCGCCTAAGGATGACGAAAATCCACTCCCATCGCGTCGTTTCGCTAGGCAGTCTATTTCATCAATGAAGATGATGGCCATTGGTCGTCGATGGGAATCGTCATCCTTCTTGCTAAGGTCAGTCATACCCAGTGTTGATTTAATGCTCTCCCAACCACCAACAAGTCTGTCGCTCACCGGATCTGCAGCATATCTTGCAACTCGCTCCCGACCGCCATGTCGACGTCTAAAATTCCGTTTCGCCTCCTCCCGAACATTATGAAATAAGGTCCTAACTCTTGCTGCTCCACGACCCAGCAGCTATGTCATCCGATGTGAAATGGTCTCTAATGAGGCGAGCATAGTTTTATGACTATAGAATTACTGATTAATTGCTGGAGGATCCGACAATTGTTGAGCATTTTGGTGATTTTTACATTCTTCCTAAAAATGGACATTACATCCCACACGTCGGTGGAAGAAAAAGTGGTGAATTTGTGAATACACGTATTAAAGCAGATGTGATTACAGATGAATTTGTGATTCATATCTTCCAAGTGTGGCTGAAAAAGTACTGTAAATCGAATGGTAAACATTATAAACCACGTCGCAACTTATTGTATACTGACTTACAAAAACTGGCTCAAATGAGAGCGGATATTCCACATCTCGATCCCAATACACGAGCAGGATTTACAGATGAAATGGAATTCGTCCAAATGATGATCAAAGATGGTGAAATTTATATTCTAATCGATGGGACAGATGTTAAGGATGGAAAAAGTAATCGTATTAGAATTTCAAAGTTGATTATGTCCAATCAAATTTCCAAAGATGGCAGTAAACTCGAACCGAGTAACGGGAATAAAAATCGTCCGCATCGATACGTATTTGCATTTAACTGCTTCAGTCAGGCATATCTTGCAACACCAGAAGAAGTAGTAGCAGGTATTATTCCAATTTTTTGGTATCCGCCTTATGAAAAGGATCATGCAAACGGAATCGGTGGCGATAATACCATGCGTAATATGAATCAAAAAGAATCGGGCGACAACAAGACGGCATTTATCAAGAGCAGAGACAAAGAGAAAAATAAAAAATAAGCTCCTTTTCGTTACTAATACTTATAGTAGGTCGGACACACTATACCCTTGAATTCGAATGGGAAGTTGGTCGTCATGGTTAGTCGTTGCAGATTGGTAAGAGTCTCTTATGGCTGTGGTAGGCTTATATCCCGACTGCACTGATAGACCAGATATTGGCGATGCCACTAAAGCACTCAATGAATCGGAAGCATCATCGCTATAAATTCCAATAAGCTTTTGTCTGATGATTGCATGAAACAGCCAAGCAGTCGACATAATTCTAGCTACGAGACTTACAGCTCTAGCAACCCCTCGCTCCTGTAGTTGAATAAGTTTCCACAAATTCACTGCCACTGCACACAGCAAAGCAATCAACGGCGTTCCCACCCACGCGATGAACGCCGTCAATGTCGCGATTGGCCTCACCGGCGATTGCACGAGCGAGT
>Ga0247833_1007602_pt1 | contig 11371 bp, 10 predicted proteins | sample LaCruzMarch2015__7_FD_187117 | JGI IMG/M metagenome (GOLD analysis project Ga0247833, IMG submission 187117) | Freshwater microbial communities from meromictic Lake La Cruz, Castile-La Mancha, Spain - LaCruzMarch2015_8m | ecosystem: Environmental > Aquatic > Freshwater > Lake | place: Spain...
GACGACGGCAAAGCGAATTCTCTCAGTTGCGGTTTATAACCACTATAAGCGACTGCGTCATCGGGGCGAGACCAAGGCAGAAATCGAGCTCTCGAAGAGCAATATCCTGCTTATTGGGCCTACCGGGTCAGGAAAAACCTTGTTGGCCCAGACACTGGCTCGGCTGCTCAATGTTCCTTTTGTTATCGCCGATGCGACCACACTCACCGAGGCCGGTTATGTTGGTGAGGATGTTGAAAATATTATTCAAAAGCTGTTGCAGAACTGTAACTACGAGGTTGAAAAAGCCCAGAGTGGAATTGTCTACATCGATGAGATCGACAAGATCACTCGCAAGTCTGATAACCCATCAATTACTCGGGATGTCTCAGGAGAGGGCGTTCAGCAGGCGCTACTCAAGCTTGTGGAAGGCACGGTTGCCTCGGTACCCCCGCAGGGCGGCCGCAAGCATCCTAACCAGGATTTTGTTCAAATCGATACCACCAATATCCTCTTTATTTGTGGTGGCGCATTTGATGGCCTTGATAAGGTTATTCGTAGTCGAACAGAAAAAACGTCAATTGGTTTCGGGGCCGAGGTCCGCTCGCCAAGCGATCGCGATGTGGGTGAACTCTTTCGTGAGGTCGAGCCCGAAGATCTCATCAAGTTTGGGCTTATCCCCGAGCTCGTAGGCCGTCTGCCTGTTGTTGCCACCCTCGACGAACTCCACGAGGAGGCCCTGATCGAGATTCTGATCGCCCCCAAGAATGCTCTTGTTAAGCAGTATCAGGCCTTATTCGCCATGGAGGGTGTAGAGCTTGAGATTCGTCCTGCCGCACTGTCAGCGATCGCAAAAAAAGCAATTAAACGCAAGACCGGTGCCCGTGGGCTTCGATCAATTCTTGAAAATATCTTGTTAGACACCATGTACGACCTACCGGGGCAGAGTAACGTGACCAAGGTAGTCATTGACGAGTCTGCAATTACGGGTGATGGTCAGCCCCTGCTGATCTACGGCGAGTCTCCTAAGGTTGCCAGCGGCGGCTAGTCAGGGCCTTGTTTTTCTGCGGCCTTGGCCCCATCTTCAAGTAGTTAACCAAATCCGGAGTTCGTTCCATGTCCAAAATCGATTTGTTGCCTGAAGAGCCGGTCTCGCTACCCATGCTGCCGCTGCGTGATGTGGTGGTCTTTCCGCACATGGTGATCCCGCTCTTTGTGGGTCGCCCGAAGTCGATTAAGGCGATGGAAGTCGCAATGGAGGCTGGCCAGCATATTTTCTTGGCGGCACAAAAGAGTGCTGCTCAGGATGATCCCGCGGCAACTGACATTTATGAGATTGGCTGTGTGGCCAGCATCCTGCAGATGCTGAAACTGCCCGACGGAACGGTGAAGGTTCTTGTCGAAGGCTCGCAACGGGCCCGGGTACTTGAGGTCGAAGACGAGGGCACCTATCTCACATCGCGCTGTGCGCCGATGACCCCGGAGTCCCCGGAGGGGCCCGAGATTGAGGCGCTCAGGCGAACGATTTTGAGTCAGTTCGATCAGTTCGTGAAGTTGAATAAGAAAATTCCTGCAGAGATCCTCAACAGTCTCATGAGTATCGAAGAGGCGGGCCGACTCGCCGACGCAATCGCCGCGCACCTGCCGATGAAGCTTGAACAGAAGCAGGCGGTTCTCGAGGTTGTTCCTGTGATCGAGCGGCTAGAGAAACTACTCGCCTTAATTGAGACTGAGCTCGACATTCTGCAGGTCGAAAAGCGCATCCGCGGTCGTGTCAAACGCCAGATGGAGAAGAGCCAGCGCGAGTATTACCTCAATGAGCAGGTGAAGGCGATTCAAAAAGAGTTGGGTGAGGGTGAAGACAGTGAGCTCGATGAGCTAGATAAGAAGATTAAGTCAGCACGTATGCCAAAGGATGCTCTTGATAAAGCCAATGCTGAGTTAAAGAAACTTCGCATGATGTCACCGATGTCTGCCGAGGCGACGGTCGTCCGCAATTACATTGATGCACTAGTGAATCTGCCCTGGAAAAAGAAGAGCAAGATTAACAATAACCTTGAAGATGCTGAGAAGGTTCTCGAAGAAGAGCACTATGGGCTTGACAAGGTGAAGGAACGCATTCTGGAGTATCTCGCGGTTCAGCAGCGGGTCGATAAGGTCAAGGCCCCGATCCTCTGTCTGGTGGGCCCACCCGGGGTCGGTAAGACCTCGCTCGGCCAGTCGATCGCCCGGGCCACCAACCGTAAGTTTGTGCGTATGGCGCTCGGTGGCGTCCGTGATGAGGCCGAGATTCGCGGCCATCGGAAGACCTATATCGGCTCAATGCCCGGCAAGGTCCTCTCGAATCTCACGAAGACGGGTGTGCGTAACCCCTTATTTCTGTTCGATGAGGTCGACAAGATGGGAATGGATTTCCGGGGCGATCCTGCGAGCGCCTTGCTTGAAGTTTTAGATCCTGAACAGAATCATGCCTTTGTCGATCATTACGTAGAGGTGGAATACGATCTCTCTGATGTGATGTTTGTCGCGACAGCAAATTCGCTAAATATCCCACCTGCATTATTAGACCGGATGGAGGTCATCAAGCTCTCCGGTTATACCGAAGAAGAGAAGATCAATATCGCGCAGCGTTACCTTCTTGCTAAGCAGATCAAGCACACGGGGCTCAAGCCCGGTGAGATCGAGGTCAGTGAGTCAGCGATTCGAGAGATCATCCGTACCTACACCCGCGAGGCCGGAGTCCGGGGGCTTGAGCGTGAGATCTCGAAAATCTGCCGAAAGGTCACACGGCTCGTTCTGACCAAGAAGGCGGTAATTCCCGTGAAGGTCTCCGATGCGAACATTGAAGAATTTCTCGGCGTCCGACGCTATACCTATGGCGTTGCGGAGAAAGAGGATCAGGTTGGCGAAGTCACTGGGCTCGCCTGGACTGAGGTTGGCGGCGAGCTTCTCACCATTGAGGCAGCCGTGATGCCCGGCAAGGGGCAGATTCTTCGCACTGGCTCGCTTGGCGATGTGATGAAAGAGTCTGTTGAGGCTGCTCGATCGGTGGTTCGTAGCCGAGCGCGGCGTCTTGGTATTCGTGATGATGTCTTCGAGAAAAAAGACCTTCATATTCATGCCCCAGAAGGTGCAACCCCTAAGGACGGCCCGAGTGCAGGCATTGCAATGACGACCGCTATGGTCTCGGCGATGACCGGTATTCCCGTCCGTGCCGACGTTGCGATGACGGGGGAAATTACACTGCGTGGAGAAGTCTTGCAGATTGGCGGGCTAAAAGAAAAGCTCTTGGCTGCGCATCGCGGGGGAATCAAGAAGGTGTTGATCCCTGAGCAAAACGTTCGAGATCTGGCCGATATTCCCCTGATCGTCAAGAGTGCACTCGAGATTATTCCCGTGAAGTGGATTGACCAGGTGCTTGATCTGGCGTTATCTAGATCACCGACACCATTGCCTGATGAAGATGATGTGAATGCGGCGGTCGTGAAGTCCGATGCGACATCATCCGAGGCGCGCACAATTCCGGTGCCGTCATCGGAGACACTGCCGCACTAGAAAAAGGCGCTCTCTAAGAGCGCCTTTTTTATCGCGACTAGAGGCTCGTGACCGCCGGTAGTTTCCCTAACGGCTTGACATGCTGCCTGAATTCGGCGTTAATTAAGTTCACCTGCGCGATCGACGTAGGCCAGAAATTCTGAGTCTAAAAATAGAAAACGAATTATTAGAAGACAATTTGAGAGAGGGGTTGACGTGAACAAATCTGAAATGATTGAGCACATTGCAAAGCAAGCAGATGTATCGAAAGCAGCCGCAGGTCGCGCACTTGAAGCGGTGATTGGTGGAATCAAAACGACGCTTAAAAAAGGCGGGTCGGTCACTCTGGTGGGGTTTGGAACCTTTGCAGTAGGCAAGCGGGCGGCCCGAACAGGCCGTAACCCCCAGACCGGTGCTGCGATCAAAATTAAGGCCGCTAAAGTCCCCAAGTTTCGCGCAGGCAAGGCATTAAAAGACGCAATTAATCGATAAACCGAGTGCGCCTGCTTCGGCAGGGCCATCTAGCCGGGCTGCTTGATTGGGCGGCCCTTTTTTTTTATACTTGCCGGCTTGCTTTAGGAAATTAACCGGGGTTTTGGGTGCTTAGCTCAGTTGGTAGAGCGGCGCCCTTACAAGGCGTAGGTCGGGAGTTCGAGCCTCTCAGCACCCACCAAATCGCCGGAAGTCTTCTAGAGCCGGGTCAGGGTTGTCTAAGGAGTGGTAGTTCAGTTGGTTAGAATACCGGCCTGTCACGCCGGGGGTCGCGGGTTCGAGTCCCGTCCACTCCGCCATCTATAAAGCGCCTACGCATGTTTGAAGCCGTCCGCCGTCATCAGAGAATTTTTCTCGGTATTGTTTTGTTGTTGATCATCCCCTCGTTTGTGGTGGTGGGCGCTTGGGATTTAATTTCCCCGGGAAGTGATTCGGCAACCGTCGCGAAGGTGGGCAAGCAGAAAATACAACTCTCCCAATGGGAGCGCGCGCATCAGCAGTCTCTCGAACAGATCCGCGCACAGTTCGGGGGGAAGCTAGATCCGAGTCTGCTCGACACCACGGCATCACGCCAGGCAACCCTCAACGACCTTGTTACCCAGCAGGTCCTGTTGGCCTCTGCAGTCGATCTTAAAATCCGTGTTGCCGATAGCCAGATGCGTCGCGCGATTTCGGCGATCCCTGCGGTTCAGAAAGATGGGCAGTTCGATCTTGGTCTCTATCAACAGGCGTTAAAAGCTCAGGGATTAACGGTTGAAGGCTTCGAGCAGCAGATGCGTGCCGACCTAATGATTGAAATTCTTCCGGCTGCGATTGCGGGATCGTCAATTGCCCCCCGCTCGGTCGCGAAACGCCTTGCCCAAGGGGCCCTGGAAACCCGTTCAGTTCGGATTAGGAAATTTTCAGCCAGCGATCTCTTTTCCGTGATGAGCGTCTCTGAGGCGGAGATCGAAACCTTCTATCAGGCGAATCTCAATCAATTCCAAACACCGGAAGAGGTTGACATCGCACTTGTTGCTTTTGTGAAGCCTGGTTCGGCAGATTCCGTCGAACTGTTTTCAAATCTTGTCTATGAACAGTCCGATACCCTGGAGCCCGCTGCCAAGAAATTGAACCTGCCGATTCAATCGATTCAGGGGCTTCGTCGGCAGGGATTGCCCGCCGAGAGGGTCGGTAAACTGGCGCCGGAGTTACAGCGGGTAGTTACAAATCCGAAATTTCTGCAGGCTGTATTTAGTGCTGACACTCTTGTCAATAAGCGCAATACAGAGGCTGTCGAAATTGCTCCTGGGGTTCTTGCCAGCGCTCGGGTATTAGCACATCGGCCGGCCGCGCCTGTTGCGCTTGCGACAGTGAAGGCTCAGGTTGAGCAGCAGCTGCGCAGTAATAAGGCTTTTGAGAAGGCCACACAGGCGGCTGAAGAGGCACTCAATGAGGCTAAGAAAATTTCCTCAGCGGAACTGGCGTCTTTCGCGGGGCTTTCCGCCTCCCAGGTCGTGAGCAGAGCCGGCGCGCAGAAGGTTCAAATTCCGGCCGAGGTCTTGTCTGCCCTATTTACGGCCGAGCTCAACGCAGTTCCAAAGCTCTTAACGGTGCCTGCTTCTGCGCGCACCCAGGCGGCTTGGCTGATTGTTATCGAGTCTTCACAGGTTCCGGCTATTGATTCGGCTGAGGTGAAGGATCTGGCAGGGCGCGAGTTCTCGCGCTTAGTACAGGCAAGCCTCCAAGATGGGCTTGATCGGTGGGTGGCCATGCGGCGCGAGGCCGTTGGCGTGAAGCTCTACCCTGAGAAGGTTGCTAAATCCGAGACCCGTTGAGCCTGGGCGTAACCGGCATAGTTTTTCTGCATCGACCGGCTGTAGGTGGGGTCGTAGTGTTCGACTAAAAGCCGCTCGACGAGTTCTGCCCATTTCTGTTCTTCGATTAATCGGCACCAATGGCCGAGACGCTCAGTGCCCACGAGAGGCTTGAGTCGCGTTAGCTGGGCAATCAAATGATCAGGCTGATTAAAAAAGTGGGCGTACTCCTCACAGAGAAACTGCACCCTCTGATCAACAGGCGCAACAAGCTCAATGCAGGGGCTTGCGCGCATTTTATTGATTAATCCGCCCGTGAGCTGAACCGAGCCAATTTTTCGGCTTTCAGACTCAACGTAAACAGGCTGATTGGCGTCAAAGTTACGCAGCGCGTGCCACAGGAGTGTTTCAAATCGTTTCTGCGAGGGTTGTGTGCCGATCGGCTCGGTGCCGAGCAGGGAACCACGATGATGGGCCAGGGCCTCGAGATCGAGAACCTGCTGGCCCCGCGCTGCGAGCTGCCTCAGAAATCGGCTCTTTCCGGAACCGGTCACGCCACAGATGACACGAAATGAAAAAGGCTCGCAAAGCATCTCTAGTTCGGAGACTACTTTTCTTCGAAAGGCACTGTAGCCTCCCGTCAATAGACTCACCTTCCAGCCGATTCGAGAGAGCACAGTCGCCATCGCATTACTGCGATTACCTCCGCGCCAACAATAAATCAGGGGCCGCCATTGTCGGGATCGATCATGGAACTGGGTCTCAAGAGCGATTGCGATATTTCGAGCAATCAGTGATGCACCTATTTTTTTTGCATCAAAAGCAGAGGCGGCATAGAGGGAGCCCACTCGAACACGCTCGTCGTTTGAGAGCACGGGGCTATTAGTTGCACCTGGGATGCAATCGAGAGACCATTCATCGGGAGAGCGGACATCGATCACCTCATCAAACGAGTTCCAGCGACCAAGAAACTCATCAATCGAGAGATTCATGAAAGACAGTGGCCCCTCGGTTAGTGGCCAGACGATAGCGCGAGTGCACGCTTGACGGCAGGCCGCTTTTCAATCGCTTCGTACCACCGCAGAACGTTTGGATAGTGGGCGAGATCAACACCTTGTTTCTCATGGGAGCGGGCCCATGGCCAGGTCGCAATGTCGGCGATTGAATAATGCGAAGAACCAAGAAACTCTGACTTGCTTAAACGCTGATTAATGACCCCATAGAGTCTCTTGGCTTCGTTGGTGTAGCGGTTAATGCCGTAGGCAACTTTCTCGGGAGCATAGAGTCTGAAATGATGAGCCTGCCCAAGCATAGGACCAAACCCCCCCATCTGAAACATGACCCATTGCAGAACATCAAATCGCTCGCGATCAGTTTTGCCTAAGAACTTCCCCGTTTTGCTCGCGAGATAGACGAGGATTGCACCTGACTCAAAGACACTATAGGGTTTGCGATCTGGGCCATCGGAATCAACAATTGCAGGGATCTTATTATTTGGGCTGATTTTTAGGAAATCAGGCGCAAACTGCTCGTTGGTCTGGATATTGACCGAGACGGCGTTATAGGCAAGGCCGGTCTCCTCGAGCATGATCTGGATTTTATGTCCGTTTGGTGTGGGCCAGGTGTAGAGCGTAATCATTGGGGCGGTCTCCATGGGTGTTGGTTCAAGGTTTCTTTTGGAACAACAAAAACATTATCGGATTGTTCTTTGGTTTGAATCCAGGTGACGGGTAAATTTGAAAATTCTCTTTCAACCAATCGTTCAAGTGCCCGCCGCTCGTGGCCAACCTCTATGACAAGTAGCCCCTGCGGCGCGAGAAAGGCTTCTGCCTTGGCTAGAATTCCTCTGACGATCGCCATCCCATGGTCTTGTGCGATTAATGCCATTCTGGGTTCGTGGCGGAACTCTGGGGGGAGAGATGAGTTTTTACGCTCTGGTACATAAGGCGGGTTCGACATAATGATATCGAACTGATGTCTGGGGCTGAGGCTCTCGAACACATCCGATTCAATCCATTGAATCCGTTGCTCAAATCCGTAGGCATCACTATTAATCCTGGCGACCTCGAGCGCCTCTTTGCTCAGGTCTGTTGCGGTGATTGTTGCGAGAGGAAACTGATCGGCCGCGATAATCGCTAGGCATCCCGAGCCGGTACAGAGATCAAGACACTCTCGAACGGGCGTATTGGGGTCTCGCCAAGGCTGAAAATGATCCATGATGAGCTCTGCAATAAACGATCGCGGAATGATGACCCGGGGATCAACCGTAAATGCATAGCCCTTAAGCCAGGCCTGCCCTGTCAGATAGGCGGCTGGAAGCCGCTCTCGAATTCGTCGCGCAAAAAAACTCTGAACATTCTTAATCTGATGGGCATCACAGGGGTGTGATTCGATCTCGACGGGGCTATCAACGGGTAGATCGAGTGCCGCCAGTGTGAGCCAACGGGCTTCATCCCACGCGGTAGTAGTTCCCTGACCAAAGGCGAGTTCTGCGGCGATAAACTGGGTCTCGCCCTGAGCGATCAAGTCACCGATTCGCATCGTGTGATTCTAGGCCGGGTCTTGATGAGCGGCCAGCAGTGTACGAATCGACCGCTCGTAGATAGCGCTCAGAGGCTCTAGATCAGCGACTGCGATCCGCTCATCAATCTGATGAATAGTCTGGTTTGGTGGGCCGAATTCAATGACTTCACGGCAATGCTTTGCGATGAAGCGGCCATCCGATGTGCCGCCGGTTGTCGAGAGCGTTGCAGCCTGCCCGGTCACCTCTGCAATGGCCGCAGACACTGCATTGCAGAGTTTTCCTGGTGCAGTCAGGTAGGGGTCGCCACCGAGTGTCCATTCCACATGGAACGTTAGGCCATGACGACTCAGAACTTTTTCGAGACGCGACTTCAGATCCTCGGGGGAACTGACACTGCCAAAACGAAAGTTGAAATGGGCACGCAACTCGCCGGGGATGACATTGGTGGCACCCGTGCCAGCATTCAGGTTTGAGACCTGCCATGTCGTGGGCGGAAAGTAGGTATTGCCGTCATCCCACTTGATGGCGGCGAGCTCTGCAAGCGCTGGCGCAAAGAGATGGATGGGGTTAATCGCTTGATGCGGGTAGGCGATATGTCCTTGCTTGCCCTGAATCACAAGGCTGCCTGAGAGGGTGCCACGGCGTCCATTTTTTATCATGTCGCCGAGATGGTGAACACTGGTTGGCTCACCAATAATGCAGTAATTTAAGAGCTCTCCGCGATGGGCTAACTCCCGAACAACCTGGACTGTTCCATCAATGGCAGGGCCCTCCTCATCTGATGTGATTAGGTAGGCGAGACGTCCGGGAAAGACGGGCGTGGTTGTAATGAAGCGTTCGGTTGCAGTAATGAAGGCCGCGATCGATGATTTCATATCTGATGCACCACGGCCATAAAGCATTCCAGCAGATTCATTTGCGGCAAAAGGGGGCTGCGACCATTTGGTCAGCGGCCCTGTGGGAACGACATCGGTGTGGCCCGCCAATACAAGGGTCGGGCCGGGTTGTCCGCCCTCACGGATCGCCCATAGATTGGTGACATCGCCAAAGCGAAGGAACTCAGCCTTAAAGCCCAAGGGGATTAGGCGTTGGGCGATCAGATCGCAACAGCCTGCATCATTTGGGGTAACCGATTCCTTTTGAATCAGAGTACGTGCCAGATCAAGGGTTTGGTTTGGGGCCATAGACGATCAGGGTCTCGATGAGGATTACAGAAAAAATCTAGCCAAACAGGTTGCGATACAAGGGTTCAGAAAATCCAACAGAGATCTTCTCACCAAACTCTAAAACAGGCCGCTTGACGAGTAAGGGGTGGGCCAACATCACTTCCGAAGCCGTGTGTTGATCGACAATCTGTGCGCGTACAGTAGCATCGAGTTGACGCCAGGTGAGGCCGCGACGGTTCAACAGCGCATCCCAAGGCAGATGGGTCAGCCAGCGATCGAGGGTTGTCGCATCGAGCCCAACCTTTTTGAAGTCAACGAATTCAAGATCCTGCCCGTTTGATTTTAGCCACGTACGGGCCGCCCGAACCTGATCACAGTTCGGGATTCCATAGAGCCGGATATCGGGCTGTTTGGTCACGATCTAATCGCCCCGCAGTAAATCGTTAATCGCCGTTTTGGCGCGGGTCTGTGCATCCACACGCTTGACGATAATGGCGCATGCGAGTGCGTAGCGGCCATCAGCGGAGGGAAGACTACCCGGAACTACGACCGCTCCGGCCGGAACCCGGCCATAGGTGATTTCGCCGGTTTGGCGATCGAATATCTTGGTGGATTGGCCAATAAACACGCCCATCGAGAGCACAGCGTTTTCTTCAACGATCACCCCTTCAACAACCTCACTGCGGGCACCGATGAAGCAGTTGTCCTCAATGATGGTTGGATTGGCCTGAAGGGGTTCCAGAACACCGCCAATACCCACACCGCCCGAGAGATGGACATTTTTACCAATCTGCGCACATGAACCAACCGTGGCCCAGGTGTCGACCATCGTACCGTCGTCAACATAGGCCCCGATGTTGACGTAAGACGGCATCAGCACGACATTTCTCCCAATGAATGCCCCATGTCGCGCACTGGCGGGAGGAACGACACGAAACCCGGCCGCTTTAAAGTCTGCATCGGAGTATTTTGAGAATTTTGATTCCACTTTGTCGTAAAAGCGAAGGCTGCCTGAATCCATCGGGGCGTTATCACGCAGGCGAAAACTCAGAAGTACCGCTTTCTTGATCCATTGATGGGTAATCCAGTCCGCCCCCTTTTTCTCGGCCACCCTCAGCTCACCCTGGTCGAGGGCTTGGATAATGGCAGCAACGGCATCGCGGATGTCTGACGGCGCATTATTGGGGGCAAGTGTTGCTCGGCTCTCCCAGGCGGCCTCGATTGCGGCGCTGAGTTGATCCTTGGTCTGGGCAGAAATTGTCATGAGGTCATCTTTCTCAAAGTACCTTAGGCGGCGGTCATCGGTGACTGGGCGGTAAAGCCCGGCAGATCCACAGTTGGTTGGGGTTTCCAAGTCTTCGCACGGTGCTCGGCCACGACGGTAGTGTAAATTCCGCCACGCACATACCACTTGGCCGTGAGCCGCATGAAGCGGGGTTTTGTAGCAGCGATCAGTTCCGACAAAATCTTATTGGTGACCGCCTCATGAAAGGCCCCTTCATTTCGGAAAGACCACATATAGAGTTTCAGCGCCTTGAGTTCGAGGTTTTTCTTCTCAGGGATGTAATCTAGGCTTAGGTGGGCGAAGTCGGGCTGGCCGGTGAGGGGGCATAGGCAGGTAAATTCTGGAATCTCAATGTGCACAAGATAGTCCCTGGCCGGCTCAGGATTGGGGAAAGTATCAAGTGTCTTTCTGGGCTTGGTTGTCATTTTCGGGGGTTCTCAGACTCGACGATAAAGAAGGACGATAGATGTTAATTAAACGAAGTTCGAGGTTTTTAGCTAGTTTTTTGCCTGAAAATTCCCTCTTTTCCTGGGTGATATTATAGCTCTTGTCCTTGACTAGCCTCTTGAACCCTCGGTTTTACTGTGATTCACCT